>Ga0307517_10001535_pt1 | contig 38445 bp, 32 predicted proteins | sample 23_EM_MG_FD_194515 | JGI IMG/M metagenome (GOLD analysis project Ga0307517, IMG submission 194515) | Populus trichocarpa ectomycorrhiza microbial communities from riparian zone in the Pacific Northwest, United States - 23_EM | ecosystem: Host-associated > Plants > Roots > Unclassified | place...
CGGGGCTTATAGTCCTTCGCACCGGGGCGCAGGGCAAGTTTTGAAAAAGACCGGACGGGACCGCTTAACGCCGTCCACCGCCGTCCGCCTTCAGGACGGACGGACTGCCCCGTTGAGAACACTGGTTGCGGGAATCCAGGTGTAGGGAAAACCTATGTCAGGTAGGAGGGGCTCTCCTCCAGAGAAGAAAGACAATGAGGATGTCGCTAAATATTGGTAAATAATCGTTCCCTAGTTGTTCATAGCCTGTGCGATCATGCTGGGAGAAAAGACATTGCTGTTGTGGGACTCTACTGCGACTTCCTTGCCTAGCAGGAAGAGCCCACTACAAATATGTTGGGCGCTGTCCTTATGTAACTTCTCAGCAGACGAGGTATCTTAGAGCACCGAAGGGAGCTCCATGGGTCACTCCAAACGCGCGGGTATTCTTTACCGGGAGACTCCATATCGTCCTCGAAAGCGAAATGTTTAAGCGAGGCGGTCCAGATACCTATCAGTCCTACCTGTGGGGATATCCCAACCTATCTGGAGATGAGACTGGACACTGACACTGATTCTAATGCAATGGATGACGAACTGCGAGCGGATATTATGAGAATAATTCCAGAGAAGATCTCGGAAATGTAAGCAAAAATATTAAATACATTCCCAATACGAGCACGAGGTATGGTTCGCTGATGATGGTGCCTAGGTTTCTTCTCGTTTCTCTAAATATTGATGCTATTCCGGACGAGATTGCTCTCCGCCAGAGAAGAAAGAAGCTTGATGAAATGACCAAAGGGGAGCGTCTGGGAGACGCTTACGCTGCGACCTTATCGTGAATCAAGAGGCAGCAAATGAGTAGATCAAAACTCGGTATGGAAGTCCTAATGTGGGTACCGCATGCGGAGCGGCCATTACATGTCGACGGGTTATGCCACGCTCTTGGGGTAGAAGGAACTATTGGCTTGAATATTCGGAATGTTCCTGCGGTGGAAACGCTGCTACCATTCTGTTTGGGGCTTGTTACGGTTGAGAAGTCCTCGTTTACCATCCGCTTTGTCCACTACGGTCTGCAAGAGTACCTCTCCCATTACTCCGACTTGTTCCTCATGCCCAACTCTATAATTGCTAAGGTTTGCCGGACCTACCTCAATTTTCGGCATATCAGGGTCCTTTCTCCTACCCTTCGTTCCGTCCCACCAACCGCCCCTTTTGTCGAATATGCTTCTTGTTACTGGGGTATACACTCTAGACGGGGAAACACTGAGAGTGTGAAAACTCTTGCACTGAAGCTACTCGATGGATACCATAAGCACGTATCTTCGAAGATACTGTTATTGCGCGGGATCCCCCCTGGTGCCAGCCCTTTGATTGGGAAGGCACTCCTCGGGGATTTACAGGGCTTCACGGCGCCTCAAACTTCGGATGCGTGGAGAGAGCAGCTGCTTTATTGGAGACGAATCAATGGGATGTGCAGGCAGCCGATTTCAATGGCAAAACTGCAATTGCTTGGGCTGCTGGGGGGGGGGCATGAGGTGGTGGTGAAGGTACTACTGGAACAGAGCAAAGTCAATCCCGACCCAGCTGACACCGAATATGGCCGAACACCGCTCTCGTGGGCTGCAGAGAATGGGCATGAGGGGGCCGTAAATGTGATGCTGGAACTGAACAACGTCAATCCCGACAGAGCGGATAAGTGGGGTCGAACACCCCTCTCCTATACACACAATCCCGTTGGAGGATGAGAAAGAATATATCCGGAAACTACCTGCTTCTTTCTCACATCTTTATACACAATCCCTTCAGAGAGGGGGAAAAAAGTCCGGAACCGCCCACTCTTGTAATGACACGAAAGTCCACCCTTCAGCAGCAACCAATGACCGCAAAGGTTACCGAAGATAGAAGATAACAAATAGAGGAATAATCAATGAGCACAGAATTGTAGCACAATACAGGACCGAGTATAAAGCCACATACACGCGCTGATCCTCTCCAAGTTAAGCTAGGCGGTGACGCAGCTTCCTCTTGATGGTAGCCGTGGCCCGCATGACAGCAATACCCACCAATCCCATGAGGAGGAAGACGAAAATCACTAGCGAAAATCGCTGGGAATATGATACCGGATATTCCCTACCTATTTGCAGCGCTCTCACAAGGCCTTCCTGACCTTGGACTGGTGGATAGGTTAGCAATGCAGGTACCTTCGCTGTGGAAGGAGGGAGAGGGGATATTATACTAGAGCGTTTGCGGAGGTAATCCCAGGGGTTGAACATCAAACCCTCGTACTCTTCGGTGTGCTGCAGACTGGGAAGTTCCAACCAGGGCACATTTTCGGGACCCGGTGGCTTCAATTCGAATCCAGCTGGCTGCTCGGATGGTGCGATTGGGGGCGGAAGGGCAGGAGTAGGAGTAGGAGTAGGAGTAGGAAGTGGAATAGGAAGAGGAAGAGGAAGAGGAATAAGAGGAGTAGGAGAAGGTTCCGGGTACACCCAGTCCGTTAGCTCGATGCTGTCAATCCCTTCTGAGGAGGTGGAGGAAATGCGACGAGACTTGAAGAAGGAGGAGATGGCAGCGAGTAGACTATTGAAAAAACTTCTACAGCCGGGTGTTGTAGGTACTGGCGCCATTTGAATGGTAGTGATGTTTTGAAATAGAAGTGTATGCTATGGTATGGGTTGGGTACTGTTAGCCCAAGAAAAAGTAGTGGGTAAGTCTGAGAGGAGAGGAGCGAGGGAGCGGTTTATATATCCTTGGGGTGACAGGTGTGCTTTAGGAGGCCCCCAAGTTATCTCGCGTTCTTTGCGCTCAGCGTAAGCTGTTTTTACAGTTTCCTAGTTGCTAACTTTGAACCATTTCACAGTCCTAAGCGGTTGTAAATTTATCTAGAAAATTAGGTTAGACCGATTTGTCGTCGGAGACTGCTTTCCCATTCCAAAAGCAGACAGAGGCCATGGCGCTCCCGGGACCGAAAGCGTGCAATGATCTGTGTCACTCCCTAGATGGGCTGTACTAAGCTTTTTCTAATATTAAACAACCTATGCTCCAGCATGGCTGCTCAACTGCATAATTCTCTTTACAGGAAAGTAATTTCGATCACCCATGCCCAAGTTCGACAGATCTCTTTTTCCACACCCCTGTATTGTGCGGTGATAAAATTAACCAAAGAATAGAGCGACTGCGCCCCCGTGCATCAATCAAAGTTAGAAGTCACAAGTCCTAAGCCTTGGCAGCCATGCCCGACGCAACGAGAAAACCACAATAACACAAACTTCTTGTTGTGAGGGAGTTTTCTTCCCTCTCAAATATTCGCCGAGTTCCCACTGCCAACCTCCGGGAGCCCGGTTGGCGGGAACGGAAGGCGGGTCGACCTTTCTGTTCCCCCATACAAAGTGACTGTTCCCATTTGTTTCAAAACGATCTCTTTTTATGGGGAAACGGAACAATCAACCCGCCTTCCGTTCCCACCAAACAGGCTCCAACTTTCATTCCTAAGCGGGGGGCCGCCCCTAATGAACGAACACGCATAATATTTGCCCCAAAATCAACCAACAAAAATGAATAAATAAAAATTAAATGAACAGCGGGAACCGGCGCTTAGCATATCATCCACCTTCATAATAATAGGGAGTGGAAGAAATTAGGTTATGACATATCGGTTGGGTGGTAATATTTTTTTGGAAGGGTTTGTTGTAGGGAGCTATGTTGAGGCAATGGGTTGCCTTGGTCGTCCGAGTGTTCAGTTAATTTTGCGAACGCACAGTATATTCTGAGAGGTGTTAGTGAAGCAAGCAGGCCAAACCAACTGTTCAACCAGACCAAAAGGGGGAAGAGAGGGCTATCCGATTTCCCTCGTGAGACCGATGACAGCAACCTCAGTCGTCAAAATTGAAAGAATGCAGGGGTGGGGATAGGTCTCCTCACACACCAAAATGGCATACCAACTAAAATCCATAAAAATCGGTGACTCTAAGGCGGTGTGTGCAAACCCTATATGTGCTAGGAATCAGATTTATCGGATGTTAGGATATCTCATTTTTTTCTAACCACTTTCAACATTTTAGGTTACAAATCAAAGCAGGAAAACATGAGGCATTTCCGAGCACCATACGTGCCGGTTCGGCCAGCAAAGCCTTGTGCACTCAGGTGTCAAGAAGTGAACGTTTTTGTTATGCAGCGGAAGATTGTTTTCCCGCTAGCTAAGCGGAACATGAACGCTATAGGTATACCCGATCGTGATGACGCAACCCGTGATGGAGAATAACACACTTCCGCGTACGCTCTCTCATACGCAATAGTGAGTAGGAAGCCTCAAGCAAATCTCTCATACCTCCGCCCTGAGGACCTTTTCTCAACACGTTTCGCAACATCAGGCACTGGCGAGGATCCGAGTGATATATTGTGAAACCACAGCACCACCCCGACCTCATGAGAATTTTCACAATGCCATCTGCTAGAGCACTGGTAGTCGGGAATGCATGTGTTAAGTTGCATATAGAGCTGTGTTTTCCTTGAGACACAATTTCGAAAATAGAATGCCAGCAGCGTTCAGGTGCTATAGAATCCTGGTGGCTCAAGTCACACAGGGCTTGTGAGTGACAATGCATGATTTGACTGGAGGTCAGGGTTGCTTACGCAGGCTGTCGGAAATCGTTTAGTGGCTTTCCAATAGGGAACTCACATTCGAGGAGTGACACCCGTGAGGTACTGTACTTGAGTACAGCCTAGGAGACAGAGGACTTACCTACTCAAGTGTGAAAAAATGAGAAAAGGATCCAAGGGTCGTAGTGTTGTTCACGAGCCGGCTCGAGCCGGCAAGAGGCTTAAGTCTAGAGTGGCCACGATACCTCTACTAGATGTTTTTTTAGTATCTGGACAGCTTGGCGCCAAAACCCATACAAACTAGCGCCAAGATTCCGGATACTAAAAAAACGTCTAGGACACACTGCCATTAACTTTATCATTCAAAACAACCAACAATTGTATATAGCAAGAGACTCGAGCAGGCTCGAGTCCGCTCGGCTCGTGCACAACACCAAAGGGTCGCTCCATGCCGCAGAGGTTGACTTCACTTGTGCGGTCCCGGGATTTTCTTTTATTGTGTCTTGAGCGGGGCCAAGAGCCGAGACGGTCAATATTCGCAGCGTTTTTGCCCCCACCCCTACCCATGTGGAGGGATTTCGGATGTCGAAGCAACCCCGAATCCACGTCCGATCGGTTCCTACATCATCAGTTCCAGTGCTAAAGCCAACTTAGCAAGAACAAACCTCCTTGAAATCATTTGCCTCATTTGTGCCCAGGTGTGGTGTAAATATTGTAACCAATCCACCCTCCTGTATCACACATGGACATTATTTCAACGATGTTCATCGCACTCCCGTTGGGTAATTCTTCATGTTACAGGGCGCAAACAGGCGGTGGACCCAAGGGTCAAGTCCGTCACTCTTTGGGTTCGGCAGGGCGGGGGGCAGTACCTGAAGGGGGCCGGAGACGGACAGGCAGAGACCAGAGGTGCATCAGGTGGCGCAATTTGCCGGGTGATCCCGGGTGTGATTGACGGGTCCTATAGGTAATTGGCGAGGACTGAAATGACGAGTGAGGACTTCAGGTACTGTTTCCCAGATATACGGGACCGTAAAGGACTGTAGTGACCTACAGTCATCCTATTAGACAGTAGTCTTTCCAGAGGACCGGCGCTCTTGCCCTACAGTTTGAGACACAAGCCCGGGACGCCCTGGGCTAAAGTCCTAGCGGTGTCTGCACGGTTGACGGGACTCTTAGGAACACTTCGAGCGGGGGCCCGCATCCACAGTTGCCGATAGCGACACGGTTGTCCTATTTCTGGTACAAGATGGAAAAAGGAAAGGTTAAATGAGGGGTCAGAGCACGATGTCATCTTGGGAGAAATGGTTACGCAGATCAATATGGAATATATAATTCACTTTTTTCCCCTGATATGATATGATAGAGCACTAGAATTAATGCGGAGAGTGCACCCTCAACTTTTGGTCTCCTATATCTGATATGGAGGGTTTAATTTCGAGGCAATTGGCTAAAGGAAATAGCTTTATATAGGAAGTAACTGGAATTTAAAAGCTGCAGCACTGCCTGGGAAATTTGGAAATTAAAATAATGCCACTTAGAGAGTAAATATCTATTCTGGTTACTATTGAACTGACGAAAAGTTTGCTGAGAATAATCTATTATGTTTGACTGGAATATTTTAATAAGATAATACTCTTAAAATATGGTAGACTGGGTATTTTATCATTTTGGAAAACGAGAGTTGGGACCACGGCACCCATGGGGGGTTCAACACCTTTTAATAGAATACTTTCTGTAACACTCAGAGTGAGGCTTGGTGGTCCCTGGAACTCATAACCAGGCAAATAACAAAAGACATAATAATAATATTATATTAATATTATGATATGTGATTAGCGGGTTACGGGACAGGCAAGATGGAAAATCAGGCCAAGCACTCAACTTTCCCCAACCCGGGCCACACAGGCTCATACCTATATATCTCCTTCGGTCTCGCAATTTTTAGGGTGGCAACACGGTTAGCGGGGGGGTGGGAAATAACAAACAAAATTCACATACAAGGTGATCAGAACTGACCTTTTTTTCTTTTCTGATTCAATAACGATAGGTGAGGGAGTGGTTCAAGAGGCATCAAACACCGACTGAGTCAGCATGAGTTTGAATGGAGTTTCTGCAGTAATCAGAAAAGGGAAGAATTGGAAGTTGGATGAAGCAGACTATTTTGATGTCCGTGTTGATATCATGGAGGCTTCACAATTTCATGTGTTGTTTCATACTTGTTTCTTTTTTCATTTCAACAACTTCTCACTCTCTTTCGTAATCAAACTAGAACTTGTATCTATAGTGAGTAAAATCTCTATTAACCAACATTACCAAGAATGACAGAATCCAAGCCACTAACTTAAAGAATAGCGGTCACTGGCGGCGGGTCTAATTTGACTTGTAAATGTAGTATCTGGACATGAGTCTGGGTTTGGGGAATCGTTCGCCCTGAATTAGAAACTTCTTGGCACTAACTCCAATATCTGCTAATCTAAACACACTTTGTGACTGCCACGCGCAAAGTAAATATTTCACCTGCCAACACCCCCAACAAAATTCTCTTCAAACAACATCCACTGCTAAGTACTATACCAATATCATACCTGCGCGAATGGCTGCATTAACAACAACTTCTACACACCTACTCCCTCCACAGTTCGGGGGAACACCCTTCTTGCTTGCTGCCTCCGGTGGACACGAGTGGGTCGTAAAAATGTTCCTCGGACGGGATGGGATTGACCCAGACCAGGTAGATTACTATGGCGAATCACCACTGTGTTGGGCTGCCCGGAATGGCCACATCGGAGTAGTGAAATTACTACTCGAAAGAGATGACGTCAACCCAAACAAACGAAATGAAAGAGAAGAAACACCACTTTGGTGTGCTGCCCACAATGGGCACATAGGAGTAGTTCAACTGCTACTCGAGCGGGGCAACGTTGACCCCAACATGCCGGATCGGTCTGGCAGAACACCACTCTTGTCGGCTGCTGAAAGGGGATATGATCAAGTGGTGAAAACACTTCTTGAGCAGGGCAAAGCCGTCCCCAATAAATCGAGTTCCAATGGCGAAACACCTCTCTGGTTGGCAGCTCGCGAGGGGCATACGGAAGTAGTGAAAATATTACTCAAGCAAGATGATGTCAGCCCTGACAAACCCGAATTGGTCGGCGGAACACCACTCTGGTGGGCTGCCCGCTGTGGGAGGGACGAAGTTGTAAAACTATTACTTGGGCGGGACGATGTCCACCCGGACAAACCAAATGACTGCGGCGAAACGCCGCTCTATTGGGCTGCCCGCAAGGGGAAGGAGGAGATAGTTAAACTTTTACTCAAGCGGGGCGAAGTCAGCCCCGACAGGCCAAACAAGCGCGGCCAAACACCACTCTTGGCGGCTATTGAAAAGGGGCGCGAGCAAGTGGTGAAAAGACTGCTCGAGCGGAGCGATGTTGACCCCAATAAGCAAAATTACCATGGTGAAACACCACTCTGCTTGGCTGCCAGTAACGGTCTTGAGAATATTGTGAAGATATTAGTCGGACGGGATGACATTAATACTGACAAACCAGATGCGGGCGGCAGTACACCACTCTGGTGGGCTGCCGGCAATGGGCACGTGGGAGTAGTGAAGATCCTTCTCACGCAGGATGGCGTAGATCCAGACAAGTCAAATTACTCCGGCGAAACACCACTCTGGTGGGCTGTCAACAATTGCCGGGAAGAGGTGGTGAAACTCCTACTCAAGCGGCTCGACGTCAACCCCAACCAGCAAGTTGAGTGCGGCTACACGCTGCTCCTCAGGGCTGCTATGAATGGACACGGGGAAATACTGAAAATACTGCTCAGGCGGGAGGACGTTGATACTGACAAGCCAGATGACAATGGCCGAACAGCATTCTGGTGGGCTTCTAAAAATGGCCACAAGGGAGCCGTCGCTCTACTGCGGTCTCTAAAATCTGCCATTCCCGCAATTACAGAAACAGCTCGATAAACGTTCTTTGTCCCGTCCTAGCCTCATCTCACCCCCGCCAAATCGCCCCTTGGAGCCAGAAACACTCCTTTATGGGAATCGCCACCTCATCCTTTCTCTTAGAGTTAGCATGCGAGATCAAAGCATCTCAAATATTATTATTGTATCCGGATAGAAGGGACTCATAGCGAGTGAGAACGCACATTTATCATATGTATGCACGACCCTCTACTGATTTTCCTTATTGAGTCATGTAGGGATTTGTGAGCTACTGTTTAAAACCCAGAGTTTAGGGTTAGATGGGGTGTGTTTTTACTGTAATTAAATAAGGTGGTGTGAATTTTGATTTCCCTTATATTAACATTCTCTTTCGTGTTGTGTGATACCAAAGTTAGCAGTGTGTTTGAAGATGTCAACTGGGCGTTTCATATCTTGTTGAGTAAACCCTCCCTGCCCCCCTGGCAACGACCGAGCTTGATAGCGAGATTTAGTAGTACGAGTATAGCGGGGTAAAAAACCAAACGAGGACTGGAGGAGGAGAGGGGGTTGAGTCCCGAGTGGAAAGGAGGAGTTTAACTTCAAATCAAATCAAACTAACTATGGAAGATATGTCAGATACTCCGTGTCCTCGGTACCCCCCGATCCCCCTCCCACTGGCGAAGTCTCTATACTAGTAACTAAACCTAACCCCCGGCCCTTACAAACGCTACCGCACAATCCGCCACACCCTAAACCTTTACAGCAACTCAGCCTAACCGTGCACTACAACCTCCCCATCACCTTTAACGGAGCTCTGGACTTTCTCAGCATAGAAGGCTCTGATAAACCACCATCCGCCGTTAGCACAGGAAATAGAAGGGGAGAACATAGGTGACCCGCTGTTCTTATGATTGAAGAATATTAACCTCGTAGAGATCGTGTAGGCGATACTACTGCTGAGATAAGACACAATAGTCAAGCACGACACCTTGAATTTGGGGCAGCATTCACGATGTTTCGAATTGGGCAGAGTGAACAGGTGGGGATGTTTGATTTTTCGAGATCTCAAGGATGGGGTTGGTGTAGCCTCAGGGGCATGAGGAGGGGACCGGGGAGCCTGGATATCATTCACATAGAGCCATGCTATAACTGATGGGGCTAGCGGATTAATGCTGCACAAATGACGTCTCACAGAGCTCTCTCGACCTCAGAAAAATACCGCCTTTGCTGGTCTCTAGGCCGTCCACATAGAGCAAAACCCGTACTCTTCTTCACTTGAATCGCTAATTCCCCTCCCTCTGTCCCTTCCACACATCGCCCTAGGGGTCTGGTCTAAGCAGGGTTCCCAATGGTCTGGCTGGTCTGATCTTGAGGACAGGACCGTTTGGTCGGTCCTCCTTGATGTTGACGACTAGACTAGCCTAGTTCAAGTAGTTCTGTCTGGTCCAGAACTGGTTCCTAACTAGTTTTCATAAAATCATGGCATATGATAAAATAGTACAGATGTAAAATAAATACATACTTGCAAAGAAAAACATTGATCATATTTTAGATGCAGAATGAAACCACACTTACTTCCAGACAGTTGCCACTGTGCCCTGCATGACCAGGATATCAGGTATCCAAAGAATACCAGGTCGGGCCCACCCTCTTATTCTTGGTGACAACAGCTTTGGATACTGGCTTCCGATGGGCATGGCACCGAGTGCCATACGACACCCAAACAGCGGGAGGACGAACCAGCTGGGAAGAAGTATAAACGCGTCTGGGGACCGGGGGGGTGTATTCTATGAGTAATGGGAATTGTGATGGTCATTGCCTTTGTTTTATTAGCAAAAACTCCAAGTCGGATGTTCGGGAAAGGCGAGAGGGAACATACATTCGGGAGAAAGGACTTGTGTGGTGATGGATGGAAGGATAGAAGCACTTTCCTGTTTTATAAATACTCCTGTCTGGGCCGTTAGTAAATCACTTAGTGGAAGATAATAGGGGTTGAGAGTGAACAGGAGGGAACTTCCTTAGAGCTGTGCTGGGGATCAAAGTCTTGGTATTTCATTTGGTGTCTTTTTTTCAGCCGCAGTTTTCACAATTTAGCTGGTTCCATTGACGGATAAGCCACCAGCTGACGCACCTTCTATCACTCGATTTTTGCCTAGTCCACCCAGTTTGACTGAGCCCGGTCCAGTCAGTTCCATCAACCATGACTGTCCAGTCAGTCTGACTTCCACCATTAGACTAGGCTAGACTTTGACATGATCTAGCTAGTCCAAGCTAGTCCTCGGCCGACCATTGGGAACCTTGGTGACAGCGGGTGATGGCGGGGGACGGCGGGGGACGAAAGGTGATAGCCGGGGAGCGTGAAGGACTATAGGGGGCTGGAATTATAGTGAAAAGTACTTTAAAAGCTCTTGAATTTTATAGCCCTACAGAAGTCTAAACACACTCCCTCCCTAGTTGGCTAGAATATCTAAAGGAATCAGGTTTGGGGGAGATATGTTATCACGTACAAAAAAGTCTCTCCCCATTTTCCTTTACCATGCTTATTTCTTCAGGCTTTGGTTTACTTTTACTTTTCCCCAGAAATTCGAGTCAATTAGCCTATCTGAGTATTAAAGCGATCTCTGCAATAAAAAACCCCCTCAGCATTGACCAAGCGATAATCTTTAACAATCCCATTTCTGTTCTAAAAGTCCAAGTTATAGGACGGCAGTCCCCCACAGTGGGTCTAGTCCTAGCACCCCCGGGCTTGCTCCGTCCTGGCACCTCCAAAAAGACTGACAATTAGTTGTGGTCCGTCCCGTCCTGTACCAAAGATGGATGGACTGGACCACCGGGAACACTGGTGGAGGGTGGTTACTCTTCGAAAACAACGCTTCGTAATTCCACCCAGCCCGTGCGGTCCTCCAATCATGCGTATCTGAGTTCGTGGAGATTCCTAGGGAATCCAGTTCCTCTAATTTAAGAAATTCATTCAATATTGTGCCGCACATTCGTCTATCCGGTCACAGCAGTCTTGTTCCCAATTCTATGCAGCGCAAAAGTCCCCAGCATGAATTTAGGACTCTATTTTGGTATTTATTTAACAACAATGCCCTTCTCACTAGCAGCACCCGCACATTTTCATAATGGAGTAGTATAGCACTATGCGAGACATACAAGAAACTCGATGACTAAGAAAAACAAAGCACCCCCCCCCCCCGCGCTCACTTTCTCCCCCCATCAGTTGCCCCACTTTAGGACATTAAACCATTTCTCCTCTCCCAGTGTTCCCAACCGTCCCGGGCGGACTGCAGGGCCCTGGCGTCTAATAGTCCCGTCCGTCCTGGGCAGGGTTGGTATGGACGGCTGGGCAAGGCGTCTGTCCTCGATATTCACTGTAGGACTGTAGGTTGACGGCAGGGCCCTGCAGTCTTACTGGAAATGGTAACTCCCGGTAGGGCCCGGCCGTCTTTTGAATTGATGGGCGTCACCTGTATTTTAAAATCAAAATGTTTCGCTTCTTTACAGTAACACAGACTTCATGCTAATGAGATTTAAAAATGAAACATAAACTAAGATCACCCCTGCAGCAATTCCAGTGCTTTCATGATCCTCATGCAGTTTCTCCAACGGTCCTGGTAGTTTAACGTGGCCCTGGCTGGTTTATAGCCTCGGGAATCCAGGGCAGGTAGGCAAGGACACCAGCGGTGTTCCCAACTGTCTGGGGGCCCGGTGGTGGGACTACCCAGAGCCCTGGACGTGACGGGACGGCTATCTGTAGTCAGTCCAGGGCGGTCAAAGTGCTGGACGGCCGTCTTTTGGCGTTTGCTGGTCCTACAGAGTAAGGGAGAGTTCAGGGACTGCAGGGGATGGTGAGGGACGGCCGGTGATTGTGTGGGACGGCCGGTGACAGTAGGTTCAAGCACGAGTGATGTCTCATGATTTATAATCATTAGTTCAGAGATGCATGATTGCAACCCGGGCTTGTACCGGGGGTCCAAGCCATAAGACTATAGGCCCCTGCAGTCTGTCTGGCACTCACGTTCCCCGGTGTAGTCCGCCCCAGCGCCTCCAAAAAGATGGACAGGACGGCTGAGAGCACTCGACGCCAGGGTATGCCGTTCTGACTGCTGTCCTAGGAGTCGACCGCAGGGCCCTGCGGTCTTAGCGCCAATGTGATACTCTAGTGGGGTACACGAGTCCCTGCCGTCATCCATTGTACAATCCGGTGACAGATGTTGTCGTCACTTACCCTTTTTACACCAAAATTGGCCATTTTTGCAACCATGAAAACAGTATTATATCCACCTCAATTAAGCATCTAAAGACCCAAAGCACTAGAGGCATATCTTGACTTCACTAAACTGAAATTTCAACCAAATCAGACTCATGCTGTGTCATTGGTGGGCCAAAGAAAATTGCAATTATGTGATTAAGTACCTTTTTCTGTGGGTACTGAAACGATGATTTCCCGTCGGAGGAAAGACAATTCTCAGGCTGAGTTTCCCACCAACAAAAAATGAACAAACAGGAAGAAATGATCAAATCGGAGGAAAGATGCTAAAGGAACCGAATCGGGCTATCACCGCTCACACAATTGGAACCATTGACCTTTCGTCGATGATGATCAAAAAAACTAATGAACGAAAACCGTGACCTGTAGAACTAAAGAACGATGGGGGTGGATCCAAGGTCCAAGTCTCTCAGGTGTTTTCCTGGCCAAGCCCACCTCTTAAATCCCACGATCCATGCATGACAAATCATTTTCCACCCACAAGTTCCGCCTCCTATCTTCCGGTTAACAAACATGGAACCCCTCATGCTCATGGGTATAAAGAAAACAAAATATCTAGCTAAATCTCCCGTTGAACAATTTGTAACCCCACAATACCCATACAAATTCCACGGCTTGTCATGGACAATTAGACTATCCACTTTTTGCTTGTCTCCACAAGAATCAATTCATAAGTAATTACAGCTAAAGTCATATAGACTGAATCAACAAGCTTCTAGCTACCCATAGACAAAATTTGGTAATTATTTGTATTGAGGATCTTGTTGTACTGTGGGCTGAGCACGGGCCCGGCCCTGCCGGCCCTGGTGTGTCTTGACGAGTACTTCACCCGACTGACGATGACTTATGTCCAAGAACTATATTTAGGAGTGAGGCCTATGAGGCCTTGCCGGGGGAGTTCTAGCCTAGTGCCCGTGCCGTCCTGAGCAAAAAACAGACGGACCGGGCGCTTGTAAACACTGGTGATGGGGCCTGGCGGTCTACCTGGGGTCCCAGCAGGCCCCATCGAGCCCTACAAGCACCGTTGCGATGGAGTATCCGTGCTTGCTCATGAAACCTAAAAAATATGAAATGGCCGGGTTAGCTATCAGAATTTCCCATAATCAACAGATGCCTTCAAAATAAAAACCTTTTATAGCGCATGCAATTGGCTTAGAGGCGTGTTCTATTGACCAGGGGATGGATTCATTGGTGCAGGGATGGATTCTATGGACTCGGGGATAGTTAAATGTTTTAGTAACAGGATAAAAGCTTCTTCACCACAGACACAGGGTTCTGAAAGGTATGGGAATCCTACGAGGCATAGTGAGGGGGCCACAAAACCTCCGGACGGAACACAGCCTTCAGCGGTTTGTCCGGAGCAGCACAGTCCGGGACGGCCCAATAGCGTATACTATCATTCTTTTGGGGGGTAGAGGTAGTACTGTGGGACTGAGGAGGGGAAGGAGGTGGTGCGGCGAGGTGCTGTGGAAAATAGAGGGGTTGTAAAGGGTAGCTATTTGACCAAAGAATTTCGACAGAGTTAAATGAAGTAGTTGGGGTCAACAGGGGGAATTTATATTGAAGCGGTTAAGAAGTTGGTAGATAGCTGAAAAGAGGAAGCCAGAAGAAAGGAGAGGAAAGACACGACAGGATCAGGGACAATCGGGGAAACGGAGTTGAAGGGGACTGTCCAAAATAGAGGAGTTAAGAGTCAATGTATGATCTGACTAAAGAATTTTTCTTTCTAAGTGAAGCGAGGTGGTTCAACTAACGGAGAGTTAACAGTGTCGAAGTTACTCAGGAGCTGTGAGATGGATTGACCAAAGAGAGGAAAATAAAGGAAAACAAAGACAGGAGGAAAGGAAATTTTGGTGCTCTAGGAGTGTATACACGCACCACCAAGTACTAGTGCTGGTGTTTCGAATAGGGACTGCTGAAAATAATCGCTGGGAAGATAGCGATTGACGGCGAGGATTTTACGCAGCGGAGTGAAACCCCTTAGTGGAGACGGAAGGTTTTAATTAAGTGGAGATTGATATCATGATTGATTGTGATAAGTTGATGGAAAGGAAGGACCTGAGGAAAGTTGTGTGGAGGAAGAAAGGTATGAAGCGAGATAACAAGAAGGAAAGAGAAACAGAGGTGTGAATTTTTTTTCTTAGATTGCATGTCCTTCCATTAGTGCGTATGTATATCGTACCGCAGCGGTCTCCGGGTGCGGCCATTAAACTGACATTTCCAACAGTGACAGCAAGAGAAATGATGAGTGATACTTGGTGATTCCTTCTCTTAGTCTCCCTCTCTACTCCGAAATCTAGCCAAACAAAGGGAGTGGTGCTTTTGGGGGGATGAGAACACATTGCGCACATTTTATCCGGTAACCATGTCGAGGAGAGCCCACTGTGAGGCGAGAATGCCAGGGGTTTTGTAAGGCAGGATGTTTGTATGGGTTTTCACGTGATACTGGGGCTCACTTTACCGTGGAATACTGTAGAGATGGCTCAGGATTCGCTAGCATAGAAGAGGTTTTCTCCAGGAATGCATATTAGCCAAAAGGTCCTCTCCCACCCGTCCAGGTATCAGTGCATTTGCAGCTATAATTTTTCAACCTTGCATTTGAATTAACAAGTATCCATTAAGAGCTAAAATGCAAAACAGCCCCGAATAAGAAAATTAAAGTTTTTGTTTGCCAACAGTTGGCCTCTTCCTATTCCTCCCTGCACTTTAGTTTTTCCTATTTTTATTTTTTTCATCAGTATTCACGACACTTAGCTAATGAACCGTTTAAAAAAATGCTCTCACGCAGTCGCTCAATGGATCTCCTTGATTATGTCAGGCACATAATAAACCTGGGCGATACTTTCCGTCATGTACAAGTTCTGGACCATCCGCTTATTATCAATTCTCTTAGGTTTTTTTTGACAAATCGAATTCACTGGTAGCTTACCCTAGGAACTACCCCCGCGGATGTAATCACTTCAGTCAATGCCACTCCCTGGAGCCAAACAATGCCTGACAAGTTTGTCCGGACCCCGAAAAATTTGTTCTCGATTCTTGCAAGCCCAGTTTTGAGCCAGTTCGCGATTGCGCCCAACTCCTGTAATGGCGTAAGCAGACTTCAGGCGAGAGCAAACATATGGGAGATGGAAAAGACACCTTGCTAAAAATGAAGATCCCAGGGCACCAACAACCCTAAACCTACCCCCAACAAAAAAGTGGCTCGCTAAGCATTTTTTAATGCTCGACCACTCCACTGCCCCCGGGTTCGAACTTGTGATTCCTATCCGCGCAGAACCTGTTATTGTCTGAAGCTGCCGGAGGGTCTCTCTCTGGCATCTACCGGTGCCCCAGGACGAAATATGCTGTAGTTGTTTCGGTTAGGCGATATATGTGTTTATCGGTAGATTTGCTCATAATGCTTGATGTACTTGTATAATGCCATCTTAGGTTAGACTAGCCAGTTCCGCTGCGGGCGCTCTAGGGCGTTGTTGCATCGAAGTGGAAGATTTGTGCTTAAGCACGGGATTGGGCGGCACCTAGAGAAATGTTGGACCCCGACTACACACGCAGTATGTAAAAGCATGGTATCCTTGGCATTGACGGTGGGTGCCGGAGGTTAACCGGAGTGTCCATCAGGTTCCACAGGAGGCCCCACGTTTTTTCAGCTCCCAGCAATTTCAATTGCCGACTAACTCCATTAACCATCATCTACAATATCACTAGCAGCAAATAAAAGCGGACATGTCCTAACTATTTCGCTACAATGTCGGTCTTTTGAACACCACAAACACTATCAACCTTAATGTCGCTGATGAGCGACATAATGTCCTAGCCTAGCTTTCTCCACTCTATCCTAAGCTATCACATTAGGATATGCCTGACCGCAGAGTCGAAAATGTAGGTGGATGGCTTTTACAAACTGAGGAATTTAGGAGCTGGTACACTGGTAGTGATGGAGATGAATCCGATAAGGCAGTTTTGTTTTGCTATGGGCACTTGGGTGTTGGGAAACATTATTTAGCAAGAAGAATGAACCCTAATAGGTAGAAAAATGGCGGGCTGATAAGCGGCGACGCTAACCCCCTAGTGGTGAAAAACTTGTGCGACAAGGGTGGAAGAGACAATGCCACCATCACATATTTTTATTTTGACTTCGCCGTCACAAAAGAGAAGTCCCCCGTGAGGATATTGGGTAGCCTGCTGGAACAATTGGTTTTGGAGCGGAGGAGATCCTAGAGGAGATATCGAGGGGATGCAGAGACCGAGAGAATCCTAGTGGGGGGTAGGGACCGCAAATTTCCACTCTTTTAAAAATGCTACGCAATCCCTGCACCGAAAAGCGGGCCTTCATATACCGTAGAAACTTGAATAATTGAACCGTGTGCTATGTCGTTGGACTTTCCTCTCCTAGTAAGGTCAAGAAATTTTTGTTTTTTTTCTGTCTCGGAAGGGGGAAAGGGGCTGTGTTTTTGCTGTGTTTTTTTCCCCCGTTCCAGAGAAGGAAATTCTGGACTTCATAGCACACGGTTCAATTATTCAAGTTTTTACGGTACTCGTACATCGATGGTTTAGACGAATGCGCGGCAGAACACTGGGCAACAGCCCCTGACATCCGAACATCCGCGACCGGAAGACCGCCTACCTGAGATCAAAAAGCGCCTTGGAAGGAGGGTGGTGAGTGTATCCATGTGTTCCAAGAGGGGTGATATTATTAGCTATCTTCATAGCAGGTTAGCCGCCGACAGAACTCTCGGTGCGATGGGCAGCGCTCTGGAGGCAGACATCCTGGAGAAAGTTCCTAGCGATATTTTGGAAATGCGCATCACTTGCTTTAACTGCTCGTCTAGTGCAAATCGCTCACTGCCTGTTGGGCAAAAATCGAGGGGAGCAACCGTTCAGTTTTGTGGATATTTTATACCCGGAGGACAAAATCGCATGAGTTTTTGTGCAACGGAACCATCGCCAAAAAGAAATCTTCGCATTAGGAATAAAACATACAAAGCACCAACTACCACAACCACGCCTCTACGGACCCCCGGCGCGGAGTCCCAGCCTGCCCAAGTCAAGTTCTTCCTAGAACTCACACTTCCAGTAAAAAAGGTAGAGTCTCTTGCTAAGCTTCTGGTCATATGCACAAGAGCTCTATCTCAGTTGGTGGTGGCCGCCGGGTAACCTAGGCTGTGGCCTGCTGTGGACCCACTCTGCTGTAATAGACTCTAGCCTAAATCCACCCTTTATAAGCGTATAAGACAGAGTTTGTGCCAGGTGGAGTAAGGCCTCTGCATCTTTCTCGGTATTCTTTCTCTAGCGTGTGCTGGTATGTCGCGTGGTGGGGATTGGAGAGGATTCTTGTCATGCAAGTTTTGGGGTGATTTTTCCTTAGCGATGGTTGCGCTTCATAAAAACTCATGCACCCCTGTCCTCCGGGTGCACCTGTAGAAACGGTTGTTTCGGAATTTTACAACCGAAGGGAAACGGTCATTTGTATGGGGCAACCGAGTGAAATCTTTGTATCCGACCAGGCTCTTAGACATAGATCATGGCCAGATAGTTAGCAGGAGTTTTAGGGTGAAGTGAAGAGAGAATGCTAACTTATGGTCAGAGAGCTTGCGACGTTGGCAGAAGGCGCTCCGGATGGGTGACCGGTTGGCGAAGGTTCTCTCAGAGCAATCGAGATGGAGAAACTATTTTCCGGGCTCAGTTCAGCTATCCGGTTATTTGTCTCAGGCTTACCGGGATCGGTGGCGCCATCTCACAAATCCTGGACCGAATCCAGCCAGACCTCGCTTAGATTAACACTGAGTACTGTCAGACCCCTTGATAGCTTTCCTATAATTTTCATTATTGTCGTGGGTTGCGTAGCTAGTTACATAGCCGCACAAATGAGCAGTCCCGGTGGATAAGGGTTTGTTTGTTAATCAGTGTGGAAACTTGGTGGAGGGATGGAGGTTGGGTTGGGTTTTTCTTCTGTCATTGGGAACTGTTCATCGTCCATCGTCATCCATCGTCTTTCTGAGAGCTGACCACTGGGGTTTATCGTAACCATCAGTGTTCGCCTTTCATCTTCAAGTTATAAGTTTATTTTCTCTTGCTGGTGACTTTCACCGGAATCGTTAATTTCCATGATTGCCAACACCACGAAAGAACACCTCCCGTGGAAGACCCACGACAGTACGGTAGTGTGCCCTTAGCCCAAATTTATAGACAAATTTATAGACCGTGCAAGTAATACTATAGATGCACGTATTCTAGAACTTTCGCCTAGGCGGGTCATGGAAATGCCGGTAATCCTCTTTTATAAGCGCTAGGAAGGATGTTTTGGTATTGCCAATTTAGGTTAACTTAGAAATAATCGCTATCTTGAATGAAGGTATTCCTCTTCTGCATTTCATAGCCGACGGCAAAGATCTTACATCTTGTTGTCTTTACTTTTTCCTCAAGAGATTCGTTCTTGTCATGTTTGGTTTCAGCCTTGATTCTTCTCCAAAGGACTGCCCGTACAGCCCATCAGATTATAGGATCATACTTTTAATTGCGGACAGCACGATATGTGTGACAAAATTCGTGGCCCTCCCCACCTCTTACATCAACAATGGGCATTTTTACCTCCTAAAATCACAGCCTGTTTTCTTGCAAAAAAAATGTTAGATTCCTCATAGTCTCTAGCCCCATCAAGATATTGTCATTTATATGTGACAGGCTGTTGGCTGATACCCATGGTGTAATACCAGCAACCAATTTTGTAAAGCGGAGCAAATACATTGAGATCGTAGCTAAGATAAGAGAGAATGAGAAACCAAACAATACAGAGAGGTCGGAAAACCAAACACCATCCTGGTAGTTCCATCCTTCCATCACACTTCTTTCCTAAGTCCACTGTCGGAGGCATTGGGGAATGTCGCCGATATCCCGGGATGACAATGAGGGCGCGGTATGAGTCGCAGGGGTGGTGGGTGGGAAAAACAAAGAACGCGAGCTGTAGCGAGCTTGGAGGCGAGAACGGAGGTCTCCAGCTCCGGGGAGTGCGATGGTCCTATAGATGCTAGTAGCTCCCGGGCCCACGGTAGCGAGCTATGGCCTCCGGGCGAGAAGGCAAGCGGCTAACCCTTTTTCCCACCACTCCCGGGAGAGACACGGCGCGCCTTGACCAATTGGCAATGGGTTGTTCCAACCCGACATTCATGGGTTGTCGACAAAAGGTACCTTTGATTCTGTATTTGTTTCCCATACCAAAGGTAATGTACATTGCAACCGCATCCAATGATGATCCTAAACTCTGAGAGAATGCGAAAATTCTGGATAATTTTTACTTAGAAAGTTTCAACAATTGTCCACACTATAAGTTGGTTTCATTAAATCAATACAGCTTTGGGATGAGTTATGAGTGTCCAAAATCAGCCATTTTTGGAGTAAACACGTGGGGAGGGTGCCACGAATTGTGTCCCCAAGATCGTGCTCGAGTACAGTACAACGCTACCAGAGGATCTTTCCCACTTTAAGCTCGTTTATCGAGGGCAAGGCTGCGATCTTTGAAGTTGGTGTGCATGATTCTGGGGCAGTTCATTCTTAAGGCTCAATGCACTTACGTATGTCAGGCCAGCCAAGATCACAGCCAGAGGCCTTGTGTAGTACTGTATTTCTCTTAAGTGCAAGAATTGTCCTGAACCGCAGAATAGGATAGTGCTTAAATAAGTGGGTGGCTTTGTGCTACAATAATAATGCAGTAGGAAAAATAGGAGTATTGTTGTCACTAATTGGGGGGCCAATCAGAGAGCTGCGCGGTATCCACTGTGTCCCACCAAAAACCCCGCTTTTTTTGTGCCCTCCAGGAATTCCTAGTCAACTGACCCCATCTATCATCGACTCGCACAGTACAATATCCTAAGCAGAAAAGAACACAAGATGTCGCAATCGTTCAACAATAATTACGGCTCCAATAATATTTATGGCTCCTTCAACACGACCCACATCAACACTACCGATGCCGATGACAGATGGAATATCCTAGCTTGGCTATCCCCACTAGATCCTAAGCTACGCCACCAGGACGTCCGGGAGCGCAGAGTCGAAAATATTGGGGAATGGGTTTTACAAACCGAGGAGTTTAAAAGCTGGAGTGCCGGTGCCGGTAGTTGGAGAGCTGAACCCGATAAAGCAGTTTTGTTTTGCTATGGAGGTCCGGGAGTCGGCAAAACTTACATTAGGTGAGATGAATGAACATAGAGTAGTGAAAGACAAGGAGCAAGTGCTGACAAGGGGTGGGTGTAGCTCCGTGGTAGTAGACCATTTGTGCAGTCAGGCTAGAGGTCAAAATGCCACAATTGCATGTTTTTATTTCGACTTCGCCTCGCAAAACGATCATCCGCCGACGAGGTTTCTAGGCTCCCTGTTAAAACAGATGGTATTTGGACTCGAGGAGATCCCGGAGCAGATATTAAAAGCATATGAAGACCGAAAAAATGCCGTCGGTGGGCAGGGACTGCAAATTTCGGATATTTTGAACATGCTACAGACTACCTCCACCCGAAAGCGCGCGTTCATATGCATTGACGCTGTCGATGAATGTGCAACAGAACACATAGCCAAGGTTCTCGATTCATTGGGTCAACTCCTCCAGCGGTCTCCGGGTACTCGAATATTTGTGACTGGAAGGCCCCACATTTTACCTGAAATCAGAGGGCGCCTTGGTCGGGGGGTGACAAGTATATCCATAAGTCCCAAGAATGATGATATTATCACATATCTCCGCAGCAGGCTGGCCGCGGACACAACCCCGGATGCGATGGACAGCACTCTGGAGGTAGACATTCTGGAAAAAATGCCTAGCGATATTTCGGAAATGTATGTAGAAGCAACAACACTCAAGAACCGATCTCAAGTTATCTGCTAATAGATACATATCTAGATTTCTTCTGGTCTCGTTGAATGTCGATGCGGTCTTACAAGAAACTACAGCCCGTCGCAGGCGACAAAAACTAAACGCAATTACCGATGGCTTGGGGTTGGAGAGTGCTTATGGTGAAACACTGTCTCGGATAAAGAGACAGGGTGAGGGCAGAGCGAGGCTTGGGATGGCGGCTTTGATGTGGATCTCTCACTCGGAGCGGCCCTTGAAGACTGATGAATTGAGTCACGCCCTGGCGGTCGAAATCGGGTCACCAAATCTCCATCCCGATGATGTTCCGTCAATAGGAACATTGCTGACCTGTTGTCAAGGACTTGTCACCGTAGACAAGGAAGCTTCCACGGTCCGGTTAATCCATTTTACTCTTCAAGAGTACCTCCGGGCCCATCTCGATCTTTTTGGCAAAGTTCACTCCACGATGGCTGAGACCTGCTTGAGTTATCTGAATTCGCAACAGGTCAGAGCTCTTTCCGCGGAGGCCTCTCCCGATCTTCAAGGCCAACCTTTTCTTGAATATTCTTCGCTTTACTGGGGAGTGCACGCCAGAAGAGGCCTTTCGGATTGCGCGAAGCTGCTTGCATTGAGGCTGTTTGACGACTACGATCACCACATATCCATCAAAGTCATCTTGGAATCCCAGCGAGACAGTTCCTATGATATTGATTTTAATAAACCCTACCTCTTTAGTGGTCTACATTGTGCATCTTTCTTCGGGGTTGCAGAGATTGTAGCTCGTTTCATACAAGTGGAGAGTTGCGATATCAACCAAAGGGACTGTGTGGACAATACACCTCTTGTGTGGGCGGCTCTCAATGGGCACGAGCGAGTAGTTGAAATGCTGCTCAGACAAAGTGAAATTAGCCCCGACAAACCCGGGGAGGACGGCCAAACAGCACTCTGGCTTGCCGCTTGGAATGGGCACGAGGGCGTGGTGAAAGTGCTTCTCGAACTGGACGGGGTCAACCCTGACAAGCCTGGTAACGACGGCCGAACACCGCTCAGCGGTGCTGCTGATAATGGGCACGAGGGAGTGGTTAAAATACTTCTCCAACGAGACGAGGTCAAACCCGATGAGCCAGGTAACGACGGCCGAACACCACTCTGGTGTGCTGCTTGGAATGGGCACGAGGGAGTGTTGAAAGTGCTTCTCGAACTGGACGGGGTCAACCCTGACAAGCCTAGTAACGACGGCCGAACACCGCTCAGCTGTGCTGCTGATAATGGGCACGAGGGAGTGGTGAAAACACTTCTCGAACGGGACGAGGTCAAACCCGATGAGCCAGATAACAACGGCCGAACACCACTCTGGTGTGCTGCTTGGAATGGGCACGAGGGAGTGGTGAAAATACTTCTCCAACGGGACGAGGTCAACCCCGATGAGCCAGATAACAACGGCCGAACACCACTCCCGTGTGCTGCTTGGAATGGGCACGAGGGAGTGGTGAAAATACTTCTCCAACGGGACGAGGTCAACCCCGATGAGCCAGGTAACGACGGCCGAACACCACTCCGGTGTGCTGCTTGGAATGGGCACGAGGGAGTGGTTAAAATGCTTCTCGAACGGGACGAGGTCAAACCCGATGAGCCAGATAACAACGGCCGAACACCACTCTGGTGTGCTGCTTGGAATGGGCACGAGGGAGTGGTGAAAATACTTCTCCAACGGGACGAGGTGAAACCCGATAGGCCAGATGACAACGGCTGGACACCGCTCTGGTGTGCTGCATATAACGGGCACGAGGGTCTGGTGAAAATCCTTCTCGAACGGGACGAGGTCAAACCCGATAAGCCAGATAACAACGGCCGAACACCACTCCGGTGTGCTGCATGTAACGGGCACGAGGGAGTGGTGAAAACACTTCTCGAACGGGACGAGGTCAACCCCGATGAGCCAGATAACAACGGCCGAACACCACTCCGGTGTGCTGCTTGGAATGGGCATGAGGGAGTGGTTAAGATGCTTCTCCAACAGGATGAGGTCAAACCCGATAGGCCAGGTAACGACGGCCAAACACCACTCTGGTGTGCTGCTTGGAATGGGCACGAAGGAGTGGTGAAAATACTTCTCCAACGGGACGAGGTCAACCCCGATGAGCCAGATAATGAAGGCGAAACACCACTTTGGTGTGCTGCTGAGAATGGGCACGAGGGAGTGGTGAAAATACTTCTCCAACGTGTCGAGGTCAACCCCAATCAGTCACGTAACAAAGGTGAAACACCGCTCTTGAGTGCTGCGCGCAACGGGCACGAGAGAGCGGTGGAAATACTTCTCGAACGGCGTGATGTTGACCCCAACAAACCTGATATCAACGGTCAAACACCACTCTGGTGTGCCGCTTGGAATGGACACGTGGGAGTGGTGAACATCCTTCTTAAACTAACTGAGGTCAACCCAGACAAGCCAGACAACACCGGGCAATCACCACTCTCCTGTGCCGCTTCAAATGGGCATGCGGAGGTGGTCAAAATCCTGATCGAAAGGGACGAGGTCCACCCCAATATGCCAGACAGTAGCGGCCAAACACCACTCCGGCATGCCGCCCGCAATGGACACGAGGGAGTAGTAAAACTTCTTCTCGAACGCGACGTAGCTGGCCCCAACAACCCACAAGACCACGGCCGAACACCACTTTGGGCTGCCGCTTGGAAAGGGCACCTAGGAGTTGTGAAAATGCTACTCGAGCGGGGTGATGCCAACCCGCTGAGCCTCATTAGGACGGCCGAACGTCGCTCTCGTGTGCCGCCGGAAATGAGCACTCGGGAGACGTGAAAATACTTACCGGAAGGGACAGCGTCGACCCCAGAAAACCAGACCAGAACGGCCAAACACCACTTCGACTGGCTCTCGGCGGGGCCACACTCCGTTGGTGGTGGCGTTTCTGCTGCCCGAGGTTCCCCGGTGTGGCTCAAATTTTTCATCATATTATTTTCTTCTATTATTATTTTCTTCTTAGATATCCACTTGGTTCATTTGTTCATTTTTTCGTTTTCAAATTCATTTTTCCCCTTCCTCCCTAGAGTGTAGACCTGAGAGTTGCTCGAATAGTATAGAATGTCGTTTAGATAATATACGTTTGACGGATGTACTTGGCTTCGCTGCGGAAGTGTGAAGGATCGTTCAGGAGACGTGAAGATCGTGCGGACACGGGAGATTGTTCAACAATAGATTTCACAGATAGGTTTTTCTTCCATTATCACGGGAGGGTACGGAGGAATAAAGGCATGTGGGGAAATACCAAGATAGGTGTGGTGATCCACGGAAGGATCAGGATGTGTTATTTGTGTTTTACATATACACATACCTTTACCGTTTGTTAAGTTTTACCGGAAGCGAACGAGCAGAACGGATGAAGCGCAAGTGTTCGAAGTTACATTTCATATCCTTCCTACAAAGTCTCATTCCTAAGTTCCACGTGAATTCTCCTACCCCACCCTCTACCGGTGCGCTACCCTTATATTCCGACATTGACATAAAAAGTTAGTGTGAGGTAACGAGGGATTGCTGACCTATGTCGGAGCGCTTCTTGTATTAGCAGAAAATGCCCTAGGGTTTTGGGTGAGCGTTCTGTGAAGGACATAATATAATATGATACCTCTCTTTCCGGGAGAACCTCACGAACGGCGCTGTACCAAACGACTCCACCGGTATTGAAGGGTAGGTTAAGGTAAATGCCGCAACCTACGATGTCGCCACGCTGCTTCACGCTCTAACAGCACCGGTCTGCACTTGGGGATTTTGATACCGGTATATATATCAAAGGCCAAGATTTTTATCCGTGCAGAACCTCTTATTGTCCAAGGTTCCCAGGGGGGTTTCTTTCTGGCATCTACCAATATCGCATCACGAAATATGCTGTAATTCTTTCGGTTAGGCGATATGTTAGATTCGCTTATAAGGCTTGTTGTACCTGTATGACACCACCTTAAGTTAGACTAGCTGATTTTGCTACGGGCGCTCTAGGGTGTTGTTGCGATGAAGTGGGAGATCTGTGTTGCAGCGCGGGATAGGGTGATGTATCTTTTGTGAATCTAAGGCACGCATTAAATAATTTTACGAAGAATGATTCGGCCCGGAGAATCCCACCCGACACGGATTAGCTACCACCAGTGGAGGGCTGAATCTGACCAGTCAATGCAGCATTCGGTGGCATACCTGTAGTGCTGTACAAAGGTAGCAAATAGGCATATTATTTAAATCAAACTACAATATCGGTTTATTAAGTTATCTTAGGGAGTGCCCGTTCAGTTACACTTTCTGTGTTAAGGTAATTGAACTGAGGGGGTTTGGACTCTCGGGATGTGTACAGTAATAGCAGCTACCACCATTCTACACTCTTCCTCTAGCCCTTGTCTTGGTTTTTCGAACTGCCTTTTCACCAAAATCATTCTCATGGCAGCCGGAATTTTAACCTTATTACCTCACCTCTACAAAGTCTTACGAAGCACGGTATATTTTGTTGAGCTATCAAGATAGAGTATTTCATGCAACTAGTATATATCCTCTGTGATGCGCCTTCTGTCGAATCCTTTACATAACATAGGCATGCTTTGCTTGAAGGCCCTAGGAGGAGTTCAGTCAGTCAGTGGGCGGGCTGCGAACGGACGTGGGAGCAAGAGAGTGGATGAGAGGAAAGAAAAGGACGGTCGCTAACCGAAGGAGTACAGTAGGAACTGGAATAGTTGAAGAGCTAGCGGTAGTGGAATTTATCGCTCAGGCAGCCGGTTGCTAAAAAGTACCAGTAGGAAAATTATCCAACTTTGAATCACGCGAGGGTGAATGAGTAACAGGCATTGGATGCTCCTGATTCGCCGAGGACAAACCTTATCTCGACATCTTATCAAGGCTCCGATTAACTTATCCCTGTAACCCCCCCCTTCAACATTTTTGAATGGAGCCGCAATGTCTTGGCAGCCACGCGAGAGCAGCTGGTCGATGAGCCGCCCATCACTTATCTCGCCATGCGAAGCTACGCACAGGACCTGCCACTTCCACTACAGTTTCATGGAAGAGTTCCGTTGGACTCCGATCTCGTTTCGGTATAAGGGGTACACATCATTACTGCGCACCGGGAGTCTTTTGAAGGGAGCCATCACCGATGGGTATAACGCATTAGTGGGAAGACCCAGCGCAACGCAACAACTAGAGCTAAAAGATTCCTATCCTCCTCTAAGTGGAGTACTATCATCCCGGAACCGACTACTCAAACGTTCGTTCAGAAAGTAGATTGATCACGTAAGAACAACTCCTTATGCGACGCCGCTAACACTCTCCTTCTCCAAAGACCTCTACCCAAACCTGTGCAACAGCCTCCGCTTCCCGTCGTCCTTATTTAGCGGGCCACAGGACGAATAAACGACATCTGACACCACGTGCTCCGCTTTTCCACGATGATCCGGAGCAGTTCGACGTCGTCCTCTGTGCTAACGCCATTACGAGAGTAAAGCCAATTCTCGAGGCATGCACAGCTCAAAATGGCGGCTTCAAGTACTGATTCCATGCGTATTCCCATACAAGCCTCGTCGGGGCATGGGAGTTACCTAGAGAGTCAGCCTGCTTCTCCCCCGGCGCTGGGGTGGGGGGTGGCTGTGGCGGGGAAAGCCCATACGGAAGGCTTTTGAAGGCATGTAAAAGTTCGGCGAGAGCACCCCCGGGTACTACATTCCTCCACCTTTTGCAATCTCTGGGCTGTGATGGAATGTTAGCTCCTTGGCCCCTGCTGCCGCTGCCACAACGTGTGCGTGGGCCGAGAAACGGCGAAAAAGAATCAAGAGTCGTACGTCACGTTGGCGAAGACGAAGATGATAGATAGGCGGAAATGTTTTGTTCTGGCAGCATGCTATGCACTTGCCACCTGAGAGCAGGTTCAGGATGCCAAGGATTGGTATTGAGGTGCTGGCAGTGTGTGGCAAGGCGGAGACACGGAAGAGGTGGATGAGGGTTGCCGAGTGCGTGAGGCGGGTCCTGATTGGAGATTTTTTCATATTTTTCCTACCCCCCGCCGTCTACTCCTCTGTCTCCACAGGGTCACCCTGACGGCACTTCTTCCATGTTTATTTCAACCATTATTTTTTTGGCATGATAATATAAAGTAGTACTTTTTTCCTACCAAACTGAATGATTGAGGCGCGATTTGTAATGCCAGAACCCACGTCTATATACCGTAAAAACTACAATACCGATAATTAAACCTCGCCCGCGGGCGCCAGAGCCGCCTCCGCTCTTAAGGCCCAGCGCTTCGTCTTCCTCATCTTAAGCTAGAGCTGAGGTGGCCAGCTTGCTCAGTGCTTTCGCCCCCCTATCCAAGAGAAGGAATTTTGGGCGTCTTAGCACAGTGTTTATTTATCATTCCACATCTAACAGTATGGGAATGCGAATATTCGAGAAACATCGGTGTTGGGCGCCGAAGTAACCTTATATGCTCTTACAGTCCCGCCCATTCTTTCATCCAGAGTTTTCAGTGCCGGAGCAATGTCTCCATTACTCCACATCTACCTCGAAGGAGTATCCAACCGCCTGTATCAACAATACTCCCCTATCCCCGTAGGGAAATCCCTCCAGTCAAAAGGCAGGAGTAGATACCTCCTCTTCTGGCACTTTTGAATTGCTGTTTTTAGGTCCCTGTCCAGCTGCTCGGCGGTAACCGCACCATGGTGTTATTGGATGTACTAAATGGAAAGGTAGGAAACGAGATAGGGGTGGTAGAGCGAGAGGTCGTCTCGTGAGGAATGGATAGGTGGGTTGATATAGGATACCGAGTTCACTTGCGTACTGAAATGGTGTGATCGGTGCTGGCATCAAGCCGAGAAGTGATGCCCGCACTCTTAATCTACCACCAGTCCGATATGGAATAGTCCCTTATTGGCAGAAACCAGAACTTAGGAGCCGCAGCACGGTCTGGAAAATGTGAAGATAAAAGGGACATCTACTGGGCCATTCAGAGGACTGATCACGGGTAGTGATACCGGCACCGGTCAAGCCAGCTGCTGATATGCGACGGTGAATATTTGTTGGTTGGGAGTGCAAGTGCAAGTTTAGCCCAAGCAAGTATGTCTCAGGATCAGTAGAACGGCCTACAATTGGTAGCCTGATTGCCCAACGCAGACATTTCAGGCTCATGTATGCATCCAAATAACCTATGCATTAATCAATGCGTAACTCATTGTTGGAAGTTTCAACTCAAATACTATCGTCTTCCCCCTCCCCTTCTTCACCAAATTTTGCGTGTCTGCTATCCACTTTCTTTAGTTATAGCACCTTACACTAAGTTACAGTTACACGGAAACCATGTAAGTCTTTGTTCCTTTTTTTTTTTTGACCTTTCCAGGAACTCCATTGGTAAGAGCGCTGGCCTATTTGGGCTGCTTGATCGCGACGAAGGGGGCAACCCACTCGGGTTACGCCCCGGACTTTGCAATCTCCCGCTGTATGAAGAGAAGGATGGGTGGTATTCAGTTCTCGGTACCTGGAACTGTACGACAGATAATGCCACCCCAGCCAATCAGGTAACCGAAGTAAACCAAGAAAACAAACCTGCCATTCCAGCCCCCGCGGTAGACCGTGCAAGGAATCTCCATCCTGGCCCCGTGATAATCTTCTGCCAATACGACAGGTGCTCTGGTAATAGGTTAGAAATTCCCTTTTACTCGCCTCTATCCTTACTTACTGCATCACACTAACATCTATCAATAACCCCTGCAGTGGCCCTCATACTTGTACCCCAGGCAGATTTACTTGTGCGGCTCCGAATTGCTCTTGGCCAGGAACCTTCAAGACAAAGCAAGCGTTCAACAGGCACTACCGAGCAAAGCACCACAATGACCGTGTGGATTGTCCAGTTGAAGGATGTGTGCGTGTTGGAGCTCAGGGGATTAAGCGTGCAGATAATCTTGCTGCTCACATGTGGAACAAGCACCGTATTCATCATGCTAGGCTACCATTGAGGGATTAGATTTGTCGGTGCCGGGATCATTTATGTTGCTAGGGGTGTTGTTATCTTATGTCTTTGCTTAACGGAATAGTCCTTTTTCTCATAACATTCATTGTCTTGCCCTAAGCTTTTCCTATTTCCTATGTGCTCAACTCTCAATCCCATACTCATACCTCAACTACGGTATCCTTTAAAGTCCTTTTGTCATTTCACATCATCAAGCTTCCGACATCTTGTCGTTCAACAAGTTCAACACCCATTTTAAGCATTTCCTCTGTTTTGTCCCTCTCGTTACTCACTCATCTTTCCTCTCTCTTCAGACAAACCACTTGGCTCCCTGCTTTTCCTAACCCCCCCCTCGATTCCCCTTATGCACCCAGATAGGCTTCCAGTATACAATCAAGTTGAAACTTCTCCTCTCCCATGTATTGGTGCTCCCCATTGCATGAGGTTGATCATTGTTTAATAGCCGGTTCTTTTCCTTGGGGGCTGTGATAGTATCAGGCGAAGCAAGTGATATACAGGAGAGTGTTCCCCGGAAAAGAAAAAATGATAATTATTGCAGTAAAAATACCTCAAACCCACTATCAGTGCTTGGGCTCCTGGTCTTCGCAATGTCGGACAAAACACGCTGCGAAGGGGCAGCATTTTCTCCACAGGGTATAGCTTATGTAAGTTTAGCTAGTTAGATCCTATTAACTTGTATTTGTGATTTGTTAGGTTGGCCAGCTAAGCCTAATGCGGCTGTGTGCAGCGATTTTCATTGCTAAATATATGTTGGATTTAACTTGCGTTAACGTTACTTAGATGTTTTATAGCAGTGACTGGCCAATTTGAACCCCAGCTAGAGGGACTTGCTTGGGATAAGGTTAGTGTACAGTTTGAATTGGTTGTGACAGGGCGTAGGCAGTCACAAGGGAAGGAGGGAATTCTGAATTGGATGAAGCAAACAATTTCGATGCCTGTATTAATCTTGTAGAGGCTTCATCGGTTTGATGGGTTGCCTCCGGTTTGTTTGTTTGTTCGTCCCGACGCCTTTTTTTTCGCTTTTTTTTATTCATGCTTAAACTTGAACTCGTATCTATTTCCAACCCGAGGCACCAGGGCGCATGTTGAACAATTTTACCCAGCACGATCTGACCCGGAGCCACCAATTGAACATAGATCTGCGTCGCCAGGGGCAGGCGGGATTTTGGCGAGTCAATGTGGTATTAGTTGTCGTACTGTGCAGGTAGTACTATACAGAAGTGATAAAGAAGCACATTGTTCACTTAAACTCTCTAAAATTGGCTTATTAAGTTATCCTTGGAATCGTGCGTTTCATTAAACTTTCTGTGTTAGTGTGAATGAGCCGTAGAGGGTTGGACTCTGGGGATGTGTAATAGTGGTTGCCATCATTCTATACTCATTTAGTTTGTCAAACTGCCTTTTCACCACAATCACTCCCGTGGCAGCGGAAATCCAAACCCCATCACCTCACCTCTACAACGTCCTACCAAGCATAGTATATTTGCCGAGCTATCAAGATGGAGTATTTCATGCAACCGGTATATTTCCTCCACGATGCCCCTCCATGGAGAACACCCTCCTCAATATAACTTGGCATGCTTTGCTACAGTGTCACGAGGCGTTTGGTCAGCCAGTAAATTTTGGATGCAAGAGCGAGAGAGAGTATATGGGAAGAAAGGGAGGAGGGGGTGACTTTAATCAGTACCCGCATGAGTGGTCTACAGTAGGAACTGGAATAGTTGAGAAGTTTGCGGTAGTACAACTATCCACTCAAGCTACCGGTTGCCGAAAAGGACTGGTAAGAAAAATTATCTAACTTTGGATCATGATAGCACGGATTAGTCACGGCGATCGCAGGCTTCTTCTCGACGTCAAACCTTACCTCGACATCTTATCCAAGGTTCTGTCAACTTTATCCCTGTAATTTCGCCCTCAGGCATTTTCGAATGGAGCCGCAATGTCTTGGCAATCATCCCAGAGCAGTACAGTGGAACCTCCGATAATTCCAGCACGGTGGGAGTAGAGAAAACAAACGTAAAAGTTACATGCCCGGGCACACAAAAAATTGAGCAGCGAGGCTAAATTTTCACACTAAATTTTCTGACAGTGGCTTTCTAGAATTAAGATCCTTAGAACATGTTGAAATTGGCAACTATCAGAGACCCGGAACTTTCAGAGAGATTTTCCGTAAACATGGTGGATCCGCAAACACTGGAGTTAATAGAGGGTTGGAAATTTCGGAGGCGGGAAGAATTAGAGGTTCCACTGTACTAGTAGTGCCTAAGTTAAGCTGCTCGGCTGTCGCTTGTCTCGCCAGCCGTGCCTACCCACAGGACCCGCCACCTTCCCCCACCTTGCATCGTATGGCTCCGTCGGTCCTCAATTTTTTTTCGTGTATATCGGGAGACGTGGTGAGCATCATGGCTACTCACCGGGAGGCTCTTCTGCAGGTCTTTATCGCAAATGGGTATAATATTTTGGTGGATGGACTAAGAGCTTAGGAGTATCTACAGCTAAAAGGGACCCGTGCTCCCTTGAGCAGAGTACCGCCATTCCGGGACCCATTGCCCCAACCTTTGTTTAGAAATAACGTATTATATCTCGATCACGCTGGAAGACCCCCCCCCTATGCAACGTCGCTAATACACCCTTTTCCAGAAGCCTATGCACAAACCTATACGGCAATCCGCACTCTCCATCGCTCTTATTTCCGAAAACTACCAAACGAACAGACGACATCTGGCACTGCGTGCTCCACCTATTATACGCTAATCCCGGGAAGTTTAGTATCGCCTTGTCTTCGAACGCTATCGAGGAATAGAGCTGGTTCTGGCTAGCGAGCGAGACGGCCGGATTCTCTTCCGACAAGGAGCTTGGAGCTTGACGGAAGTGGGGCTATGTGGGGAGGATTCACTGGGGCTGTTTGCATGGTCAACCCGGTCTCACCTGCCCGGGGGGCGGCTACCCAAAGATTGGGCTGTGAGACGGCTAGATAATTAGCACCGATGGCATTCCATTCCCTGCTGGGTCCCGTGGAATTAATTTCTTACTCCCTGCTTAACTTGAGCGATCCTCAGCAGCGTCAGACTTCCTGGTACTAAGTTTCTATGCGTTGTTTAGATACCGCCATCTCCACTCACGAATGATCATACGGCGGGATTTAATAATATCCCCCGTCATGCTTTCTCGCCCGCCAAAATTATTCAGGTGCTACTCCGTGAGCTTAAGCATAGGAATGGGCATAACTTTGTCAGATCTATACCTCGGGAGGGTAGGAATACAAAGTCCTACCATACCTTTCGATATGAAACCCGCAGATGAGCCGTAGGTTGGACACGCAATGGTGGAGAAGTCTGCATCTGGCATGAACATCCAGACGCCTACAGAGAGAAGGTGTAATCTCGGTGGCATCGAAACGGGGGTTAGCACCGAGCCCTGGGAAATTAAGCAATATTACCAGGCTGGTCACAGGTGTTGGGACCAGCAGGATGTTATGCATGAGAAACATACTGGTGCTATCAGGATATCACTCGGGTATGGGCGCTATGGGCGGTTTGGTGGTATTTGTTACGGTTCTAGAAGAATTTAAATTTGATGGAGAGTATGTAAATATTTTGGGTCTCTAGGGGCGGGTCGGGAAGCTTGAGTCTCTGGTTGGGAGCTTGATCATCTGTGTGTTCCGAGGAGGTGCTGCTGACTACGTACTAATTGCGAGTAGCTCCTATCAAGTTGTGCAGGGGTTTCATGATACATCTCGGAGGATACTGGGGGGTTCGGCCTCGCACATAGCTTGGGATAGAGAGTGGTGCCTGGCACACTTAGGCACCGGATCAGCAATAGATCGGGAAAGGATTGGCACCCCCGTCATTCCATTAGAATTGTTTTGCTTAACCATCTTAGATACAACAAAATGGCCCTCATCAACCCCCGGATTGATCTCGTATGCGGATGCCATGCCTAGTAGCCCATCTATCAAACTCCTCCGTTTCTGGAATCAGGGTACCCCCTCCTTTTCCCCGTCGGGAAGCTGTGTCTTGGGGTCCGGCAAGTCCCAAGTTTGCAGCGACCGGATCGCCGCCCTAACATACACCCTCCTACACATTAGTGACTTTACCTATACTATTAGCACCCCCCCGGACCCTCGCAAGATTCCCCGGTATTCCGGAGAGCAGGTATTCCAATCACGCTTTAATGCGCCGAGCTCCACCTACGAGAAAGATGACAGAACTGCCCCACAACTCTTATAAAACGAATCTCCAATCCTCCTGATCAACAGCCCCTCCATAGGCAAACTAAATAAAACAATTAGCTATACGGGAGCGGAGGTAGTGAAACCCGATGTATTCCGTGACAGCATCGTCATCCGCTAAACGACTGTGGCAAAAAAGCCTATGCGGAGGGCTTTTGGGGGTGTGTAGAGCTTGGACAAGGGCACTTTCAGGCACTGTATTTCCCCGTTCTTTGTGTTCTCTGAATTGTAGACCGGTGGAGGTATAGTTCGGCCCCTGCCGCCGCTGCCGGACGGTCTGCGGAAACCAGGAAAAGAATGAAGAGCAGTATAATACGTCACTTCGGCGAAGGCGACGCTGTGCGCAAGTCAGGGAGCGAAGGATTAGGGCTAGGGGTGCTTTCCCCCCGATCTGGTAGGACGGGGATGGGCAGGAGCTGGATGAGAACCTTTTGGTGGGTCGGGAATGGGTTGACTAAAGATTCTTACACTGAATTTTTTCCACTCAGTGTCTCCTTCATATGATACCCCGAGCACGCGTGCGCCCCCTCGGCGGTGATTCTTGCCTCCATAATAATATACATTATTTTTTTGGTATAGCTTTAGTACCGTAGTTGCACGGAACCGAATGATTGGGACAATATTAGTAACGATGGAACCCATGCACATACCAGCACTGTACACCATAAAAACCAGAACGATTTAATTTCGCCCCCGGACGTTGGAGCATTGTAGTAAAGTCGGGAACTTTATTGATTCCCTTCCCCTAGGCTGGGGGGTGAGGTAGAGAGTTTTCTGAATTCCCCCCGCCGCCTATCCAAGGGAGGATATTTTCGACCTCTTGACGTGAGGCTTAATTGCTCCAGCTCTTACGGTAGGGAGGGCAAACATTTGCTGAACAGTGGTAGTGGACATCGAAGCAACCTTGTATACACATCCTATCGGTTTCACATCACCGGTTTTAATGCAGGAGCAAACTTACGGTCGCGGAACAAACCTCCGCAAAATAATTACTCAGCGTCTGCCCCCCAAGCATTTTGTAAATATTATAACCCATTCAATCCCCTGTATCATACATGGGCTTCTTCTCAACGGCACTCCATCCACCCCCGTATGGTAATTCTCCAGGCTAAACGGCACAGGTAGGTGCCTCCGCCTTCGGCCCCCACACCCAACCAGCTGTTTCGCGTGCTTCGCACCCAGAGGTTGCGCTATAAGCACGGGATTTTGTAATTGGGGTTACCGAATGGAGGGGTGGAAAAAAGGACAGCGCGAGGCGCTATCAACTGAGAGCTAGATAGGTGGATTGGTATACTGGCCGAGCATAGAATATGCTTTTGCGCTGATATGGTGTGTTGGAGCACCAATGTTAAACCGGAAAGTGCAGCGCACGCCTTTAATCTAATAATAATATTATGCAATATAGAATATTCGTGCGGTGGAAGAAACTAGGGCCTAGGGGCCGCAGGACCGTCTAGCAAATAAGCAAATAGGGGAATGGGGGGTATATGCCTATTCAGCCATCCAGAGGCGTAATTGTTGCAAGTGATACCGGTGAGGCTAGCTGTTGATATGTGATGGTGGGTATTTGTTGGTCGAGTGCGCAAATGCAAGTAACTTACATGTATCAACCGGTATGTCTCAGGATCAGGATTACAGACTGCGATTGGCGGCCTGATTGTACTCGAGTACTCGAGTACCGTACAGCGCAGACATTTCAGGCTCATACATCTATTCAAATAACCTATGCATAAATCAATGGGTAACTCATTTTTAGGAGGTTGAACACAAATACTACCGTTCCCCCCCTCCCCCTTCTTCACCAATTTTTGCGTGTCTGCTCTCCTGTTCCCCACGGTTATAGCTGCTTACATTAAGTTACGGTCACACGGAAAAGATGTGAGTCCTCGTTTGCTTTTTTTTTTGACACATGACAGGAACGACCAATACCTTTACGACACTTCTGGCTTCGATCCGCAATGTAACCGACTAGGGTTACCAGAAGGACTTGGCGATCTCCCGCTGCATCTGGACAAGGATGGATGGCATTCAGTCCTCGGCACATGGAGCGGTGCTACCGATAATCCAAATTCAGCCAATCAGGTAAGCGAAGTAAACCAAGAAAACAACCCTGCCATTCCCGCTCCCGCGGTAGACCCTGCAAGGAATGTCCATCCTGGCCCCGCGACAATCTTTTGCCAATACTACAGGTGCTCTGGTAATAGGTTAGAAATTCCTTTTTACTCGCCGCTATTCTTACTTACTGCATCACACTAACATGTATCCATAACCTCCGCAGCGGCCCTCATACATGTGCCCCAGGCAGATTTACCTGTGAAGCCCCGAATTGCTCTTGGCCAGGAACCTTTAGGACAAAGCAAGCGTTCAACAGGCACTACCGAGCAAAGCACCACAATGACCGTGTGGATTGTCCGGTTGAAGGGTGTGTGCGTGTTGGAGCCCATGGGATCAAGCGTGCAGATAATCTTGCCGCTCATATGCGGAACAAGCACCGTATTTATCATGGTAGGCTGCCGTTGAGGGATTAGATTTGTCGGTGCCGGGGTCATTTATCTTTCCGGAGGTGTTGTTATCTTATGTCTTTGCTTAACAGAATAGTCCTTTTCTCATAACATTCATTGTCGTGCTCCAAGTTTTTCCTATTTCCTATCTACCCAACTCCCAATCCCTCACTCATACCTCAACCACGGTATGCTTTCAAGTCCTTTTGTCATTTCATATCGTCTATCCCCCGACACCTGTTCGTTCCACAAGTGCAACACCCATTTTGGGCTTTTTTCCTTCTGCTTTTAACACTCACTCATCTTTCCTCTCTCTTCACGCGAATCGCTTGGCCCCTGCTTTTCCTATTCCGATCTCCCTTATGAACTCAGACAGTTGTCCAATATGCAATCAAATTGAAACCTCTCCTCTCACGCGTATTGAGTTATCCCAGGCAATGTGCGTTCTGTTACACTTTCTGTATTTACGTAAGTCGACCGAGGAGGATTGGACTTTGGGGATGAATAATCTAGTAGTTGCCATTATTCTACACTCTTCCTCTAGCCCTTTCATTGCCCTACCGAACTACCATTTCAACAAAATCACTCCCGTGTCGGCGGGGGTCTTGATTGCCAACCCGGTGCCTCTGATACCTTCTAAATTCCAAAATGTATAATCCTCACCATAGGGCGCTGGTTACCATAAATACTGCGGCCTGAGGAATAGTGCCCACCGCGCCTGGTGGATACCAAGACTACCTCCAGTATATATGTTCGCCTGGGGTGGGGGCTTAACAGTCAGGATTTTGGCGTTATTCATTAATCTCACTCCTCTTGCGATCAATTTCAACCCATGAAACATGCCAGTAGACAAAAAACAAGATACACGTGACATGTGCTTAGAGACGACTGTTCTCTCCCGACAGAACCCGTACTAACGACACCAGGTACCCAGTGCACTAATAACCAGCGTCACAAGATCCGAGGGTAAGAACATCGGCGAGTCATTCACCGAGGGGTCGCTTCACAGTTTAGCGCTCCTTAATCACTGATAGAAGTATAACATCGAAGAAACGAAATGTTGCCTCTTCCAACCCTCGGTGAGGGGATGCCCCATCCAGGTTGAAAACCGAGGGGCCAAAGAGCCCACCGCCCTATTGTTTCCCGTGTTTTGCAGAGGAAGAAACTTGGGGTTACAGACCGTAAATTTACATTAAATGTGCTTTTGAAAAACCGGAGTTCGCTATTGCTAGAATCCCAGGAAGCGGACAACTGCACAACTTACTTCAGGCATCAGGTTAAGGTTTCGCCATTCAAACGGCAACACCAAGCTCCGCTCTCGACCTCGTATTAAGTTTTATCACCTCACCCCTACCGCGTTATACGGAGCATAGTGTATTTCGTAGTGCTATCAAGATCGAGTATTTCACGTAGCTAGTGTATATCCCTCGTGGCGCGCGCCTTATTGTGAGCATCCCCTTCCACAAAACTTAGGCATGCTTTGCCTCTGTGCCATAGGATGCATGTGGTTCGCGAATGGGTGGGCTGAGAATCTTGGATGCGAGAGTAAAAGAGAACAGATGGGAAGAGGGAAAGGGGGAAGGGGGGACTGCGGTCGTTAACAGCAGGAGTGCGGTAAGAACTGGGACAGTTGAGAATCTTGCTAGCGGTGGGGCAATTTTCCGCTCAAGTCACTGGTTGCCAAAAGGAGCCGGCAGGAAAAATTATCTAGAAAGGGATCAGGCTAGCACAAATCAGTGTAATACGGTAGAGATCAGAGGCTCCTAATTTCCCGCGATCAAACCTAATCTCAACATCTTATCCAGAGCTTTGATTATCCCTGTAATCCCGCACCCCCACATTTTCGAATGGAGCCGCAATATCTTGGCAATCATGCAATTGCAACCCGTTGATAAGCCCCTTGGCTATCGCTTATCTTACTAGCCGAGCCAACTCACAGGATCTGCTATGTACCCCTGTGGGGTAGGGTCATATCATGGGGTAGTTAGACGGTCACACTTGGTGTTGAGTCCGATTGTGACTCACCCACTTAGTAGATAGCTTGGCGTGCAGAATTTTCTGTATATAGCCTCTTCAACCTTCT
>Ga0307517_10001536_pt1 | contig 38439 bp, 25 predicted proteins | sample 23_EM_MG_FD_194515 | JGI IMG/M metagenome (GOLD analysis project Ga0307517, IMG submission 194515) | Populus trichocarpa ectomycorrhiza microbial communities from riparian zone in the Pacific Northwest, United States - 23_EM | ecosystem: Host-associated > Plants > Roots > Unclassified | place...
TGGTTGTAACCTGAATAGCCATCTAGGAAACAATAAAATTCATGACCTGCAACTCTTTCTAGGATTTGATCCATGAAAGGTAAAGGAAAATGATCTTTTCTAGTCATTGAATTAAGTTTCCTATAGTCAATGCACATGCGCCAACCAGTAATAGTCCTAGTTGGAATTAACTCATTTTTCTCATTTGTTATCACAGTGACTCCAGACTTCTTGGGTACAACTTGGGTAGGACTTACCCATTTGCTGTCAGAAATAGGATAAATGATTCCATTATCTAGAAGCTTAATGACTTCATTTTTCACTACTTCTTTCATATTAGGATTAAGCCTTCGTTGCATTTCTCTAGAGGGTTTAGCATTTTCCTCCAAATAAATCATGTGTGTGCAAATCAAAGGACTAATTCCTTTTATGTCAGCTATGGTCCATCCTAATGCATTTTTGTGCATTTTCAGAGTTTGTAATAACTTACCTTCTTGATGTGCATTAAGTTTTGAAGAGATTACTACTGGAAAAGTTTCATTTTCTCCCAAATATGAGTATTTGAGATTGAATGGTAACAACTTCAAATCAGGTTTTGGTGGTTGAACACTTGAAGGTATGGACTCAATTGATCGTGGTGGCAATTCTTTAATTTGTGGTCTCCAATTACATGCCTTTGATTCTTCCTGAAAATAGACCATTTGCAAATCATCAGATTCATCAATCTCAGTTTCACTGGAAGTGGTTTGAAATTGATCATGAACTAATTTTTCAATAAAGTCCACTTCCTGTAAATCATTATCATCTCTAGGTTGCTTGCAAATGTTGAAAATATTCATCTCCAATGTCATGTTTCCAAATGATAACTTCATCAGTCCATTCCTACAATTAATCAATGCATTAGAAGTTGCAAGAAATGGACGTCCTAAAATGACAGGAATTGAATTACATGCTTCAACAGGTTGTGTATCCAAGACAACAAAATCTACAAGGTAAATGAATTTATCAACTTGTACTAACACATCCTTAACTATTCCTCTATGCACTTTTACAGATCTATCAACAAGTAAAAGAGTTATAGAAGTTGGTTTTAACTCACCTAGATTGAGACTTTGAAAAATCGAATATGGAAGTAAATTCACACTAGCTTCAAGATCAAGTAAAGCTCTTTCAATTTTATGTTCTCCAATAAAGCAAGAAATTGTAGGATAACCAAGGTCTTTATATTTCAAAGCATTATTGTTCTGAAGAATATCATTTACTTGTTCGGCTAAAAATGCTTTCTTTTTCACATTCAGTTTTCTCTTCACAGTGCACAGATCTTTCAAAAATTTAGCATAGGAAGGTACCTGTTTAATAGCATCTAGCAAAGGTATATTGATCGTTACCTGTTTGAAAGTTTCAAAGATTTCAGAGTTGTGATTGAATTTCCTTTGTTTGGTCATGACATGAGGAAATGGAAGTGCTGGCGGGGAATCAGTCTTTTCTTTGCAATGTTCAGATTCAACCCCTTCCTTACCCTCAGAGATTGACTCATCATCTTTCTCATAAGGTTCAAGAGTGGGTTTTTCAATAACCTTATCACTACGAAGAGTAGTGACTGATTTGACTTGATCCATATATTGGCTTCCAGAACTACTTGCATTTGCATTTTATTGCCCCCTAGGATTTTGCTGTGGTTGAGATGGAAACTTACCTTTCTCTTGAAAACTGAGAGCAGATGTGAACTTTACAAGATTATCTTTAAGATCTGTCATGGTTTGAGCATTTTGAGTGTTGATTGTCTCCTGCTTTTCAATGATGAATGCGTGCAATGTTTCCTCAAGATTTCTTCTAAGAGGTGAAGCATAAGAAGGTGCATATCCATGAGAATTTTGGAAAGTGTGGTGTGCTTGAAACGGTGGCTGTGAAGTTTATGCATTATTGTTACCACTCTTCCAACTGAAATTTGGGTGATTTCTCCAACCAGGGTTGTATGTTTGCGAGTATGGGTTATGATTGGGCATTTAAAAACTGCTTAAAGCATGGGCTTGTTCATGAAGGCATTCCTTGAAAGAAGGCAAAGTTGGTCAGTCATTGGTTGCATGTTCATTTGTTTCACAGATTTGACACACAATGTCTTGAACAGATTTTAATTGACCACTCTTTTTACATTCATGTACCTCGACTTTTCTAGCTAAAGATGCAAATTTGGCTTAGAGGTCATGATCTTTCCTTAGGTTGTACATACCTCCACTAGATGTATGAGATTGAGTTTTACCCGGTGCCTCATAAGTGCCCGTAGTGTCCTAATTTTGAGCATTTTCAGCTAGCAAATCTTCATCAAGGTCTTTATTTTTAAAAGTTCCATTGCACATCAATTCCACCATTTGTCTATCTTTAGGTGTTAACCCTTCATAAAATTGTGAAACCAATCTTCATGTTTCAAAACCATGATGAGAACAAATATTAAGTAAGTCTCGATACCTATCCCAACATTGGTAAAATGTTTCACCTGGTTTTTAAGTGAAAGTGGTGATTTGTCTTTTGAAAGAGTTTGTTCTGTGAGATGGAAAAAACTTCTTTAAAAATTATTGTTGCATTTCATCCCAAGCACGAATGGATCCCAACCTAAGATTTTGTAGCCATGTTTTAGCTTTATCTTTTAATGAAAAAGGAAAAAGCTTTAATCAATGGTATTCATGCTACAATTTAAGTCATTATAGGTGTTACAAACTTCTTCAAATTCTCTCAAATGCAAGTATGGATTTTCTAGATCTAATCCATGAAAAGAAGGTAAAAGTTGAATAATGTCTGGTTTAAAATTAAAATGAGATGCATCAGGAGGAAAAACTATGCATGAGGGTGCACTTGTTCTTGTGAGATTCATGTGGTCTCTAAGTGTTATAACACGATTATTCTCATTATGAAGTGACTGGTTATCTTCTTCGGCCATATTTTCTGAAAATGATGAGGATACCCTACAAAGTCTACCACTTAATGTACGTGACTAAACTCTAATGCACGTGTAGGAAGAGAATAAAAGGAAGGAGAAAGCAAAAGAAAAAGAACAAAACAAAAGAAACAAAGTTAGATACATGAAAAGTGAAAAGAGAAAATAAAATAAAAATTATAATTTATACAAGAATTTACCTCCCCGACAACGGCGCCAAAAACTTGACTTGGTAACAATCCTTATCTTCTTGTCTGAATAAAACGTCATTGCTAACGTCATAATTTGAACAGACTTGAATAATGAAAGTTCTAGAAAATTGTCTCAGCTTTCTAGGAATAAAAAATTGAGGTCATTTGGATTTCTAGAACTCGAGATATGGGCTGAACACTGAACAGTGTCTGGGCTGCAGGACAGATTCAGACTTCTCTGTTGTTGCTACAATTTGGACTTGAAAACAGCCTTTTTAAATCTTGTACTCCCATGAAAGTTTTAGGCCTATGTCTTAGCTTTCCATCCATATAAACCGTACCTAAATATAAGATCTACAGCTCTAGATATGACCCGATGACCGAACAGTGTTCTAGTTTGGACTAAACCAACATCTCTTTTCTAAGTTTGGCCCTCTCTTTGTCCTTTCAATTTCAGTACTTAAACTCATCAATCAATCCTTTCATTTATGTGATAAGTCTGCATTTAAGATGAACATTTACCATAAATTAAAGGTATCTTATGGTATCAAACTTGTTATTATAAAACATGCTTTAGTTAAGGAGTTATTGATACTTCAAGTGCAAAATGATGATATAAAACCTTGACAAAAATACACTTTTAAGTACTAATCACTTTTGCTTCAGCCAACTCTCTTTCCAGCATCACATGCTTCTTGTATAGCCTTTCATATTACTCAATCTGGCTTTCTAACTCAGCTTTGGTCATTGAAGACATACCAACCCTTTCTTTATAATCATTGAAATTAGTTTTCAAAGCCTCTAGCTAAGTACTAGTTTGCATCCAATGTGTTCCCAATTATTCTTGCTCTTCATCAGCTTAGTTTCTAGTTGTCTTTTCTTCTTTTAGTTGCTTCTCTAAGGATATAATGTTTTTTTTCCTTTAGTTGTTGCTTTATAAACTTTCTCAATTTCTCTTCAGTGAGGAGTTGATCCTTGAAAGATAAGAAGCTTTTCCGGTTGTTCTCTTAACTCTTCCTCATTGCTAATCCTATTCTTTTTTAGTTGGTTCAATAGCTTGCGAAGTCTCGGCTTCAAATCCAATAGTCATGGAGATGGTGACTAATGATAGTTTTCTCCACCTTGGATACCTTTCACTAGTAACTGGATCTCTTAAACCATCTAATTCCTTCTTGATCAATACTAAAAGCTTCTAGTCTTGCTTGATGTTCTCTAGAGAATTGGGATAGCCCGACCATCTTTGACATATGTTGTATGCCTCCAAGTTGTTTTACAACCAAAGTAGGGGAGTAGCTGACATATCCAGTCACTCCAATCAGAGGTACCTATCGTCTTTGCTCATAACTCATCAAACAATCTGTTGCTCTCATCCATGAGGCTTCCCATTTCACTTCTCATTGTAGGATTCCTTGCAGTTGTACTTTCCAATTTTCTTCCTTAATTAGATCATTCCACTCCTCTTCTTTAACTATCTCCAATGGTCTTTGACTAAACCACTAGAAGTTGTTAAATATCGGTTTCTTGGTTTTTATATGGCTAATCAGTCATATATAGGACTTTGTCGCGCCTTTGGTGGAAGTAGACTTTGTATTGATTTTAAGGGAATTCAGTCAATAAACCATACTCTTCCAAAGTAAAACACATGTCAATATTCCCAAAAGTAAAGGACCGGTACTTGGGGTTCCAAAAATGCGTCAAGGCTTTAATTGCTGAGTTTTATGAAGCAACAATATTATTCAATAGTTTTACCCATATTTACCTAGTATTTTCCCATGTTTTATATATAAAATGTCTTGTTATTCTTTTGAAGGTATCCTGCATTGTTCTCTACCATAGGTATGTCTTTTGAAATTTCAGGGAAAATTTTTTTGAAGGGGGAAAGAATATAAAACCCCAAAAAAAAAAACATGAATGCATGATATTAGATAAATAGAGAAGACTCCATTGGTAAAATACAAAAGCTCTAACTTGGAGTATGAAATGCACATAAGTGAATAAGGAGAAAATTAAGACCTAATGTGGGAAAAATAAAAAAGAAGAGGACTAAATTAAAAAGGCATGAATAAGTGAGGGATGAAAACAAAAAAAAAAGATAAGAAGATGAGAAAAACCCGTCAGCCCTAAGAGAAGAGAGGGGTTGATGGCAGAAAGAAAAAGAAGGAAGAAGAAGAGTCATTTACCTTTTCAACACTTTCTCTCAAGAACAAGCAAAGAAAAACCACATGCAATTAAATATATAAGATGAAATAAAAGGTTTGAGTGAATATTTAAACACCAAATACAAAATATATTAAGGGAGAAGAGTAGAAGAGGTTGGTGGCAGCAGGGGGAGAAATGAAGAGAGGCCAAAATATTTGAGGGATAAGGAGTTTCAAAGAACATAAAACACAACTAAGACATACCTAAAACCTTGCTAGAGCAATTTCAAACACGTTGGGTAAGTTTTATAAAAAAAATAATAGCTCTTCGATTATAGTTCCTGAGGGATTTTTCTGGGCAGGTTAAAGGTATGGATGAAGTGTGAAGGAGAGATGAAGAAGGCTAGATAATGTTTTAACTAAATTGAAAAACAAGGTGACTAAGAAAAGGCTTGAAAGCCTTCGGTCAGACATGAACAAAGGATAAGGAAAAACATTTTTGATGCTAAGTTATGCATGCAAGATAAAATAATAAGTGTAGGATCCTACAAGAAACTATGGTGTGCTGAAAACTTAAACATATGAACAAATCCTTATGATGCATGCTCTTGTGAGGCTTAACCTTTAAATGATTGATATTCCATGTATGATTATTGATGTAGAAATGAGATTTTGTAGGTAATAGTGATAAAAGGAAGGAAGGAATGCATGAAAGTAATGGTTTATGTGCTGGACATTCAAAACTAGAAATCTGGACTGTGTTGTTAGCCAACTTGTGACTAGAAATTGACTTAGTTAAAGGAATAGTTGAGAGTGTTGCCCTTCATAAAAGTTGTAGAATATGATGTTAACTTTTGAATGGGACTAGAATTATATAAGATAGTGCTGTAGAACTCTAGATATTGGTAAAAACTCAAAAACGGGTCAGATTTGGAAAACCTGAGCATAATGTGCATTGGACCTTAAATTGAAAATTTAGGTTTATAGTTGAGAAATTTTAGAGTACAAGTCTTCAAGAAAAATGTGTTGCAGTATGTTAAATTTCACCGGGAACAAACCTTACTCCATTTGAAGTTATAGAACTCCAAATATGGATAAAATATTAGGAAGGGGTTAGGCTGTACATTAAAGGACAAACCCGTGTACCATTGTATTTCAACAAATTTAAGTGTATAAATGGTAGAACTGAGTTTAATCCTCTTCATCAAATTTGTGTAATTATGTCTTAGCTTACTAAAGAAATAAATCCTGAATGAAATGAAATTCTACAACTCTAGGGGGGAAAATTAAATAGTATTTTAGTGCACTACTAGTAATTTAAAAAGAAGTAATGCTTGTGTAAAGAATGAGTATGTAAACTTGTTGAAGAATATACTGACAGAAAAATATTCGTATGGTACATGAGAATCACCAGACACAGGATCTTCCATCAGAGGAGCTCGCTCGACTAGAGAAGGAGGTAAGTGAAATCTCGTCTATAATAAATGAAGTTAAATCTAAATTTCTGAATTCATGATGAATACTGAAACATGAAATTAATATGGATGATTTTTTAATATGATGTAAGATGGATGTAATTGAAATGCTTTCATAATGAGCAAAAGACCAATGTATAAATCATCTCCGAGGTCATCGGAAATTAACAAATTTGAATTGCTTTTGACTCATAAAGTTAGGTTTGAAATTTTCAGATTTGTGATGAATAAAGAACATGATAATAATATGGATGATTTATGAATATGATGTGAGTTTAGGAAAAAAATTGAATTGTTTTCGCAATGAGAAAAAGCCAATGTTGGGATCGTTTCCAAAGTCTTAGAAACCAATGAATTTTGAATTGCCTTCGGAGTAAGCGAAAGCCAATGTTGGAATTGTTTATGACGTCTCGAAAACCAATGAGTTTGAATTGCTTTCGCAATGAGCGAAAAACCAATGTTAGGATCATTTTTGAAGTCTCGAAAACCAATGAATTTGAATTACTTTCGCAAGGAGCGAAAGCCAATGTTGGGATTGTTTTCTAAAGTCACGGAAAGCAATGAATTTAAATTGCTTTTGTAATGAGCGAAAGCCAATGTTTCCAAAGTCATGGAGAACAATGAATTTGAATTGCTTTCGCAATGAGCGAAAGCCAATGTTGGGATTGTTTTCCACAGTTTCAGAACCCGATGAAATTAGGTTTGCCTTCACAATGAGCGAAGGCCAACAATGTGATGGTTTTTTAGGGATTCAGAAACACATTGTACTTTGAAGATTTGTATGGTGTAATCGTTGTAAAAGTTTTGGTTGATCTTGCATGTTGGATGATTTATGAGTGTGTGTATATATATATATCGTACGTAATTGTTATGAAAGACATGACTATCATTCATGAGAACTCCTATAATGCTTAATAAGAGAAATGAGCACTCCTATTTTCATTACCTTTAAAAGAAAAAACTATGATTGTAATACAAAATTTTGCTAAATAAATTTTTGTTACAGGACCTTTGCATATTGGTGGACCAAATAATCCCACAATGATTGCGGGTGGACCCCAGTTCGAGTAACCAATCTCATCATGCTGATGATGTTTTAGTGCAAGATTTGTCAGACGAAGATGCTTTTGATGTGGATGAAGTTGATTATTCTGGTATAGATGATGGATTTGACTCTGGTTCAAAATTCCTCTCTTCCCCGATTACGTGCTCTGTCAAGAGACAAGAGGACGGCTCGATGGGAGGATCCTCAGCTACCTTTTTAGACCGGATAGTGGGTGACTCACCCAAAGTTGTTGATGTCGCTCCTCTGCCTGCTGTTGTTGCTCCTACGAGTGTGAATGTTACCCCTCCAATGCCCACCATTGTTGGTGTTCCAACTGCCTCTGCTCCCCCTGAAACAGGTATTTCTTCGACTCATGAACCTGTAGTAGGCAAATGGAGGGATTTGTTTGCTAGTAACCGTAGCTTTGATTGTTATTCTAAGCTTACTCATTTTTCTGGTATAAATTGCTCTGAATCTTGTACTCTATTGTCTGTGGACTTGGGTTCTAATTGTGATGTATGGAAATCTTGTATTGTTGGGTATGTTGCGGGCAAGTCTCTAGGATTTAGAGCCCTAAACAATAGCATTAGTAATACTTGGAACTGTGAAGCCGCGTTATTTGTTCATGACTCAGGGTGGTTGATTTACCGATTCAATAGGGTGGAGGACAAACTTGTTGTCCTTAGTGGAGGCCCCTACTTGGTGTTTGGAAGACCACTTATGTTGAGACCTATGCCTCAATTCTTTAACTTCTCTACTAAGGAAATGTCTAGGGTTCTTGTTTGAGTGAAATTCCCTAACCTTCCCTTGGAATGTTGGACCCCCAATTGTTTATCAAAGCTTGCCAGCATGTTTGGGAAAGCTTTATAGAGTGATAGATTAACCTCAACTATAACACGACTTTCCTATGCTAGTGTCTTGGTATAGGTGAATTTAATGGATGTCCTGCCCTCTTCTATTAAAGTTATATTGTTTAATGGCTCAACTCTGAATCAAGAAGTTGTTTATGAAACTCTACCAAGATTCTGTAAACTATGTCGAGTCCTTAGCCATTCTACTGCAGCATGTCCTTTAGCTGGTAGTAAGTTGGCACCTTAGGGCAATGGTGAAACAGAGAGCAGGAATCGGGGGAGTGCTCTCTAAAGATTGGGTCCTACAGGAGACTAGGTTGTGAGAAACACTAAGACCATATACGTTGAGTAGGCTTATGACCCAATGCAAGCTGAGGTTTCCAATGGGGCTTGAGTAGTAGTCTAGGGCAAAAATCATTCCCGCAAGCATCACAGCAGCACTACAGGGGAGCAGGCTATGGTTTCATCCCAGGTTGTTGTTACCAAGAGCAAGCAACAAAGTTTGAGCTCAATGATGGCGGTTAAGGTTGGCTGTAATAGTAAGGGTTAGGAGAAGGAAGTGGCAGGCACGGTAGATGTTCAGATGGTGCCTTCTTGTGAAGGCCCCCAGCAGGTCATTACTGATGACAAAGCTCATATTACATCTCAGTCTAAAATTGTTTCTGCAAGCTTATTCTACTTATCCATGGATGGTTCTCGGTGATTTCAATTTCGTGCTCTCTCAGGCAGATAAGCATAATGGTGCAGCTGTTTCTACTTACGAAACCTCAGACTTTCGAGAATGTTGTTCTGATCTTGGGCTGCATGATCTCAACAATACTGGTTGCCATTTTAGCTGGACAAATGGTAATGTTTGGAGTAAGCTGGACCAAGTTTTGTTTAACCCTTTTTGTTCCTCTCTGTAGTGCTCAGCTCATGTTCACTTCGACACGCACTGTGCCTTTTCAGATCACTCTCCAGCATTAGTTTGTCTTGATCAGCGAGTGTCGGGTCGCCGCAATTTCAAATTCTTCAATATGTGGGCTTCATATGACCAGTTTATGGAGATTGTCTCTAGAAATTGGTCTATTTCTGTCTATGGCACTCCCATGTATACTCTTTGCAAGAAGCTCAAATCTCTAAAGGGGCTATTAAAGGAACTCAATAAGCTCCACTTCAGCCATATTTCTGAACGTGTATCAAGACTTGAAACTGAGTTAGATCTTCATCAAATTGCACTTCACCATGACAGAGACAACTCTCTTCTATTAGAGCAAGACAGACTCCTTCGATTGAAGTTATTGAGGCTGAAATCTACAGAAAACATGTTCTTTAGCCAGAAAGTTTGTAATTTTCTCAAGGAGAGTGACAAGGGCTCTAGGTTTTTTCATGCCCTCATGAGTCAGAACCACCAGAGAAATTTTATTCCAGCCATTCAGTGTAGTCATGGTAATCTTAGCACCTCTTTGGAAGAAGTGGGAGTTGAATTTGTGTAATACTACCAGCGTTTGATTGGTACTTCAAAAGCTATTATCCCCCAGGATAATGTTGTTATCCAATATGGACCTTGCATAGATCCAAGTTCTCATGATTTTCTCCTTTCTCCAGTTTCCAATGAGGACATTCAGAAGGATGTGTTCAATATTGAGAATGTGAAAGCTCCTGGTCCCGATGACTACTCCTCTCTTTTCTTCAAGCAAGCCTGGGGTGTTGTGGGGAAAGATTTATGTGCTGCTGTGCAAGACTTTTTCATCTCTGACAGACTTCTCAAACAGATTAATCACTCAGTCATTGCTTTGGTCCATAAATCGGCAAATGTATCTTCTATAAGTGACTTCAGGCCAATCTCATGCTGTAATGTGATCTATAAGGTTATTGCTAAAATTCTTGCTGGTCGCCTTGCTCATGTTCCGTCCGGCATCATCATCCCCGTGCATAATGCTTTCTTGGGTGGCACATTAATGAGTGATAATATTAACTTAGTTCAAGAACTTCTTCGACAGTATAACAGGAAACGGTCCTCCCCCCGCTGTCTAATGAAAGTTGATTTTTGGAAGGCTTTTGACTAAGTCCTGTGGAACTTTATAAGGGATCTATTACGGCAGTTTGGCTTACCTTAGAGATTTGCTCACCTTATCATGCAATGTGTTTCCACAACCTCCTTCTCTATTGCTGTAAATGGTGATTTGTATAGGTTCTTCCCTGGGAAAAGTGGGGTACGGCAAGCAGACCCTCTGTCCCCCTATCTGTTTATCTGTTGCATGGAATACTTATTTAGGATGCTCATACTTGCTTGCAGGCAGCCTGGCTTTCGGTTCCATCCAAAATATGGTATCCACGACATTAGTCACCTCGCTTTTACAAATGATGTCTTGCTACTTTCTCATGGGGATTGCTCTTCAGTTAATGGTATTTTCCAGCAACTCACAATCTTTGGCAAGACTGCAAGGTTGGATATTAATCCGAAGAAGTCTTCAATTTTCTTTGGAGGTGTTAATCCTAGACTGAATTTAAGTATTCTTCATACTACAGGCTTTCGTGAAGGATGCTTTCCTTTCACTTATCTTGGAGTCTCCCGGAGCCCTCATAGGCTTCTTGCTAGTCAGTTTTCCCCTCTCCTACATTCCTTGCAATTTTCTATTCAAGGCTGGATTGGCAAGCACCTCACTTTTGCTGGAAGGCTAGATGTAAATCCCGAGAAAGTCAAGGCTGGATTAAATTAAAGAAAATAAACTAAACTAAAAAGAAGTAGGGGCAAAATGAATACACTTAAAGAAAATAGGGCCTAAATGCAAATAAGAATAATTATAGAGCACAAATACTACTCTTCTTACCAAAAACAAATCTGCAACAATCGTGAAGAAGAAGAGAGGGAGTTTTGGTATCTATTTTTACAGATCAAGAGAGAAACACAAAATTTCAAGAACCCATCCAAGATTAAGGGTTATAGGTAAAATAAACACTGGTGAGCAAGCGATTAACAAGAAAAATTAAACAAGAAGAGAAGAAGGGAGGGCCGACTGTCATTAGAAAGAAAAGGAGGGATCGAGACCTTGATTCATACCGGGTAAGATATTCTAAACATGGTCTTATGAGTTGTTTTAAAGTCAATTATGAATTGATGCCTAGATGTTAAATTATAGATTTGAGTTCTAAAACTCCAGATATAGTTAAGAATCTGGAAAGTGCTTGGGGGTTGATAGAGTCTTCAGGAGATTTCAAATCTTATTCGACACAATATTCCACTTCCATGCCATGGACCACTCCCGACTGGATGTTGGCTGAGTTTATTTTGCTTTTGTTGTTGGGGTTGTAGGCCTCCTATTAATGGCCCTTGTGTGTTTCAGTAGATGTTGGTGGTTCTCTTTGTTTCAGCTACAAATTGGGTCAGCTGTTGGTTTTTCTTTTGGGTGGTATTCTTTTTGGTTGGTTATCTTTGGCACCTGGTGGATTTTGGGTTCCTTAGCTAACTGATGTGATACTTTTGGTTATCTCTCTAGGTAGCTGTCTCCCTGTATTTTTTATGAATGGGAGCATGTTCCCTTTTGCTTCTGATTTTGTATATGTGTATATATGACTTGCCAGCTTCCTGGCCTATTTCATTTTGATCTATTATATTCTTACATTTGATCAAATAAAAAAAATTAGGCGACAGACGGACCTCGGGACTTCAAGAACTTTTGTTGCAAATACAATAGATTTTACAATTTAAACAATAACTCTTTCATTCGCAATGATGTTATTCTACCTATGTATGTCACAAATAATGAATTCTTTAGACAAATATCTCATGTAGAATGATAACTAAGTATTTTACAAAACTAATTTCTATGCATGTTTTTTTAAACTAAATTCTAAATTACTCCCCCCCTTCTCTCTCTCTCTCTCTCTATATATATATATATGATGTTGAGAGTGATTATGAGGTCGAGATGACATGAAATGGGTATTGAGATGAATGGCCTATGTAGTTATAAGGGCTTTGAAAAGTTTGCAATTGTCGATAACTCGATATGGCCAATTATAGGGGAAACTTTGCCGAAATTTTGGTAGAAATTTCTGTGAGTCTTGTATGAATTCAATATAATTTTTTTTTACCATGTTTTCTTTTCCTATATTATGGTTGATACATTGCTCCGGTAACTGGGATGTTACACTCATAATGAGCTTAAGAGGTGAGTCACATCTGCCCCCATCATACGATGTGTCGAGCCAATGAGATAAAACAAAAGCTCTTACTGGGAGGCAACCCAACTAAAAAAAATATTCAAATTTGTCTTTTTTTCCTTATCTTTTATTTTTCATCATTCTCTTTTATTCCTTTTCTTTTATTTCAACAGTAAGGACAATGTTGTGTTCAAGTGTGGGGGGGTGGGGAGAATTTTGGTTTTCTTTATTGTTTCTGTGTGTTTTATTAGAATTAGAAAAACCCATAAACATTTGAAAAAAAAAATGTTTCCAACTTTAAGTATCAAGTTTTATCTATTGAACTCTCATTGATTTATGAGAATATAAGTATTATGTATGAAAATTAGTTGAGATAGATGAAAAAAGAAATCGAGTGAATAAGTGTGCATGCAAGTTTTAAAGTTTAATTAGGTTAGGGATTGACTTTGAAAATATGTCATGTTGACTTAATAGTGTTATACCAATATAAGCTTTTGATCCTTCAACATTATATTCTTTGATTATGCATTCTTTCAATAATATGTATCTCTAGAACTTGCTTCATATATTGTTGAGATTACATTCACATTACATGCATGCATGAAGATGATAAAGGCACTACAAATTTTAACCACTTGAGCAAAAAAAAAAAGAGAGTTAACTTAAAGCATATTATCCTTAGTGAGCTCTTTTGAGCTTGCTTATCTTTTATTTGCTTTACCCATGATATAAAGCCTTAACTTTTTATATATTTTCCTTTTCTCCTGGCGATTAGTAAAGCATATACTTGTTGATATTTCATGAGATTATGGTTGAAAATTATGTGAAGAAAAGTGATACTTGATGAAAAGAATGGGCAAAGTTACCAAAGGTAGACCATTCAAATAAAACAAATAAGGAAAAATTGTTCCATTGTGTTCTCAAAGTTTTATATTGATGGAGCTTGGAATCAAAAGAAGTTAAGTATTGGTGTTTAAATATGGTGAATTTGTGTGCTTTAATGATATATCTTGTTTTGAAATTCATTTTTATAAAATGCTCTACTTCCTTTGGTTTTAACCTTTTCATTTCCTTTTTTTTACCTCATTTTAACCTTAGCCCCATTACAACCGAAAAGTAAAATCTTTTAATTCATATATTGCTTGTAATATTTTAGTAATAAAGATGAGATTGAAAAGTAAACTTATGGTAGAACATATTCATTGATTGAAACTTATGGTAGAACATAGTCATTGATTGAATTTGAGAGATTTAAAACACATGAGCCCTAATCATGTGAGTGTTGGAGTGTATATCAATGAGATGACCTATCACTTTGATATGACATAGATTTCATTGAGTTTTGAAGTTCACATGTAAATGAATTCATGAAAATTTATGTTTTTATCATTCTTGATTGTATTCTTATTTATAATGCATGTACTCTTAGACATTGATGGGAGATTAAGTGTGGTGGTATATGATGCAACCATATATTCGATAGTTTTCCTACATTTACCTAGTATTTTGCCCATGTTTTATATATAAAATGTCTTGGTATTTTTAGTTTTATGTTTTGAAGGTATTTTTGGATGTAAGATTAAAAAAGGAGTAATTTGAAGATAAATTTCAGAACATGTTCCAACTCGTGTCGAATATTGGTAGATTTGACCTTCGATTAATGTTTTACGCAAAACATAAGTTGTAGAGATCAAAATAAAGTGATTCTAGTGGCATTAGAACGCTAACATCCATACATTTCTAAACATATAGGCAAGAAAAAAATAAAAAGCATGAAAATCACAGCCTTCAAAGACAAGTCTTTCATTTTGGTAGTTTTGACCTTCGACCATTCCGACTTGAATATCTTAAGTTAGAGAAGTTCATTAGATGCAGAAGCAATTTTGTTGGATTCTTGACTCAAAGAACTATCAACCTACCAAATTGTAGTAGAAAAAGAGCTTAAATGAGAGAGATATGATTTTTCTAAAACAACCCATAAATTTTGCTAGCATACAGATTTTGTAAAGAAACAAGTTCAACATACTTCTCAAACATCCAAATCGACATGACAATTATTTCATATATGGAAAAGGTCTTTCTTTGGGCAAATTAACTTCACTAAGTTCAAATTCAAAGCTTGAAGATTTTATGCAAGACTATTTTTCCTTCTTTATAGGAAAGAATTATTGTACTACTTAAATATAGATTGTATACTTTGGAAAGGACTCCTATATTTCTTTTAGGATACAAATAGACTAGTAAGAGGAAAAAAGGGTGGCGGCTAGAAAAAAGAAAGAAACTCTCACCTTTTTTTTTCTTCACCTGAAAATATGCTTTCATCTTTTCTCTTCCTTAATTTTTTTATAGTCATACAGGGCTAAGTTTTTTTTTTTGAAAGAATACAAAAGCCTTTGATTTCAAAACTATAAGATCTATTTTATCTTTACTTTTCAGTTTATGTGATGAGTATGAATGTTTTCATATTCTTATTTCCTATGATTATTTAGTTTAATTATTACAGCAGACTCTAAGTTATTATTTTAACCAATATATTACTAAGCTTTCTATCAAAATCGAAGTAGTGATATTTAACTTATGAAGCAACTAAGTTTAATAAATATGGTGGATCTATATTGTTAATCTTAGGAAAAACATTCAATTAAATCAAACATAAACTGCAGACAATTATGTTATATAGATTTGTCAACTTATCTAGTTGTTAAGACTGCTATTGAATTAAATTATTATTACAGATTGTGGTTGTTTAATGGTAAGGGTTAGTTATACCGCATATCGATTAACTTACTAATATTAAAGAAATATAAATATTCAGAATATAAATTGACATATCGTTTCAATGATGAATTTTGATTTTTGTCGGTTGATATTTACTTGAGTCCAAGGTTTTCTCTTAATAAGTTTTGGTTTATTTAATTGAGTTTCATTACTTTATTTTATTTACACTAGCATAGCTTAAATAATCTCAAACCCCCTAAACTTCGAATCATTTAGCATAAATTCCTGAACTAGTTCTCCTCATAGGATTGACCCCTTACTTGCTCTATATTATCTTATTTGTTTAAGCTAGGGTAATTAATTTGTGTGACCGCGACATCGCAACATTCTACATGGACACCTTCATGATTTCCATTATCCTCCCAAAATTTATTTAAAATCTCATCCTCGTAGATGCTTTTCATGTGTGAGATGAGCTTCTTCAAGTTGTTTCTAGAGCAACTCTCATTTCTGATTAGTGACAACTTATTATCATCCAGTCTCAAGCAATCCCTTTCTAACAACTGTAGGGATTCATAATCCAACCTGTATTCAACAGAGATCATCTCTTTAATGATGACCATGTTATCAGCCTTAAGTCCTGCAATTCAAGATGCTTTTTAGGGTTAAACATGTTTTGATGCAATCGTGTTTATTTGTGGAACATACATCCTATAGGCAGGTTATTTGTCATTTTACATGACACATTGAGGTAGGCAATATCTAGTCTCAAAAAGGTCTCTTGTTTTTCTAGTGGTTACACTCATGAAGGTAATATAAAGGCTCAGTAGGTAGTGGGATGATACACATACCAATCACTGTCAGTTTGAGCACTCAGTAAAGAGTCAGATAGTTTCACGATCTTAAACCCTAACTAAAAGTCATAGGGTAAGCCATTACTCTCCAACCTAACCTGAAATTTTCATATGTGTGCATTTCGAAGCAATATATCACAAATAAATTAGTGATGCATGAAGACATTCATCCATATTCAACATATATGCATGAGTAGGAAAAACCATGCTAAAGTGTAAAAAACAAAAGGCCACATGCAAAAAATTAAACACAACAAATCACATAAACTGCATAAAACACACAAAGTCTAGTCCAAAACTGTCAAAATCATAAAATCCCTAGTGGAGTCGCCATTTTGTCATACGTTTGTGCTCGACGTTGTAATGTCGAGATCAAGGAGTCCTCACCTGGTTGTTTTATTCAGGGTCACTAGGAGATTCAGGTGAACTGGTCTTATATGAAATTCTAGGGTAAGATACTGGTTGTGGCTAGGAAATGTATAGCACCCCTAGTGCACCTTACATGAGGTAAGCTGCATTGTGTGGTCTAGATATGGCTTAAAGATATTGATGGGTTCCTAACTGATGGTCCATCTATGGAATAGAATAAAGATTTATTCTTATAAATAAATCTGACATTTCAAATTCATTATGGGCTCTTATACTCAAATGAATTCTTGTGGGAAGAATCCATGCAGATGCCCTGACAAGGTTCACCTATTCTAGAAAGTGAAAACATTTTCCACAACTTGTATATTGTAGTGAAAATAGTTCCAATTAAAATTGTGAATATCTGAAATAAATTTGGGCATTTTCAAGTCAACTTGTGGTATTTAAATGCCAGCCTACTTGTAGGTCCACTATTTTTACCAAAATATTGACCATCAATTCTCATGAATTAAAATTTTTAGGGGTTACTGAAATATTGACCAAGTTCTCATAGATTTAATAAACTCGTTATTAAATCCAAAAATATATGCAAAGATATTTTTTGAATTTTTGTGTATTTATAATAAATGTTAAATCGTACCATATGTTTATATTTTTTTAACCAAATTATGATTTTTATCTTTTAAGAGACTTGGTCGAATGTACACCAAATAAAATATATATTTTTTTATTTTTAAAATTAGAAATGTTTTTAAAAAATTTTGGAAATTTTTGAGATTTCGATGAAAAACGAGTATTTTAATACCAGGTCAACATCTTATAGTTTAAGTCTATAACCCTGATATTAAATACAATTTCTAGAAAAATATGCGAGGGACCCAAAAATAATTTTAAATTGGTCCTTGGAACTTTTTTAGAACTTTTAGGAATTTATTTGGGGTCTGTTTGATAAAAAAACCATTTTTATTCAAAACAACATTGTTAAAATAGGCATAGGGTATGTTTGCCAAACAATCCCTTAGGCCAAGTTATTCTTAACAAAAAAAAAAGGTAACCAACCAAATAAAGCCTTAATACCTGAACCAAAACAAAACCAATTGGGTTGACTCGAAAACACTGGTTTAACCTTGAACCGAATAAAAAACCATGGTTTGACCTGAAATTAAAGCAAAATAAACAATTAAACTAATAACATATCAAAACTAAAAAAACAAAAAAACCAAAAATCTTTTTCACAAAAGTAGATCAAACACGACGAACATTCAAACTGAAACCTAGCAAACACAAATCATAAACAAAATAAGTTTTTATCCAATCAGGGGCAAAGTTTTGTTCATAATCGTGTATAGATCAAGAATCAAGCATCCATTTTCTTTAATTAACACTCAAAAGTCGTGATTTGATAAAGATGTGTTTGGGAAGTCGAAAGAACCCTAAAATCTAAATGCATGAATACGTGTTATTGATGCATGTTAACCCTAGATTATTTGCTGAAGATGACAAGCTAACATGTATGTGCCAAGAATTAACCCAAACAGCTCTAAAACAAGAGGCTAAGGTAAAGTTTATAGGAATAACATGAACCCAAAATCTAAAAAATTTCAAGAAATTGAAGAACTAATATCAAAGCCAAGATTTGACTTTTTAGGCCTCTAAACACACTACTTTTGTCCTCACAAACTACATTACCAATGCCAAGCATAATTGAATTCATGGAACTAACAAATAACATCAAATCATCAATAACATGCATGTTGTTTCAATTTCAAAAATTACCAAATCTATCCAACCTACATATCCATGTAATTTGGATTCAAAATTAGTTTCCTAAATATATTTTGGTCATGAACAAGCATTGTAATCCCAGGATCAACAATATTGCTTCACAATGCATTAATCAAACTAAACTAAACTAAACAAACAAACATTTTTTTTTATCAAAACTAACCTAACTAGAAAGCTTTCGTCACATTTAAAAAAAATCAAACACACCTTAAAAACAAATATCAAACCATATAATCAAAATCACAAAAAAAAAAAACACAGCCTTTCCTCTTTAAGCATCACTCTATTTGCAAAAATAAATGCAAACTAAATGACCACCAAAATCTACTAAAGTAGGCCACATAGACTCCACTTTTAGGTTAAAAAATATACCTTCGGAACCCTAGAACAATTACTACCTTCTTTGCTCTCTTTTGTAAACTTTTGCTTCCATAAACTTGGTGCACTTTCAAAACTGAATAAACCCCTGTGCTAGGCTTGTAAACCCTCACAACTAGGGTATTTCCTCATTATTTCTCTCCTCCTTTTCTCTCTTTTTTCCTCCTCCTCAGCTTTGATTTTTAGGGGTTATATATAGGGTTTTGCTAGGGATTTTTTGGTGGATTTAATCAAAGATTGATAATGATTGATAAATCTTGGCCCTCTAATTGGAATGGAAGGGTTTTAGACAAAAACAAAAAAAACCCTGTACTAGGCTGGTTTTGTAGTGGTGGTTTTGGTTATGGGGATCTTAGTGGTTTTTCTAAATTTGGAGACCAAGGAGTTGTTTTTTGGCCTTCTGATTTTGAGAGAAATACGACCAACCCTTAATAAGAACCTATTGAGAAATTTTTGAGTGTGAACATATGAAAGTTAGTGGTTTTTCTGAATAGGTGTCACAGTCATGGTTGACTGAGTTGACCACTTTCGAGGCATCGTTGGAGCAAATACAACTTTAACGTTGCCTAAGATCACCTAAAGTTGGTAAAGGAGGCGCACACCTTTTATTTGGATCAAATCGTGCTCAATTCAGAGATTTGTAGCTTCTCATTCATTCATCCAAAAATACTAACTCGATCAGCCTAGAATTTGAAAATGCAAGGAAAGTTGATCAGGGACAAAATGTTTGAGGCTTCTATAGATGAATTAAGTGTAAACATCCAATTTCATAGGCATTGGGTTTTAGAGGCGATGTTTCTTAGTTGAATAGTGGTGGTTACAGCCCTTGAGGTGGTCAGAAACACCACATTCATTCACCTGAAGATATGTGTACTAAGCCAGCCAAAATTGCCAAAAAGGAAGATAAACAGTAGGTGAACAAAATGTCATCTAGGTTAAACCCTAGAAGTTAGGTTTTCTTAATATAAGATTTGATCAATTTCAATTTGGTCCCTACTCTTCCAATTCCTTTCAATTACACTTGTAATTGTCTACCAACTTTTAATTGCATGCAATTATACCCTTACCAAATTCAAATATTCACCCTAAAGTTCAACTCCTTTTACAAACGAGTCTTTGTCTTTCAATTGTTCAATTTCATCCTTAATTTACCATGAAAATTTCAATTTCTTTTAATTTGGTCGCTGATTTCATCAATTTCTACCCCTAAAATTGTGCGCCACTTACAGATTGATCCTTGGTGTTGGTAATCTACAATTAAGTCCTTAAATGGCCTTTAAATTTTTTTGTTTTTACAATTAAGCCCCTGATTAAACCAATTCAACCTTCCAAAGTCTAATTTTAATCCTTAAACTTCAATGTCTTCCAATTAACACTCAAATTGACTTCAAAAACTTATTTTCCTTGCAATTAAGTCCATAATAAAATTAATTAAATCTTCCAAAATTCTCATTGAGTCCTTACCCATCTAAATTTGAGTTTCTTTACCAAAGATAAAAATATTTTCACTAGTGGGGCCTTTTGTCAATTAAAATTGGGTTGTGAATTTTGCTAATCTTATACTTTTTTTTTTTGTTTTCCAACTTTTCCACTTATCGTCTTTGTCCTCCTCCACCAATCTTAGGCACTCTTTAAGGTTTTCTTCATGCATGTCCTCTTGTATTTTGGATTTTCTTTTTTAATTTTTTTTCTTTTCTTGTTTTTTTGTAGGGTAAAAAATGAGTAACAACACTAGAGATACCATTCTTATTACTATTCTTTAATTATTTTAAATCTATATCATTTCCTAACTTAATACATACTCATCAACCTTTTTTGAATTCTTTTTTCAATTCCATTATATCATTTTGATATCATGTTTCCATACAAGTCATGTCCATTTCATTTCTTACATCATCTTACAAGCACAATTTAAATTATAAAATATCGTATTCCAACTCAAATTACTTAAACCCCAATTATATTTTTTAATCATCACCATTCACAACTCATTTAATTGCTTTCTTTTCCAACAATTCCTCACAATGACCGTTGAATATCCATGATCATTACTTCTAATCTTTTTATTTAATGTCCATTTGATCCCATTTCAATATTCTAATGATTATTCAATTATCTCTTTACCCATTTTATTGCTTTCTTGAAATCGATGCACAATTTACCTTTCTTGAAATCTTTTCAGCATGCTTAATGTCATACATGACTTATCCGTATCAATTCCAATCCTTGTCCTTTTTCCTTATAAGAATTGATAGAATTTCAATATGATTCAAATGTTGAATTGAGTGTTGTGTCTGATAAAACAAAACTAGTCGATAAGTGATTTTCTACTAAAAATCCAAAATTTTTGTTTTTTTTTTTTTTTGTATTGAGTTAATTATTCCACTAAACTCCAATGACCATTTCTTGTCCCAATTTATATTATTTTACTATTTTAGTTATTTACAACAAGTTACCATATCACCATATCGTTATGAACTTTTTATCATTTTTAACTAAGATTTTCTCCAATACTTCTTCACACCATACTTTCTTTTCCTCACTTATTTATCATGTATTTATACTCAATAAATTATATGTATTTATTTATTTATGTACTATTATTTCCTTCTAAATTTTCTAGGGATTTATAATCCCAATGTTTATGGGCTATCATAACAACCTTTTTGCTCCACCAATTTACATGCAACAACACATTCAAGTCACACAACAAAATTTTCACTATACATTTCATCAACCATCTCATCCACCAACAAACATCATTTGGTTGGCGACCCTTCTTAAACAATATGTTTTCTCTTTCATTCCATCATAATCCTGCATAAAATTTATATAATTTAATGCTAATACATCTGTTTACAAATAATTTTAGAATTTCTACAAAGTGTAAAAAATTCAAATTTAAATAAGAATAATCAATCAAACTCATTTCTAAACATCATTATTCAACCAATACATGAAATGTAAACACAATTATGAACAATTAATATCAATTAACTCAAAAACCTTTAGTTATACCCATGGACGACCTTATCACAACCTTTTCTTCCTCCATAACTAGTCTCAATTTCCTTTAATTTCACCCTGAATATATATATTCATTCCACATTCTCATCATAATCATAATATAACATTCATATCCCAACACAATTATTCTACCATCTCCCAAATTCAATACCTTATATGATGTATGTAAACCCTTGAGAAGAAACACATAAAATCAATGAAAGGACTACTATGATAAGTGAGTGCAAGGAATAATTAATTAAAGGGGATGATGAAAAATGGAAGAAATTAAAATAAAATGTTAAGGTATGGGTTTTAAAAAAATAAGTTACAAAAAATAGCAGAAAAATGAAAAAAATACAAAAATATATATAAAAACTAAATGAAAATAATTTTTCAAAAAACAATGTTGTGACATAAAGTTTAATGAAATTTGAATTCACTCGTTTTAAGTCTGGTATAAACTGATGTTAGGACCCGAGAAATATTGCCTTTGAAAAACAAAAGGTTTAAAGGAAGGGATATAAAGGGTATTTTTAAAATTGTTCCCTATAAATACATGTAAGGTGGCCGACCATTTAGGGGGGGAAATTAAGCAAGAAAAATGTGGGAAAAAAGAGAGAAAAAGTGAGATCATACAAAATCTTCCATTATCTCTTATGAAAACCATATTTTAGGATTGAGTAAGTGAGATTTAGGAAGAATAAGTAAGGAGAGAAAGTAAAGAAGGTGAAGAAAGAAGGGGAAAGTTGGGAAACTCTCATTTGGCTAGGGCTAGCATTTTGAGGTCAAATTATTTTATGGTAAGAAGTTCTATACTGTTTGAGTGAGTTTGATGGAAAATTAACATGAATTTTGTCTAATTGTTTGAATTGTTAATTAGGGTTCTTAAGTGTAAAAATTGGGGATTTTATAAATTGGTGGTTAGGCATGCTTAAACATGAGTAAATGAGTGTTTAGGAGGTAAAATTTAATGTTATTGAAAAAGAAATCCTAGGGGAAAAGGCGGACATATGTGTTACTATGACAAGAACTAGAGATATGTGTTCCATTCTCCCCATCGGTCTCAAGCTCATTATTAGCTTTCATAACCATGACTCTTTTGTTTGGAGACTATGAAACAACATGACCAAAACCCAGACAATGAAAACATTTAATGTCGTAGTTATAAGAAATAGGAGTAACACTGTTACTTTAACAATGGACGAGGTGTCTTTCTTCTCTCTAGGGTATTCAACCTTGCCCTCTTCATTTTTTTATGATGGACCACCCCCAGTGTTAGCTTTTCAATTGGGTTTCCAAGGTTTTAAAGGGCCTAATGGCTAGCTTTGTTGAATGGTACCCTTCTGTTTAAGTTGTTTCTCTACATTCACTACCATATAAACCATCTCCTCCAACTCTACATAATGATGCAACTTCACAATATGAGTTATATCATGATTAAAGCCATTCATTAATCTAACCATAATAACCTCCATATACTTCTCAACATTAGCTCGAATCATAGAAAGTTTCATCTCCTTGAAATACTTATCAACACTTTTTATACCTTAACTCAAACTCTGCAACCTTTGATACAATTCTCAAAAATAGTAGCTAGGCACACATCTCCTTCTCATAAGGGATTTAATTTCATCTCATGTATCAACTTGCCTCTCATAATTCCTCTTGCAGTTTGTCACTAATTGATCTCACCACACAATGGTATAGTCAATAAAAGCAATCATAGCAAGCTTAACTTTCTTAGGCACCGTATAATTATGACACTAAAAAATCCACTCCACCTTCTTCTCCCATTCTAAATAAACTTCTAGATCATTCTTTCCCTGAAAAGTCAATACATTTAACTTAATTGTACATAAATCTCCACCTAATTCAACATAATGGTTCTAGTACCTATAATTATCCTTCTGGCCAAAATTATCACCATATCTTTCACCTACAAATTCATAATTCTGCTCCTGTACAAAACGTTCCCCATGTCCTACGGACACATCTTCAAAATCAACATTACTATGTTCACATTATCAGCCACAAACTCATCCATATTAGTGTTAACTTGCCTAACAACCCTCCTAACATTAAATTCTCCTCACTTAGGCTTAATTTGAACCATACTATGATTATTAACATGTTGCCTCTTCAACCTATCCAACCTATCTCCAAATTTATTGGCCATCTGATCCATCCTTTGATTCATAATGCATAACTAAGTTACAATTTCATTATCTTCTATTTGTGATGTCATGTTGTTGCTTGCTCTTGACATCTTTGAATCTAAATATTGGTTGGTTGACAAGAAATATATATTCCTTAACCACTCCTTTACGTGTTTACACTCCTCTTGTATTTCACTCAAATATATGTTTTTTACTCAAATATGCTCGCTACGTCTTTTTTCTCTTGTCTTACCTTTCTTCGAATCTTGCAGAACTGAAATGAACACAAATATAAAAGCCTTAGAAGCTTATCAAAATACGTCTATATAACTCAAGAAGCAAGAAAAATATGAAAACAAGCAAAGATAAAATTACGATTACAATTTCATGAGTAACAAGCAAATTTGTATGAAAAATAGATGTTTTTAAAGACACGAAAGAAAAAAGATGCATAGTTTATATAAAAAAAATTAAATGACACCTAAATATATCAATTATGATGTTATTATACTTTCATAATTGAAAAATAACAGCAGCAAAACAAGTTTGAATTACTGACGCGAATTAGAACCATTACAACAAGTTCCAATCCTGAATTTAGTTCTTATAGAAAAAAAAAGTCCAAATGACCTAAAATTTTATATAAGATGTGATTAGAACCCTAAAACCCAATATATAAAATTTGATAATTTTCTGAATTTATTTGACCTAAAATTCCCTTATGATATGAATATGACTTGTTATGATAAGTTTTAATCCCGACCTTGGTTACTATAGCAAACGATCTCCAAGTGAGCTTGAATTTTATATGAGGTGTGATTAGGACTACTAGAACTAGTAGATAAAATTTTAGAAATTTCTGAATTGGTTTGGTCCAAATTATCTCTTGTTTGTGTACTATGACAAATTCAATAAAAGTGACTTTTTGACGTTATTTTTTTTACTATGTACACTATTGATATATTTTGAGATAAAAAAACTAAAATAACACCTTTTTTTAAGGAACCCTAGATGAAAACTATCAGGATCTAAATGAAATAATAAAAAATTGAATCCAAGACAACTACAACTAAGGAAGTTGTAACTAACAAGACAAAAAAAAGGATATAACCTAATTTTTGGAGCCTAGCTCTAATACCAACTGATGCAAACCTCTTGATCATATAGTCAACCAACCTCCAACATTATTGATAGAACCTTGACCTAGAGGTAACCCTGTACCTAAGAACCAAAAGTATTGGAAAAAGACTTGGACTTAGAGATAACCTTGTATCTAAGAACTCTAAGTATGCGAATGACATTACGATGCCAATTAATCTTTGATAAGTTAGTGTACAATCTTTATCCCTACCAAGAAAGGTTATTTTGCCATAAAAAACAAAAGAATAAAACTCATGTTTATTCTCCAACTTGCCACTGAAATTTGCAGTTAAAAAAAACATATTATAGTCTCCTCTAACTAACCCTAATGGATCATTTTTGGGTTGCAAGCTAATAGGCCTAAACTACTACTCAACTAACATAAGTCCAATAATGAAATGAACCCTTAAATAATGTCTAATGGGCTAGAACAAACCCAAATTAAAAAATTATTCAACATTAAATAAATAAATAAAATATGATAATAAAAACAAAGTCTTCATGCTAAGATTCCTCCATATAGCTCGAATCTCCAATTTTTGCACATTCTTGGTAGATTTTCAGTATTGACTTCAAACATGTCGTTCTATCTTACTTGGATGAATTATTGGGCCTACCATATATTGTTGTAAAGCTTGAAATATCTAGTTTCCAGCCTAATTTGAATCGCAAATTATACACAAAGGTCTAGTTTGGTAAATTTGACAAGATTTGTCTAGTAAATTCAACCCTCCAAAATTATATTTTCTTGAACTTCATTTGACCTCAAAATTTACTAAAATATAGTTTCATGTGTCTAGCATCTTCTTGTAAAATTTCAGCTCGTTGTGATGTATAGTTTGAGAAATATGTCTAATCTCACAAAACTGATCAGCATATATTTTAAGGCTAAATTCGAATATGACTTGGTTCGTATCAAGAGATGAGTTCTGTGTCTATGGCATTGAATGGATGATTGGTTGTGCTAAGTTGAAGGAAATATTACTTGGTTTGTAGAACCAAAGCAGTTAATTATTACTTGGTTTGTGGAACTAAGGTAGTGAATTATTACTTGGTTTGAGGAACCAAGGCGAGCAATGATTACTTGATTTTCCTGTTGTGAAACCTAGGCGATTAATTATTACTTGGTTGTGGAACCAAGGTGATAAATTGTTAGTTGGTTTGTCGGTTATGAAACTTAGGTGTATAATTATTTATTGGTTAACCCGGGTTGGAACCAATGTTGTAGGGTTAGGGATATAAATGATATGAAATTTAAAAGTACATAAGACTTGGGATATATGGGGAAAAAAAATAAGATTGTAGAGATATGGAATCTAATATATATATAAAAGATAAGGTTAAGTTAAAGTATAGAAATAAATAAAATAACAAGTTATGATTAGTAATGCTATAGATCGTTATAAAAGGATCTTCTGTTATATATATATTGTGTTGACTAATATAATATATAATTTGATATTTTTGTGCAGGCAAGGTTGATATAATTTTAGTAGTTTTTGTCATAGGTATAATTGTGTAAGTTAAACCTATCATGTATAATTAATTGAATCTATACTTATCATGTAATTCTTCCTTTAGTTAGCTTGTGAGTGAATGTTCGATTTAGTATCACCTTTACTTAGTTATGTTTATCTTTCTTTCCTTTTATTTGTATATGTTTTATGTTTTTATTTTTATAATTTTAGATTATGTTGTATGTTTATATAGTTAGTTTTGGTAATTGCTTTGTTTGTTAATGTGAAGTGATATTGAGTTTGATGTGGATTAAGGTCCGTGATGGTTGGACCATGATGTGGTGGAGTTGGTTGTATTATGTGTGAAGTGGTCGATAACTTGGTATGGTCTAGATACATAGAAAACTTTATCGAAAATAGAATAATTAACATGGATATATATATAAACCCTAATTTTATTGTACATGTATCATGTATGTGTGAAATTGCACTGAACATTGGGATGTTATAATGTAAATCAATTACAGTAATTCATTTCTATTTAAAACTACATAAAAAAAATATTAAAATACATAATTTAATACACTTCATCAATTCCTATATTCTTCCTCTAAATGGCCGACCATAGAAGCCTTAATTCTAACTAGTTTCTTCACTTTAATTATACATAATTTTTATTTTCTAAGATACATAAACTCAACTACATAAATTAACACTTAATTTACATTTTTTCCTAATTAACCAAAAAACCCTAATATGGACAATTTAAGAATTGTTGTTTGAAACTTACTAAATCAATATCAAAGTGAACTGGGCAGACTTAGCAAGCTTCTACTGTTGTTTTGATGCCCAAAACACACCCCCAAACCAAAATCCTCTTCATCAATCTTCATTTTCCTTCTAATTCTCCACTTTCTCTCTCTACTATCATTCTATCTCTAGATGATTTCCTAAGCTTTGCGTTTAAGTGTTTGGATGATTTAGCCACTAACTCACTTTTCCAACAAAAAAAATGTCCCATGGTGTTTCTCTAAGAGAAAATGAGATGAAATAATGGAGAAAAGAATAAGGGACTTTCTCTTATTATCATCGTTAGCTCCTCCATTTAAATGGAACTGACATGTTTATTTTTAAGTAGAGTGACCACAATGCCCTTCCCACTTATTCCAAGTATTATCTCTCGGCTATTGGTAAATTTGTACAATCTTCCTAAATTTTGATTGACATAATTTTTTTACGCAATGAACAAAAATATATTAGGAGTCTCCTCGTAAAATAAATTTCAGCCCAATCAATACTTGGATTAAGAGTTATGTTTGATTGTGTCAAATGAAACGACAGGTAATTTTTATGCCAAAATTTGAATTTTTGTACTATTTTATTTGCTTAAATCATCAAGATTTTCAAACTAATTCATCGGAACTTTAATCTTTATTTATAATACAAATTCTCCTAAAATTTCATCCCTTTTCGGGTTAAAAATCACACAAATGTACACAGGGCTTAAACCATACATTAATTTATTTGAAAATTATAAGATACTTTTCTAACTATTTTCATCCTAAATTTATATATAAAAAAATCTCCATATTTAGCACTGGTTTATCAATTTTCATGCTAGGGCTTTAAATTGTACCTTTTATATTCGCCTGGTAATATTTTCTGGTTCAGATGCATTTTCATACTACGTTTAAACTGACTACATTAAATTGTATCCTATAACATTTCTTTCATCTTTTTATCTTTTCCATTTGGTTTTTATCTGCTTTTCTTTGTTTTTATTTTTCCACCATTTTTCATATATTTTTTTTAAAATGAACACATGACATTTTATTTCAACTTCTTAAATATAAAGTCATCTTTTTAATTCAAATATTCAATTTACTATCTGAACATAATATTTACTTCATTATCCTCATGGATTTTATCCAGGGGTTTACAGCCTGACATTCCCTAAGCTTGTGACCACACCTCTTACAATGACACGTGTTGATGTGTTGATTGCCATAAAAGAAAAGGACTTCCTATAATACTGACACCAATGAAAAGTGGTTAAAACACAAGAAATCCTAACAAGTTTTGTCTCTTTCACTATAATCATGGACACAACACACAAAAGTGTCATGCACTCACAAAAAAGATAGAAAGATTAATATCTTGAGAATACCTTTAAGAATTTATGAACGAGGAGATGCAATAGAATAAACAGGAAACTATCATAGTGATATATATACAACCTCAAATAAGATAAATCTCATAAATTGTATATTCATCATCTTTTGAATTCAAAAAAAGAAGAAGAAAATAATGCATTTTTATTTCTTTAAACACGAAGGGTCTCTATGAAATGTCCATGGAGAAGTCTTCATTAATCTATATGATGTTGTCATGTCCCCGCGACTGATATTCTCTAGGTCCTAGTGACCATTATCTTTAGTTTACTGTAACCACTATCTTAAAGTCCTTGTGACCAACTTTATCTAAGTACCTACAACTACTGTCTCCAAAAACATCATAGATCTTTCTCTATAAACAATTGACAAGATCTTTCATGAATTTTAAATAAAGGCAAATACTCAAAGTCTTGTAAACATATATGCTCTCCCCCGTTTGCTGGTTAAAGTCTTCCAGACATATATGTTTACAAGACTTCAAGGGGGAAAAGATATTATAAAAAAAGGTTAATGTGGAAGCTCGGTTGGGTTGCCTAATCGAGCCTCAACTCAAGCTCGGTTGGGCCATGGTCCAACCAACTTATTTTGGCTCAGTTGAGTCACAACCTAACTGAGCTACCCTTCTCTATCTCACCTCTCATCTCTCTCTCATTCCTTTCTTTATCTTTCTTTGATTAGGCTGAACTGAGCTTTATAAAGCTCGGTTAGGCCAAGGCCCAATAAAGCTCGACTTTCGGTCTCCATAAACTTGGTTAGACTAAGACCTAACCAAGCTTGAGTTTCAGTCTCATCGAGTTAGCTCACCCTAGTTTACTATTTATTACTACTCATGAATAGTAATAAGATTTATGTTATTCATGAATAGTACTTTCTCACATGTATTTTCCAAATATTTTATAGATATTTTCATGACTATATATTCTAAAGTTTTGAGGAAGAAAAAGGGATCTTGATCTTAACAACATTACACAAAGATCACATTGAACAAAACAAAGAACATACAAATCTCTTCTCTACACACAAAAAAACACATATTTCATCCTTTAAAGTTTTTGCATGGTTGTCACTACATCAACACTACTAGGATCAATAGTTTTACCGATGAAACTTTCCGTTGGTATTTACTCTCATAGTTCATCAATACATATTTTACCAACCAGATCACAGACGAAAACAGTTCATTGGAAAAACCTTCGTCAGTAATTTATGGTCTATTGGTGAGTTCATCGGTAATAAATTTAACGATCAATTCACAGACAGACGAAGCATGTAAAAACAATCGTCCCACTTCATTATATCGGTGAATCCATCGGTAAATTTAACATATTATCGATAAGAAAACTGTATGTAATTCCATTGGTGTTTTTATTTTTCTGTCAGTAAATATAATTTATCACCGATGGAATACCATTTGTAATTTTATCGGAGAGTTAACAGTAATAGCGATATTTGCAGTAATTCTTTTCCAACTCTCTGGAATATACTAACGAAAGTGTTCCGTCGATAACCCTGTCAGTAATAATTTAAAATATATATTTTTAAAAAATATATTGAACAAAAGCAGAAAATTAATTAAAATATATTAAAATTAAATTAAATTAATATAAAATTAAATATTTATTACAAATTTAAACATTTTTAGGTTCATATATAATAAATCTAAAATAGAGTCAGTGCTGGAGGAGGAGGAGGAGAAGGCTGGTCGTTGTCGGGACCGTAGGGCTAATAAGAAGGAGCACATGGATCACCCATATGTGATCTCATCTCCATTACCACATGGTGGAGTTCTTCATGATCTGTAGTGAGTCGTTCATATTTTTCATTAAAATCGGTCGTCTAATCCTATAATCGTTAGTCTAACATCACCACAAACACTAGAGTTTAAGTGCTTGAAACTGATTATGAGCATCTAACAGTCGAAACACTACGAGCCATTTACAACTTTTCGGCTGTAGTGTTAGCGAGTCCGTACACCCGATTTCTATCGGGCCCACGGGCTATCCTTCCTCCAATCACAAATCTAGATCAATATCTAAATGAGTCAAATGATCATCCTCATATCTCTCCTAAAGCGACTATTATATGTATCATGAAAAGAAAAAATAAATTCATCAAATTGAAGGAAATTATAACGTAATAAAAAAATGGCTGAAAACCAACATACCACAAAGTACCGAGATCAAATACCCATGAATTGTTGCACCCTTTTTTAGCGGTCATCACTCCGCACAAGCGTTTTAATAAAAAGCTCCATTGGGCTTAGCTCGCATTTAAGAACTGTAGCATGTAAGATAAAAAAATGTCATCAGTTAAATATATTTATAAAAACTAACAAATGAAAAAAATGGATGTCATAAAAAAAAAATCTTACCATATGCTTTGCAAGCGAAACAAACAGAACAAAACCGCTGATGTGCTGGTAACGGAACCGTGAACATAACGATGCTTGTGCTGGTTCTCCACACAAGAATATGACCATCGCGTGAAGTGCGCGAACATCATGTGTTGAATGTATTCTGCCCATACATCCTTTGATGTATATGGCGGTTTGAAATCTTTCCAAACTGTCACATCATTCCAGGCTGGAAGCTCACTTTCTCGCATATTTGTTTCCTTTCTTTTGAGCTTCGTACCTACAATCACGCAACCAATGTGTTACCAATAAATTATTTGTCAGTAAATGAAAAATAAAATTTTAATATTTGAAAAAAAATATCTTGATTTTGAGCTTACCTAGTTGCAGCGTGATTCTCCCAAATGCTCCTTGCAACATTATCATCAGCTCTCTCCTATTCAAATTTTCCCTTGTAATAGAAATTTATAAAAGAAAATTTTTAGTAATTTCAATAAAATATCCAAATTAACATAATAATAAAAATATTTAAGTTAATACTAACTTTAAACCTTGAAAATCATGCATCGACGTGTTGTTTTCATTCAGGATGTTTGGAAACCTAACTCCATTGAAACAATGAAATTTTCTTCCATGATTTAAAGGTCAATGTTATTATTCTTGCAGCCTCAATGTTTGTAAACCTGATATTATACTCGTTAAATAAAATTATTTTTTTAAAAAATTATTAAACATGTTGTGAAAGCAAAACAAACTTACATTGAAAGGTCATCCTTCCGCTGTAAAGGCACCCCCCGGACATTGTGACATCGCACTCGACGACCCCTTGTTGTCAGTCGATGCTTGTACCTTAGGTGTCTATTCTTGGTTGACTCGTGATCGTTAGCATTGCTACTAAAAGAACTAGTAACGATCATGTCCTTACGATGTGCAATAGACTTTTCCCTAAACATTTACATAAATTAACAAAAAAGGATTAAACAAATTTTTTTAAAAAACAATTCAATAGCACATCACTTATACAGGAGGCTACCTAAAAATTTTAAACTTGCAAATACACAACATATATGCCATAAACTAATTGATTTTATCCAATTTCTTCCAACAAATTAGAATAATTCAATTTCACATAAAAATATTATTTTCTAAGTGGTTATATATATATAATACTAAATTTAAAAAAATAAATAATAATAATTAAAATTAATCTTACATATTTAATTGAAATTGAACAACAAAATTGGAAAATAAAATAATTAACATTTAACAAAATAATGAAAAAATTATTTCAATAACAATTACAATTTAGCACAATTATTTCTAAGTGGTAATATTTGTGATCCTAAATTTACAAACATTTATTCTAAATGAAATAAATAAAAAATAACAACAAAAATTCCATAAATAATGCAAAAATTATTTCAATAACAACTGAAGTTTAACACAACTATTAATTCATAAAAATTACTAAGAACAAAAAATTGAACAAAAGTAATGACCTAAAAAAATAATGCAAAAGAAAAAACACAAATAAAGAAGAAAAAGGAATGAAAAATTCTTACTTTTATAACATGCTTAGTTTCGGCTGAGAATTAAAAAAAAACAAAAAGAGAAAAACTAAATAAATAAAAAGAGATTGTTAAAAACAAACCAAAAAAAATAAAGAAAAAATGAAGAAAAATAGCATACCTTGGGATGAGAAGTGAATGATGATTGATGAGAACAGAAAAATAACGTGAACAGTTGAGAGAGAGTAGAGAAGAGAATATAAGATAGAAGAAGATAGATTAAGAAAGGAGAAGAATGAAGAAGATGGAGCCTTGTCTGCTGTGTTTGTGGTCTTTTATATTAGGTTTTACCAATGAAATGACCAATAAAATATTACATTTTAATATCTCTAAAATTTTCATCAATGATTTTGTCTGTAAGGTCAAGTTGAAATTTTTATTTTGCACGAAAATTTTTAGAAACCCTCCAAATACTACAAACATATTCCCAATGGCTACCATCGATAAAAGAGTAAACAGTAAAAAAGAGCATTCCATCGATGACTTTGTTGGCAAAAAAATATTAATTATCAACATCTTGAGAAGTGAACAATGTTAGGGAAAAAGGGAAGAATTCTCATAGTCTTTGAAATATATCGATGGAAACATTTTGTTAGTATACCCATGTGTAATGAACATCATAAACAATGTGAGGGAGAAGGGGAACAGTTCCCATCGCCACTAAAATATACCAATGGACACATTCTGTCGGTATTTTCATCGGAGTAAAAACAGTGTCTGATGTCAGATTTGATTTGTACTCCCTATCTATTCATCCTACAAATACTTAAATTCACAGTTGTACGTATAACACAATAACATCAATTCACATCACACTAATAATAATAAAAAAGAATATTTACTTGTCATTCAATAATAAATTATCATAATTGTCATTGCATTGAAGTAAATTTCATCCATAAATTTTACATTATAGTTTATGGCATTACACATTCGTGTTTTGCAAATTAATCAGAATTGTCTTCTTCTTTGTCAATTGACTTGTCCTCATTTTAATCATAATTTTCTATGTTGATTTCATCGCTATCATCATCTTCATCGACTTATATGTGTCTGCTAAAGCTCAAAACATCATTCAACTCCTTAACGTCAACATCAATAAAAATATTATTGGTAACATAAAAATTTGAATTTTCTTCTAAGTCATTAGACAGAGCAACTCGATATGGATCAACCAACTTACCAAGTTAAAAGACATCATCTCCTATAGCTAACTCATTGTACCCATCCTGTACAACATCGACATGACCCCTGAGTTTGATTTTCACTACGAATAACCAATCAACTCTTGAATGATCATTTCTAAAGGAAGGAGTGTATGTGTAATAAACTTGCTGCAATTACTTGATGAAAACAAAGACATTGTCAACATTGTGAAGTTTAGCCTTTGAATTAATTTCAACCAAATCATGATGGGGATCTACTTTGATTTTTCTATTAGTGGTGTCATACCAATAGAATTTGAATAAAAATACTCTATCTTGTTCGCTATGATATTGTAATTCAATTACATCTTCTAACTTCACATAGTTAACTTCAAAGTCATTTGAAGCCAGTCCCTTAACACAAACCCCACTATTATATGTCTTTGTACTCTGCCTATATTTTTCAGTATGAAACACATGTTCATTGACAAAATACCGTTGTAGCACTTCACCTTTCTTTCAGAACCTAGACTTAATAAAGACAAAGTAACACTAGCATTCCCTCCCAATTGATAAACCTAGTACATGAAGTATAACCATGAATAATTAACGAGAAATATATAATGAAATTAAGTATCTTGAGTGATAAGAATAATTAAATAGTACTTACATGTGTTCTGAACTACTTTGAAAAATTTTCATCTTATAATCGAAAGATTTAGGATTTAGTTAGCTGTGAGTTTTGAGACAGTAAATATTAACGATGTTGCCTACGAGAAATTTAACAATGTATCAGTATGATATTATAAGAGATAATTTGTTCGAAAATAACGACATGTTAAATAATATACTTACTGAATAAAAGGTCTCAGTCATCATAGTTAAATAGCACATAATTATATGCTTGTTTGAGTTCTATTTTAGACAAATATCTTCCCCTCACAACATTTTTTGGTACGGGTCGTTCAGGATGAGAGAATATTGACAAGTTCATAGTTAAAGAAACTTCCTCACCATCATCATGCCTTGAAACGTGGTTGATTTTTATTCTAAATTGAGGCTTTAAAAAGTACAAGATAAATGTTGAGATCTCTTCAACAATATAAGCCTCGCATATCAAAGCTTCAACATGCTTCTTGTTTTTTAGTTTTCTCTTAAGGTTGAACAAATACCTACACGGAATTAAATGAATATTTTGAATTATAGAACTAAATTTTAATTACGATGCATGTGCAATCCCTAACCTCTTGAATTGATACATCCATCTATATTGGATTGGGCCTTCAACTTTTGTCTCAAATGGTAAATGTATGGATAAATGCTCTATTGAGTTGAAAAACGATGTAGAGAATATCATCTCAAATTTTCATATTGTCTACATGATATATTTGTTTCAAGCCTCTCCATGTGTTGTGTCTACAACTTGTTAGAGCATATATCTCTAAAGAAATGACTGATCTTCATGAATGCATCCCATATCTCATTTAGCAATAAATCCCGGTTAGCTAATGAAATGAGTGTTTGCATAAACACATTACAGTAATGGCTCTTCATTCCATACAATCTGCAATCCTCTAAATTCACTAACCTTAATATGTTTGAGGCATGTCCATAAGGAAAACAAAGACTTTTAAGTCACTAGTAGACAAGTAACTGTGCATTCTTATCTAAGGTGAAACTAGCTATGAGCTTTGCAACCTATAACCCAACAAAAACCAACTCCATATTTTTACGATGGCAAAACAAAGCTATATCCATTCTAGCCTTGATGTTGTCCTTTGTTTTTCCCTTCACATCCATAACTATGTTGAAAATGTTCTCAAACATGTTATTTTTTATGTGCATGACATCAAGGTTATGATGAAGTAGATTGGTATTCCAATAAGAAAGCTCTTAAAAAATACTTTGTTTTACCCAATTGTGGGTCAAACCAAAACCAAGAAACTTTTTCTTGCCGGATTGAAACTCAAACACAATGTCATCATACTATGACATCACGTCATACAATTCCTCACCCAAAAGAAGTTGGGGTGCAACATCTATTTCAACTCTGCCAACAAAAAAGTCTTTTATGTTTTTTCTGTATTTGTGATCCGTTGGTAAGAACCGCTTGTGACAGTGAAAAAAAGATGTTTTTACTGTTGTTTGTTAGTGTGAATGCCTTGCTATTTTCCATACAATATGAACATACTAGTTTTTCATGTGTGTTCCAACTAGAAACCATTTCATAAGCAGGAAAATCATTGAAAATCCATATCAAAGCTGTCTTCATAAAAAAATTATGTTTTTTTGATACATCATAAGTCAAAGCTCTAGATGACCACAAGTGCTTTATCCCATCAATTAACAGTCTAAGATAAACATTTATATTCTAACCTGGACTATTAGGACCGACTATGACTGTAGATAAAAATATGAACTCTAGCCTTATACACATACTTGGTGACAAGTTGTAAATCGTGAGTATCACCAACCAATAAGAATAAGGGGCGACAAATGACCCGAATGGATTGAATTTATCTATACATAACCTAAGATGCATATTCCTAGTCTCCACTGAAAATGAAGGAAGCACATTGTTAAAGTGTTTCCAGGCTTTACCATCACTACATCCACAAATATCATGTGATTGGTGTCACGTCATGGGCTCAACAGTCTTTATGTGCGACAAGAGTACTTTCCCTGCCAATTCTGGGTTTATAATGAGAATGCCCACATGTTCTTCAATCGGTTAACTCAGTATTTTCAAGGTTGTACAACATGCAGAAGTTTGGGCACATGTTAATTTTATAGTAACATAGATTGAGGGGTTTCATTATGGACTTAGTAGCATATATTTTCTTTTTCAGCCTGTTCCTTTCAGGTAAACTACTTCTCACCCATTCAACAATTTTGTCATAACCGACCTCACTCAACCAATGATTTGACTTAATAGTGAACACATATGCAATGACCGATAACTTACTATGATTTGTGCAACCATTCTATAATGGTTTGTCATAATATTTTAAAAGATCAAAAAACCTGGTTGCGTTTGCATTAGGTTCTTCATCTATGATTGGACATTGACCGACATAACCCTGATTCATTCTCATTGCATTTATAACCATATTTCTATAAGGATTACTATTGTCATCTATACCTCTATGCATGTTACTCGCACTAAAAGTTGACCCAACCATTTTTTATACCATGGTATCGTAAGGAACATATTGTTCTCCATGTGCATACCAACACATGTATTTCTTCATAAACTCTTTTTGTAGAAGATGCATCGTTACAACATCTAGATTAAAATCCTTTTTATTCTTACACCTCTTGCAAGTACATCTAATACCGCCTCCACTAATATTTCTCGGATTAGATAGTGTGTAATTAATAAAACCCTAAACCCCATTACAATAATCTATCTTCTGTAACCCTTGGGGTGAATCTTAATACATCCATGAACAATCATCCATTACTTATATCAAACCTATATAAAATAATGAACCCATTAAAAAGCCATTATTTATTTCATCACAAAACACCGAAGTAAAAAATTCAACATAAGTTTCATCAATTTACAAACAAATACAATTTTACAAAATTTAAAACAAACCCTAACATGTACAAATCATAAATCCATACAAATTGAATTTTTTGTATATGAAAAAACTATAAAACAAGTAAACACCCAAACAAAATATATATACTACAAAAATATGCAAAAAAATAAAATTAAGATTTTAAAATTATGTTCAAATGAAAAAAGATAGATTTGCTTACTTAAGGTGGAGAATCCTCAATAAAATTTTAATCAAAACATGAATGCTGATAAACTGAGTGTTATGGTGGTCAAATTTGTTATGGGAGATTGAATTATATTGAGATGGGGGGTGGTTGTTTGTTGCAAAAACAAAATGCACAAGGAAGAAGGAGAAATGAGGGAGGGGAAAAGGAGGGTTGATCGTCAGATCACAAATTAAATATTACTGATGAAATGACTGACAAAATTATTCTATTAGTAACTCCATCAGTCATTCTGTTAGTAAAAATATTATGTCATCATACGATTTGTCTTTTTTTGAATCCCACCATAATCACTGCAAGATTTCACAGTTTTACCGACGGACCAATTCCGTCGGTGTGTGATAGGAAGTTCGTCGGTGATTTTTTTACCGACGTCATCACCGACGGATTATGTCCGTCGGCTTTCCCTTCGTTTGTGATTCCCCCTTCCGTCGCTATATCCGTCGGAAAAACAAGAAAACCATTTGCCGATGGTTTTACAGACGGAATTTGCGTGCCAAAAAAAAAAGATTCCCGCTTGAAATATACCGACGGATTTTCATTCCGTTGGTGATATTGTGATTGATCGACGGAAAATATCCGTCGGTAAATCCATCGGTGAGTGTATGAAATACCGACAGAATATATCCGTCTGTAAATTCGTCGGTACTGTTGGCAGCTACTGTTAAATGCCGACGGATTAATTCCGTCGGTAAGTCTGTCGGTGAGGTTTAAAATACCGACCGAATTCATCCGTCGGTAATATTTTTAAAAAAAAATTATTTAGGATATATAATATAAAACT
>Ga0307517_10001537_pt1 | contig 38438 bp, 13 predicted proteins | sample 23_EM_MG_FD_194515 | JGI IMG/M metagenome (GOLD analysis project Ga0307517, IMG submission 194515) | Populus trichocarpa ectomycorrhiza microbial communities from riparian zone in the Pacific Northwest, United States - 23_EM | ecosystem: Host-associated > Plants > Roots > Unclassified | place...
CGATTTGTATCTCCCTCCTCCATTGATGATTTTTGCTAAATCTCTATTTTTTATCTTCTCATGCAAGAGAACTAGAAGGGCATAACAATAGGGGCACTGAGGTTGGTGGTGCCAATTTATGGAGATCTGAGTTGTTCATCTAGTGGGTTTGGGTACATTTTTGGTACACCCTTCAGTACGGAAGTGGAGGGTCCTACATTGCTTGGCTATTCCAAGTTGTTGTCTATATTTATTGCTTCTTTACACAGAAATTTCAAGAAAGAAAGAGAGGCGCGGGGCCGCTTGCTAAGTGCAGAGTGTTAATCTATATAATTAGCAGAAGCAGAGCAGCAGCAGCAGCGGAAGAGAGGGATGCGGATTGAAATGTCGTCACTATCTATCTGTAGATATCTCGTTTACAAAAAAAAAAAGAAGCTTTATATGAGAAATCAAGAGAACTATGTACATATCTCATTTATAAAATATTTAGCTTAATATTTTTAAATTGTTTTGATAAGTTATTATTAAAAATAAAATATATTATTTAATTATATTCTTTTAAAAATGTTTTTAAAAACAACCTTTATTATATTTAAGCGCTGTTAAAACGAAAAAGACAGCCTTGAAAAAAACCTTCAATCGACGATTTTCAGACAATGGATCAATAATCTTACAGAGCTGGGTTGCTTAATTGATTGAAAAGGGCCAGGCAAAGTTACGTATCATAAGGAATTCAGACCCAGATGCCATGTGCTTGGTGGTGTCCTTCGCTTTCAGATTTGAAATTTGCGTTAAGTTTTAGTAGGCTGCGTGAATGGAAAACATTAGAAAAATAAGAAACAGTGCCGCTCGTTTCACATCACCAGAAGGGGCGGTAGAAATGTACGGGTTCATGACCACAAATGGATCTGGGTGGAACACACCCAATCAATCAATTTTCCTCTGCCATCCTTCTGCTTACGTGTAAAACAGTTTGTGACCTAACCGCACTGTACTTTTACATGCCCTACCACCAGCTACCAGCTACATGGTTAGGTGTTGCAAAATTCTTCAAGTACTCCTGATATGCTGTGACTTCTGTGAACCTGGGGTGGGGTTACTGTCTCTTTTCTGCTCTTATCTTGTCATGAAATTATAATATTAAAAAATAATATAGATAATATTTTAAAATTTTATTCTATAATTTTAAATTTTAAATTGAATTAATTATTTAATATAATATTAAAATCTTGATGATAAATAGTCACGAGTTTGAATTTTATTATTCTTATTTATTTAATAAAAATTAAATATAAAATAATATAAGTCTGTTTAAATTTTAAGTTTAAAGAGCTTTCACTTGAAGAGATTTGTTAAAAAATAATATATATTATATCATAATATCTTCCTTAATAATTTAAATTTTTAAATTAAATTATTTCGTTAATATATAAATATGACTATAAAGCTCTTTCAAGGGACTGAATCTTACAGCCACCTCTCGAGTCATGTATTATTATTACAAGGTGGTGACCCAGTGGTAAGAGTTTGGGACCAAGAGGTTTGCTCTCTCTGTGGTCTCAGGTTCGAGCCCTGTGGTTGCTCATATGATGGCCACTAGAGGCTTACATGGTCATTAACTTCAGGGTCATTGGGATTAGTCGAGGTGCGCGCAAACTGGCCCGAACACCCACATTCAAAAAAAAAAAAAAGAGAGTGGTAAGATTACCTTGTACATAAGCATGATCTTCCCCGAGGAATTGCAAGGCCCAGACAGTTATGTTTGAGTTCTCGTGGTTAAATTATAACTTTTAGGATTGATATAACTGTGTAGGTTAGAAAATAATATAAATTATATTTTGAAATTTTATTTAATAGATTAAGTTATTGGATTAAGATGATTGTTTGATATAATATCAGAGTCTTGATGACCAAACAATCACGAATTTAAATTTCACCATCCCTATTTATGTGATAAAAATTAATTATAAATTAGCGTGAACCTATACAAGTTTCAACTTCATTTAAGAAATATATTACAAAATAATATAAATTATATCTTAGAATCTCACTTAATAGTTATTTACCTTATGAATCCACATAATCATATACGTGGAGTTAATCTCGCCAACATGATTTTTTAGTCTTGGATCATCTTTAGGAGCATTAATGGTCTGCCACTGGTTGATTTCGGATAGGAGATGGTGCAGTTTGCTTCGTGCTTTTTATCTCAAAAGATTCACGATGATCATAATTCCTAATCTTATTTAATAACTGATCCTTTGAATATAAATAGTCTTTTGCAAATATTAGGTCTTAGTCAATTCCAGCATCGTATATCCATCAACAAGCGGCTGCTGATTCCACTTTCAACTCAAAGTGGGAAGTGCTATGATTAATAACCTAACACAGATTTAAAATATTGCCGGTGGAAAGATCCAATGGATGTCAGTTGGTTTGGATCTTCTACAGGTACTATAACGCCATGTACTCCGAATTCTTTTTGACACAGATATTGCTCTCTGACAAAATAAAGACAAACCCACAGTTTATAGCACGATTGTTCTCATTTGCATTTTTTAAATGCACGTATGTAAACTCTCCAATGGTTTCCCAATTTAACAATGAGTACATCAAAAAAAAAATATCTATAAGATTAATAGTTGTGATGAAAAGACTTTCGTTTCATTTTAAATTTTTTATTTAATATTATATTGAATTTAATAATAGAAAAATTCGTTCTCTTTTTTCTTTTCTAACAAATAATAGATATATAAAAAAAAAGATTCAAAATATCTTTCATGTTTTGACATGTGAAAAGGCTTATTCTCGAGTTTTATCTTCATCTGAAGATAATTCTTTGTATAGATGTAGGGGCGAGCGGATACTAAGGTGGAATAGACCCGCTAATATACCCAATATTCCTGTTGCAATATGATGAGAGGCTATTTTTTCCGGAACAAAAGGATCAAAACCTTCCACACCCCAGGCTTGATTTATAGATTATAAGAGTTTTTAAAATTTTTGAGCCACGAGTGAGAAACTTTAAGGCTTTTTGGTAATAATTAATGATATCTTATTAATTATATATTGGATCTATTTTTTTTAAAAAAATACATACAAATATGATAAAAAAATTATGTGCCATGGATTTTATTTTCTCTTTTTTTATGTATATCTTTTTTAAATTAATTAAAAAAATATCTAATATAATGTTACTGATTATTTTTTTGAATACTATAAACATTTTTATCACTCCCATATGATTGGGTTTGACTAGAAACCCAACTGTTTGGGTATGATTAAAAAACAACTGTTACATCGTATAGACATCCGATTTTTCCCTTGCTTTTACTGTTTTGGCACACAAAACAGTACACAATTTTAAACCATTCATAAAATATTCCTATGCTATTACAGGCAATAAGAGCAGACCTAGGATCTGCAAGCATGAATGTTTTGTGCCCATCAAAGGCATGTCGTGAGAGACTTTCCACTAGGTGATGGTCTAAATGCTGCAATTAATTCAGAGAGTGATGAGGAGGAAGAGGAGGAAAAGGAGGATCCAGTCGAGCCATCCACTTGGAGTGACCTAACCGGTTTCTAGGCTGTGTTTCATCTTCTGGTGCAACCATTTCATACATCTATTTCATGCGCTTTATTGACATTTGAACTTCTGGATTTAATGCTTGATTATGTAATATGGTGTATTTATAGCCTCCCTTTTTAATATGCTAAAGTAAGAGAAAAATATGATTGTGATGTGTCCTAACCTAATTTTTAAATCTAAAAAAAAATTAACAAAAAAATAAATGAATAAAAATTAATTTAAGAATTGGTTTAAGAGAATACAAATTGAAAATTTAAAGGTTAATAAGGATTGAATTATAAACGTGAGAGTCAATTGATAAAAACTTAAAAGTATTAATAAGTTTGAGAACTTAATTAAACTTTAGTTTAGTTCAATTAATGAATCAGGAGCTTAATTGAAACATTGATAAATTTAAGGATTTCTAGGGAGCTGGGGCCTGAAGGCCCAGGGCTCTAGGCCTGTAATTAATTTAATTAATGAAATCAGGAGTTTAATTAAAAAAATATCAAAGTTTGGAGCTGATGTGGATCAAATTTGCAAGAAGTTAAAGTACAAGGACCAAAGTGAATAGCCGGTGATACTATAGGTAGTTTAATTGACTTTTCCAGGGGTAATTTTAAAAAAATTAAAAGTTGAAGAGTTAGCTAAGGATTAAATTGAATAAATCAGAAACCAATGACTTTTTTTTGTAAATAACGCTAAAATACAGGATTCTAATTGCAATTGATGCAGGGGCAAACTTAAAAAAAGTAGGTTTTCCATGAATAAGGGTCCAATTGCAAAACATCAGACATTCAGGGGGGCAATTGAAATTCGCCATATCAGTTAATGAACGAAACGGCACCGTTTCAAAGAACACTATTCATTTTCTTCGTCTCATCAGGCCAGGAAGAAAAGCGGACGCCTCGCCTGCCAGCTCGCCCCCACGATGCGTCGCCGGCCGGTACTCCTACAATAAAAGTCCTACAAGGTCGCCTCATTATCTAGAGGCGACCGCATGGCATCCTCTGGCTTTATAAAAGCCAGAGGAAGGGCCACGAACATCGAGAAGGGAAAAAAAAAAGAACCAGAAGAGAGAGACGAAAGAGAAGGAACAAACACGAGAACAGGAGACCAGAAACCAGAGGACAGAGAGAACGGAAAAGCAAAAAAAACTGAGGGACGAACGAGAGGAGAAAACACAGAGAAGATACAGAGAGGGGAGAGAACACGAAAAAAACCAGTAGAAAGAGAAGGGGACGAAGAGGAAAACACAGAAAATAAAAAGAACAGAAAAGAAATACGACAGGGCAGAAGAAGAGAGGTGGGAATTTCAGAATCCCAGCAAAAGCCCGCAGCGTCTTCGTCCAGAACGTCCCACAGGTAAGACTTCTTTCTTCCCCCGCTCTCAATTCAATTCACTTGGCACTGTTACCTTGAATTTTAATTAACCATCTCTTGTAGCAAGCGTGCGTGAACATTTCACGCACGCCTGCTGACCATGGCCAGCAGGGTCACTGGCTTGGGCCAGTGACCGGGCTGGGCCGCTGAGTCTAACCTAGCCCGAACGGGCTGAGCTGGACCCAGCCCAAAAAAAGAGAATAGGAAATATTGAGGCCGGGCGTCCCACGACTTCCATCAACAGTTTCTCAGTTCGTTGCCGTTTCCTTCGCCGCCATAACAAGCTATTGAGGCGTGGAGGAAACCACCAACAACAGTCCAGCAATGGCAGGACTGTTGGTGTCCCAATCCAACCAAAACACGGAGTCTCAAGTTCTATGTCCACATGAAGATCAGTGTCCGGGGGAAGATAAGGATCAGTTTTGCGCAAGAAAAGCCTATAAAAGGCAGAGGACGCAACGAATCCAGAGGAAGAAGAGAGAACAAAAAAAAACAGAGGAAGAAGAAAGCGAAATAGAAAAGAGACTGAGAGAGAAGTGACTAGAGGAGCAGGAACGGAGAGAACAAAAGGAAGCCAAAGACAGAGGCTTCACCCGCGACAAGCGCCTGCCGATTCTTCGTCCAAGACGTCCGCGAAAAAAACCAGGTAAGCACTCTTTCCCTCCTGGCAAATTTAATTCACTCTTTGGTGTAGCAAGCGTGCGTGAACTGCAGAGACAGAATCAACAGGTTACTGGTCTGAACCAGTAACCGGGACGGGCTGGCTGGATCTGGCCCAGCCTGTATGGCTGGGCTAGACCATGCTCAGTAAAAAAAGAGTGGGCTGGATCTGGGTCTCAGGCCAGCCAGCCCAAATTGCTGTTTGCTAAGGGTGTGTTCGGCAAAACATACCCTTATGCTTTTTCTATGTATTTTTTATTTATTTTGATATTTGACTAAATGAGTCTCTTTTATATATTAGAAAATTCCAGAAATACTTGAAGATCTTCGTTGATTTATTTGTGGGCCCTTCGCGCTTCGTTTTATTTTTTTCTTTGTATTTTGTACTTTTCTACTAAATTCTCAACTTATGGATCATTACTGTTAAATGCAAATCCGTTGTGCAATTTTTTTCATCTAAAAAGAACAAATAATAGAAAAAAGGGTAAACAAAAAAATTGGCACAGAAAAATTATTTCTTCTTCATTAAAAATTCTAATTTTTATGAACTTATTCACTGACGTCAGAGTTAGGAATATCGCATATTTTTTGAGTTTGTGCAATATTTACCAACATCAAAGTTAGAAATATTCGCAGGAACTGTTCACTAACGCCAAAGTCAGAAACATGATAGGAAGAATAATAAATAAAAAAAACAAATTCTTAGCTATTTTAGACAAAACGAACAATACAGTCTGCCTCAGGTAGGACGCTTAAGGGGTGATAGCATCTTCGCTTTCGTGTAACTAATCCCGTACTATAAAATAAGGTTTCTAGTGACCTAATACTAGATGACGACTTATTAAACTAGACATTTCCTCGAAAAAAATAAGATGTTAGATACTGTTCTTTTTCCAATCAATAAATTTTAATTGGTCGCCGCAATATCCGGATGTGACAATTCTTATTAACAAAACCTGATTATGCATTGAAAAACATTGTAGGCATAGACTCATTTGTAGTGTTCACTAGAACAGTGCAATAATGTCTTTTCCCTTCCTTAAAATATCAAATGCCCTAATGTTTGAGGTATTTATGTTTTTTCAGAGGACCCATGAGTCATTAAAAAATTAATCGAGAGTATATATATATTATTTAAGTATAGTAAAACAACCAAAATGTCATTGGACTTGTAATTTTTTTTTACCCTTGGTTGACTTTTTTGATTTGTAGTGAGATCAACATCTGCTTAAATGTTAGGCCTGTGCTTCATTTCACTTGACCTGGTTTTCTTATTAAATTTCCTCATTGTAGTGGTTTCAGAAAAATAGAGGTAAGACAAAGTCACAGGCAAAAGCTAAATTAGCATTTGGAGAATTGGCATACAAGATAGCCTCCCTTCATACAAATCATTAGATTTCACCAAATCTCCATGTTCTCTTTCAAGAAAAAATGGAACACTTAATTTCACTCACGGGATAGGCAATAATATTTTGCAATTTTATTCTTAAGAAAATAATTAGCTTCGTTTCATTTTGCTTATTGTCAAGATTGATGGTTTTCGAAATCACGCCTTTATTTTTTTAGTCACACTATCTTCATTTTTTTTGGCACAATTACTTTTATTATTTTATTTTCTTAATTGTTAAGATTTTTTAGATGTTGATTATTTTCAAAAGAGTTCAACATACAGTCCAATGAAAACAGACATGATATTTTATCTAATAGTTGTATTAAACTAAAGTTTGGCCAGATTGAGGAAGATTAAAGTTGTGAAGGGCTCAAGAGGCAGCGAAAATAACCCAATCATAGAAGCTAGATCATTAAGAGTAAGAAATGATAGCAATGTCAAATAGTTTGGAACATCTAATTTGGCTAGTGGGAGACACAAAAAGGGGATCACGAAGAGTAGAAGAACATGTTTAAAGAGTTACTTTAGAGCACGCCTAACCCCAAACCTATTTATAAAGATCCACCTAGACAACCATTTTCTATGTGGAGGGTGTTGGTAAAGACGAGGTTTATAGGGATCATGGGGGTTTGGCAGATCATGACAAATCACCACATCACAAAAGATAACAAATGAACAAATTCTAGATAAAAGTAAAAACCCATACCATCAATTGATATATGAACATAAGAAAGTTTCTTGATTGGATCATTGAATGTGATAGGGTTATAAAATATGTGAGTATTATAGAAAAGAAGATGACAAAAACTTGTCTTGTTTAAGCTAGAGAGAGGAAAGACAACCTATTATGTCATGGATATATATGTGAGGTAGATAATTCAGAAAAAGGTTCATTCCTTCTGATTACAAACAATATTTATTTAAACGGTATCAAGGTTGATCGTAAAGAAATAAATCCATCAACAAATAAAACACCAAGTTTCAAAGGCTAGCATAACATAATTGACTTCAGGAGATGAATATAGTAGGTAGTGAGATTTTTTAGGGGGATAAAGCTAGCAATCCGAGAAAGGATGTGAGTACATATGTTATTTACACTTACCGAGGCAAGTAATATAACATTAAAGGTCGAGATACTAATGAAAAAAAAAGGCTGCCAATAGTGAAAGATTCAATTCTTTTAGGATGTTGTAGAGCAAAGTGAGTAAATTTAGTGTTATTGACAAGGAAAAAGACAATTTAAACTTCGTAGCAACCTCTTACTAGATAAGATGTTGGTAAAGGTAACAAAACTCTAAAGGGACAACTTGAAGTCACTAAACATGTTGAAAAACCAAAACACATAAAGGATGAGATTTGAGGAACAAATTAAAGTTAGTGAATATATTGAGATTAAACCAGTAGATAAAAAGTCTTAACAATTTGTTAATTGCTCAAGAGATTGAAATTGATGTCAAAGAGGATTGAAGTGTGGATGTGTCATCCAAATCAAACATATTCTTAAGAGGTTGGATCAATCTCCTAAAATTACCAATACAAATACTAGTTAAGACATTGTTGTTAAGGATGCCCATACACATAAATTAAAGTTGCCATCATCTTAAAAGATGTTTAAATATAACCTTGACATTTTGATTTTTAAGAAGTTTTGCGTAGATTAATAAAAATTATATAAAAATATATTTGCTAAAATAGTATTTAAGATATTGGGAGTGAGCTATCTCGTGCATAAATTGATAACAACACTATATTAGAAGTATCTATTTTTTGGGATGAAAGAGTTAATTTTTTTACAGTTAAATCAAGGATGAATTTTTCACAAGGGGATGGGACATTGTCTTCATTATTCTTGGAAAAACTATTTTTATTATGTTACTTTCTTAATTGTCAAGATTTTCTAGGTTTTGAGAAGCTTCGAACAAGTTCAGTGCGTAGTTTAATATAAATAAGTATAATTTTTTATTTGATTGTTGGATCGAATTTAAATTTAAACAGATTATTCTAAAGACCTAACTATATAGGGGCAATTAGTTTACAACTATTTTTGTTTTCAGGTCTAAATTAGTCTCGTAAGCTATTGTTTCATAATTTTATTTATTTGTCTTCTTGTGCTTTTTAATTCTTTTTTTTATGTAGTTTTATAATTTAAATTTAATCGGGATTTTTTTTTTGTATTTAAACAAACTAGAAGAGAATTGATGGTACGAAGGCCTTTAAGAATACATCAAAGTTTTGTTTGTAATTTTCTTTACAATAAAGGGAATTAATCTTAATGCTTGAAAACTCTAGTTTTTTTCTCTAATGTAAAAAACTTTAGGAATCGATAAACTCTATCACCGCTAAATGTGGTGTCTGAGAGTCATGTAAAAACTGTACGTCACACTAGAAAACAATGTTTTTATTTTTATTTGTTTGCCCCCTAAAGATTCTTAAAGGTCCGAAATTACGTCGTTATCTCTTGCAACATGTAAAGTTTCAGCCTGGCTTTGGAAAAGGCACCACTGCAGCATCCAATAGGGGAGCAAAGTATGGTTGGAGATCTTGACCATTGGTTTCTTAGGACTAAAGAGACCCCTTTCTTATGTGTCCTCTAGCAAGGAAAGATCTCCATTAACAAAAGATAAGCTTTATATTGTTACTTCAATATAGCGACTAGTCACCAATGAAACTCACCTGGTTCTTTATGGAATGCACATGGTTCGACATGGTGTCCAGGACAAGCCTACAGTGTCTAGTTCATGAGATTTATGATATGCATGTCAGGTTGAATCATCTTTTTCAATCCTGAACATGATCTAATAAACCAAGAATACAGATATGTAAGAGGTACATGTATTTATTGCTCTTTGCATGGAAATATCCCAGCATCTTCCTTCTTCTGTTGGGAATTGTCTCAGTTTCTTCTTGCTGCGAGGGACTTTATGCAGCACAGAGATTCATCATTGGGGCTTCACTGAAAAAGTCGGGCCATTTCCCGGGTCATTTCAAAGAATCTTCAACAGTTAAAGTCGGCACAGCGAGTCCATGGCCATGTTTGGGGTCAATCAGATATATATCCCTCATGAGAGCATAAACCAGCTAAAAGTATGGGAGGACAAGACAAACTGATTTTACGAAATAGGAGAAAAGGCAAGTTTATTATATTGTCAGAATCTATTTTATATGGCAATGGCACATCAATAAGCTTTATGATGGCCTACTAATTGCATAATTTAGTTCCATTTGTAGATGGTCCTCTTTTTTGGTGCACTTTGGAGATAAAGTTTAAGCTTCCACAACACACATTTGAATTTAATCAAACTGTCTTTATAAATGAGTTTGATTGCAATGTGTCTTATCAGCTATTGGTGATGAAAATGTAGAATCTTAGAGTCGGTTGTCTTGGCCTATACTTCCTCCCCGAATTGGTTACAGGTACCCGAGAAATCTGCTCAGCAATACTAATCAAGATCCCTTTGGATTTTATTCTATTCTTGTTCTATCTCTGTAATCTACAAACTACCAAGTATAACATGCTGATAAAGTTGGGAACAGATTACTTCAGTGCACATGCTGTTCTCTAATTGTAACATCTGAATTCTGTTTTGAATGATAAATTCTGAAAATCCTGGAAATTATCCTAGCTTGCATACGAGTCTTCTGTTTTATCTAAGATGGAAAGTTGTTAGTTAATATTCTAGCACTAGATAAGTAATCAAGTAGGGTTACAGGCATGTTTGGAAAAAACAAGGCAAAAAGATTGCAATCATCTTATACTTTGTGTTGGAAAATCCCATTTCCAAGTGATTGCTTCATCCTAAATTCATTCACAGAAGATTCGGGGGGCGGCAACTGCATATTCCATACATTATTAGCAAACACTCACAGTGATACGTTATATCACTATAACTGCTGGGAAATTCCACATCCACAAAATAGAAATCGGCAAGAAGAAATCCTTACTTGCGTAAGCTTCCAATTACTGATAAGCTCTGAATCCCACACACACACACACACAACACACACACAAAAGAGAGAGAAAAGAAATAACAATCTCATGATATTAAAGCAATTGGATTAATAAAGATCTCACATTGAAGTAGATAATGCATAGCTCTGATGAGCAGACGCAACTTATTTTAAAAAGTGAAGTTAACAACTCCCTCACTTGAAATCCTCTTCGAAATAAAAGAGATTTGAAAATGTCTCTTAAAAGACTTCACTGCAATTTCCTCCTTTTTCTACTCCTTTACTGTCTACAGGCATCTCCCTCCATATCCTGCATTTTTAAACAAGGCCTGTTTTATGTGTTCAGAACTTATTAGTGTTCTCTGCTCCAATTCCTGTTATCATCACAAGAAAGAATACAAATTAGCTACTTCTTAATCTTACAAAAGAAGAATTAACCCATATAGCAACGAATTGAATTTGTACCTCTGAGCAAGAAGCTTGCATTGTAAAGTCATTGAAACAACTAATCACACACTGCTGAATCTCAAGGCCTAATGTTTCTAATGTTGTTACTGATGATAGCAATAACCCTGGCTTTGTTGCACAGCAAATATCAATCCTTGTATCCTCATTTCTTCTTTCCACTTCAAACTGCAAGGCAAATATTGAAAGAAATGTCTGTTCAGCGATGCTCAGCCTTTTATTGGGAGTCTTATACATGGATTAGTGCAGGCCGCAGAGTGCATACCTTTGGTGAATTTCTCACAACAATTTCATTAGGTTTTGTGTCCTTGAAAATGCTAATCATCTTCAACTCCTCTGAACCCACTTCAATCTCTTGTTGCAAGCTGTTGATTCTCTCCAATAGTTCCTTCATATAATCTATTGTGTCTCCAAGTATTGATGTTCTGTCCATCTATTGAAAAATTGCATTGAAACAACCAAATTAGCCTTTAAATGAACATGAATTTTTCACACAGTCACTAATTGAATCAATCTTTACCTTGCTGATTTTAGGAACAATTGATCTTAGCATTGAAAGCCGGTCATTTAACCTCTTTCTTCGCCTTCTCTCGGCCATTAGGTTCTTTGATGGTTGCCCCTCCATCTTCTTGCCTCTAATCTTTCTTTCTGGACAGATACCAGCATTGAAAGCCGACACCTCCGGCGACTGAATGGGCTCAACTTTGCAAGTACCCTGCATCTGCAAATTCTGTTGATCATTAGCAAGCAGACCCAGCTCCTCATCTTCCATCATGGACATTGGAGTATCGTCTTGAACAGGAAATGGTGGTGTGTCAAGCGTGTTATAGGAAGAATCGGTGAATTGTGGGGCTGAAGAGAACTCATCTGTGAACTGTGGTGCTGAGAACTCATCACCAAATGGGCAGAAGACTTCATTAAAGTAGTAGTTGTTGAAGTCTTGTTTAAGAGGAGATGAAATTAATCCTTCAGGACAGAAAGAAGTTTGTGGGAGTGTAGCTGGGATTTCTTCAAAGCAACCATGGTTAAAGCTACCAGAGAAAAGCTCATTCATTTCTGATGGATAATTTGGAGTGGGTTGCCAAGATTCCCTACTTAGAGCTATTAACTCCTCTAAGAAATCATGTCCATTAATTTCCATTGCTCTAACAACAATAATTCTCTCTCTCTCTCTCTCTCTCTCTGTCTATCTTGGGAAATGATAAATACCTTGATAATGTGAAGCTGGATCAAGTTGGAGTGTGTGTGTATATATACAAGTAAATGTTTTATACAAGATTAAAATATGGATTATGGCATGTACTATGTTGTATTTATTAGCACTAAGAGCCTAAGATTAAAATGGAATCTGCTTTTTCCTTCTCTCTCACTCTATAGGGGTGATTTTATGTCTTTTTCACCGAAATCTCAAATCAAACAAACTAAATATTAAATTTTTGTTGTCCTGAAAGCTTTGACCCGCCATGTCCGTCTGAACCGAAAAGGATGGAGTAAACGTCACAAACCAGCTGACAGGTTCTTTGTATGTTTGAGCTTATGTAATACTATTATTTGGCCATGAATACAACAGAAACCCTTGTCCCTCTCCCTCTCCCTCTCCCTCTCACTGAAAAAATTGCTAAGCTGGGTCCCATCCCCTGTGCCTCAGGCTCTAGAATTTTGGGTTAGCTCACAATTTCAATGGGGGTAGGCTGGCAGGCCCCCTTTTCTTTAATTTTGCTTCTTCCCTTTTCCACTGTTCCTAGACTTGGAAGTTTTGCGTCTAATAAATTATTCAATTTATGAAATCTGAAGTAGTTTTATATTAGAAAGACGATGGCTTGTATACCGAAATCATTCTTATAACACCTATGAGCTGAATTTACTATGAGGCAGGCCATGAGGAGTATGGAAAACATATTCGTGTTACTTGATCAGAATTCATACCCTGAATAAAATAATGCAACTTAACATTACTTAAAAGGCCCCTTTTTGGCTGATGTATATGACCTTAGCGAATACAAGAATATGCAGACATTATTATTAGTAATAACATTTTCAAAGTTTGTTTTGGCATTATCGATCTGATCAACGAGCACTGGCATTCCCCGTTAGGGGCATTTGTGCATGCAGCTGGGTTCTTCACTCTTGTCCATAATCAATAGAGGTCTCGTGCCCCTATCCTAGCTACTTGATTTTCCAAGATGACAAAAATGCTTCTCATCATTGTTATTTACTATTATTCCTGTTGTTTGTATTCTCGTTTTTTCCGATGGTTAGTAATATAGAAAATGATCAATTAATTAGCTCTATGATTCGCTTCTGAAGGCAAATGGCCACTCATGTATGAGGCTAGAGCTAGAATTATCCAAAGTGAAGGTACAGGTTGACTTCTCGGTAATTATAATGATAAGGGATACTTCCATTTTCTTTGTTTGAAATGAAACAGATTATAGGTTTATTTGGAAGAAAATGAGTCTTTTTATGACTCTTTCTCATACAAGCACGAATTGATCATTACCTACAATGGACAGTGATGAAGCCTCTGTTTCGGGGCTTCAAAAGATTAACAGGTCCTTTTCTGGCAGGTTGATAGGTTTGAAATCTACATAACAAAGTCTGACACTAGCCCGCTCGGGTCTTGAGTGAGTACGCATTAAAAAATACAAGTCTTTTACTGGTGCTGATGGATAAGCATAGCTAGCAATGATAATTGGAAATATCTGCAAAATAAGTTTTTTTTAAGTCTCATAATTCATATGTTAAGAATAAGATTAATCCGTTTGATAATTAATTAATTTTTTATTACAAGCAATCTAATCTATTATTTCTAGTTAAGGTGTTTGATGACTTGATATGAAAAGTCTATGTGGTTAGAAGTTGATAGCAAATAATGCATGGTAGGCCAATATGATTGGTACTTGCAAAAAGCTCATTTTGATGGATATAAGAACTCTTCGATGCATAAGCTAATAGCTTTATAAAGAGATAAAATATAATGATATTTTAGAGAGATAGACTTTAAAAATATATATGCTGAAAGTGTTAAAAATGAAGAGATTGTGAACCTTAAGTTTGAAGGATTCATGGTGTATTTATAACCCATGAATTTTGTCATTTTGTGGAGAGGAGGGGCTGGAATATAATTTTATCTTTGTGATATTTTGAGTTGTATTCTACTCAAAATAATATGTATTGAATCAAATAAAATATTAAAGGACTCACCTGGGGTTGTGAAAAAAATTATCAAGGGAGTATTAGGTTCAACCAAAGTGCTTAAGGTGAAAAACGGGTCTAAATGTGATGTCTGAACCCAATCATATTGGGCTCAGACGTGGTAACCCAAGTTCACATGGGAGTTGGGGTGCACGCCTAACACCAGCTAGGTAACATGCCCAACAAGGCTAGGTGTGTCAAGTTCAACATGTTGGGTGTATGCTTGACATGGGCTCAAACTACCATGCCTGAGTTTGGGTTTTTTTTTTGGGTTTTGGGTTCGTTAAATTTAGATCCATCATTTGTGGAGTAGAACTCTTCAATACTTAAATTAATAATCATTTATAAGAGAAATACACGAGGGAACAATATGTAATCAATGTAGCCATCAGAAAAATCACCCTTCTTTAATACTCTTCTTTAGAGGTTTATGTGCACATCTTCCTCCGCCTTCCTGCATTGGGATAAGGGTAAATAATGAAAAGATTTCATGCTTTATTCTAGGAATAATCATGTAAGATGATTTTCTTAATCTTGAAAGTTTACGATATTACGTATAAAAATGCGTGATTGGTGGATGAGGCTTGGGCAAAACGTGCCTTAAAGTCGTCAAATAGACCCCACTTTGGTGAGGTCCTCGAGCATCTAACAAAAAATGGTAGCCATGCAAGGACTTAGAATTATGCAGGGGCTTAGAGTTCTTAGACAGGATGATCTATGAGCATAAAGATACTAAACTCAACTTTAAGGGACTTGTCTAAAATGAATCATTTAGAAGATTATATCGATAGGCTAAACGAACTTCTTAAAAAGGGATCTCGTGCAGGATCTAACTTGAGGTCGAGCGAGGAGTGTTCTTAGACTCATTCAGTAGAATCCTCAACCCCAAGTTTGTGTGCAAGGATATGGGGCTTATTTAAGCCCAACATCACACTCATGGGTTTAAAATTGTTAAGCTAAGGCATGTTAGTTGCCTCTCCAAATATTTATGATTGAAACGACTTGAAGACTTAAGTACTGATGTTTGGTTCCTGGTTTCTAGGTCTTGTTTTTTCATATTCCTATATGTGGATATGACATAACACATGAAAAAAAATCAAAGAGATATAACAAGAGCATGTGAATAAAAGGCTAAAGCCTAAGTCATTTTAAAATTTAAAATTATCTAAGAAGAAAATGCCACGTGTTTGGTTTATGATGTGTGGGTGAAAAGACATATAGCCCCTTATTAAAGAGGGTTAAACCAATATAAGTCCTAAAACAATTTTCTTTCATCATTTTTATAAGTATAATTTATTTTTTCTTTTTGTCTAAGTTTCAAGATATGGATAATGCAATCACACTACTAAAAAAACACCATAAAAAATTATCTAGTTCTAATTGAAATTGAAACTTGGGACGTGTTTGATTAGCGAAGACTATATTTAAGGCATTAGTATTCATTTACCATGCTAGTAATACGTCCGAGCATTCGTGATAGGGTTAAAAAATTCTTGTCATTTCTTTGAGATCTTATGGTGTGTAAGAAATTATTGATCTTAGTAGACCAACATATGGGTTCGAGGCTTTCATAAGCAGAGGAACCTAGGAACATCTAGATCTAAGTTGAGGAGTTTAGGAACGTCTAGATCTAGGCCTATAATGGTTGAAACAAAGGTTAATAGGCTCTTTAAATGAGAGCTTGAAGAGATTGTGAAATAGATAAGGGGACCTCAAAAACTAGGAACTAAAACTTTGTTATGGTTAGGTAGTTAGAGAATCAATTAGAGGAGACTACAAGCCAATACTCGATAAGAGAAGGGGTATGTAACTTAAATCCTTTTATTACAGTGAGGATTTGTAAACAAAACTAAGAGTGCCTTGAAATGAGGGTAAGAGATAACAAGTTTTTTTACATGTGTTTAAGTTTTGGTATAAGTGTTTCCTTTATAGCCTCACAAGTAGATTATTCCTTAAGTATTACATCTGCATAAGCTAACTACATCTAAATAGATGAGTCACACTAACTGTATTTGAGAAACTTATAAGGCATAAAAGAGATAAGCTATCTTGGAATGTGTTAAGGTATTACTATTCCTTGTTGGGGTGTGTTAATGAGGCTCGAGGTCTTACTGCATTGTAGACAAAACACACACGCACACATATAAAATAAAATAGATGAGTGTTTTATCATACTTCCACCTTTTATTCATCATCTCATATTTACCTGTTCATGTCACTATTTATAGCTATTTTTTTTCTTTTTAATTCCATGGAATTTTTATTGTTTTGCCCCTCGGTCATTCAAATTAATTTCTTTCTCATTTCATCCTTTTAAGTTATGCTGGCATGGTTTAATGTATTGGGATCTATTTTAATTTATTTTCTCCTGCTTATTCGATATATCATATAATATTTCAAAGTCAGCTAAAGATGTATTTTACAAAATAAAATTCAATTTTGTAGGTAAATTTTTTTTGAAAGAACAAAGGACAAAAAAATAACACCAATAATAAAAACATAACTATTTTTTGGTTTAACAATTCATATGTCTGAATATCATAGTAGTTTTAAATTATGCATATTAGATTAGGTATTTTCATTTTGATCTAAAATTTCATTTTTATCACGTTTCAATTCCTATATGTGTAGGGATTAAAATGAGAGATGAAATATTTGAACGACCACTCATATTCCAATCACAAAAAAAGCTCATGTTGGTGTCAATAAGTTTGTCTTAGAGAGTGAGTTCAACTGAGGTGGTTCTAAAAAAAAAATAGACCGGGACCCATAAATTTATTTTGATTTGGTTTAATTTTGAGTTTTTAAACTGATTAGAAAGTGTTTAATGTTGAAAATGTCATTATTAGAGTTTCTAGGAAGTTTTACATGTATTTTTTTGTGAAAGCATAAAAAAATAGGCTTTTAAGGTCCAAAAACACACATTCTAGTTATTTGGTCATCAAAGGTGATGAGAAACTATACTAAAAGATAACATGTTGTTTTTCCAGATGGATGATGTGTCGTACATTATATTAAAAAATTGAGTGAATGATATTCTCCCTTTTTTCTTGAAAATAAATGCAAATGAAAGGTCATTTGTCGTATAAAAAATAATATTGTTGTCAACGTAGCTTGAACATGTGACCTTTGGCTAATTAAAAACACGCGTTTGACAATTAAATTACAGGACAAAAATGTTATAAAATGATGAACAAAATATATTAACCTAGTTCATTGTTTATATGAATAGTTAAATTAACTCCACGACATATATATAGTATGATATTTCATAATAGATAATAGAACCAAAACATCAATTAAATTTCTTGGTTGTAAACATGTTTGAAAAGTGTATTTGAGCTTGCTTTTCTATTGCTAGACAAGGCTTCATGTTCGTCAACTCGATGTCAAGTAAATCAAACACATGAGGTTCACTCTATTTATTAAAGATGTTTGAGATTGTGATGTAAAATATTTTTTAAAAAAAATACATTAAAATAATTTTTTTAATGATTTGTTTTATTTTTAATATTAATATATCAAAACCATCTAAATATACTAAAAAATTATTTAAATATCTTTCCATTTGAAAAATATTTTTAAAAATTATCTAAAAAAAAAGTAGAGAAAATAGAAGTTGTGCTAGGGATGGGGGGAGCTGGGGTAGAGGTAAAGACTAAAGCACCTTCGCATGATGAAAACAAGAAATTATGATCAAGGCTGGGATAATTAGGACTTGGGAGAATCTGAATATATTTCTTTATTAGCGGCCTAGTGGTCATTCGATGTACCAAATGATTAAACGTGGAAGATGACTATTGATAACTTCATTTATAAAGAAAAGTTACATTGAAAACTTAGCCATACTCATGAAAAGGCAATTTCCTCTCTTCCGAATAGATTCTGCTTTAGGAGCAGTTTTCAGACCGAGTCACTTGTTCGTGTGGAACTTCGACATGGTCAATGGCTCAAATCAGGAAGAAGAGAATCGATCAGCAAAGTTCAAACTTCGAGGACAACATTGCATTATTGGGCCTCGAGAATGTGAACGAGAGTTGTGCCTTTCACAAGTGGCTTATGCAAACCCTCCACGCGTCCTCTGTACGGAAATACCAGCTTTAGATGTCGGGTCGGTTTGTCAATCAAACCAAAACAAACGGCGTGCAAGCGCAAAACCGGAAAATGAGAGCTAATAACCTCAGGCTCGGGATTAGATGGCTGATTGAGAGTTTCGACAGAGATTTTTCTCGGAGTATTTTTTCTTTAAATTTATTTTTAATATTATCATATTAAAATATATATAAAAAAAATTAAACTAAAAAATGTAACTTACGGGAGTGTTATACACCATCTAAATCTCAGATTCCTTTGAATCCTCCCAATGAAAAAAATATTTCACAGGTCATCGGTCTGTATATTATAGCAAAATGAAAATTGCACAGCAATTGACACAAAGAATTCGTGTCCAATATATACTGCCTTCAATTAATTCGTCGGGCCTTGGAACTCTCAACATTCTGCATATTTCGACAGTTTTACCGAGGAGCAAATGTTCCCTTGTCTTTTGTTTCAATGCAAGGAAAGAAAACGAGAAATAACAGGGGTTGTTCTGTCTTTTACTCTTGCATGGCTTGCACGAATCAATACGGCACCGCAGACCTCACGTACCTCACTGGAAATGTACATGGAACATGGCGAAACAAACATGACCCTTGCCTTATTGTTACATACAGTAGTGTTTTTTTATATACTTTTTTCGTAAATGACGATTGAAGCTCTTCAGATTGCTTTTCAGAAATACCATTTAATGCTTGTCAAGTTTTGAAGCTCCCCCCCCTCAAAGAAACTCAATGGGTCAGAGGCTGCATAATAGAGGGTGGTGGTGGGTGCCCTCCCAATCCCAAATCCTCACCCATTACCCCTTTCGGAATTTGAACCTAAGTTCCATTTGAATAAAATACCAAATTTAAGCATGATATTAATTAAAATAGTGAATTTCAGCGGTAATCAAGTGTAAGTTTCCTAACTCGCGGTATGCATTCATTAGGTTTAAAAAACGAAAATGAAAATTAACAAAATCATGAAAGGATCTGAATAAATTATTATAATCATAATAATCACAAACACTATTTACTGAAATAGAGTTTTATGTTTTCTTTTTTTTTTCCTTTCAATTTCATACTTTAACAACAAAAACCTTTTTTTATTTTTTTTACAATTTTATCCTTCAATATTTAATTGTTTTAAAAATTAAACTTTTTTTTATTTGCTTTCTATAAGTTTGTACTGATCTGATGGTCTAAGTAGCGAGTTTAGAAGGTTGACTTTGTTTATATTTTTTTGTTCTTTTTTAATTGAATGTTTGTTTAATTGGGCTTCATATTTTTTTCAATTTGCTTTTTATAGGTTATCCTAATCTCATGACTCGGATTGCAGGTTTGACAGGTGTACCCAAGTTAACTCATTTTATTTTTTTGGATCTTTTTTAAATTGAATATTTCTTTTTTTAATTTTACCCTCCAACAACTCAATCTTTTTCCTTTTTATTTAATTCTTTTTTAATTTTATCATTCAATATTAGGTTGTTTAGAAATTGAGCTTCGTATTTTTTCTCAATTTACTTTCTTTTGAATTATTCTAATCTCATGACCCAAAACGTGGGTTTAACAAGTTAGCCTAGGTTGACTTAGATTCTTTTTTTTTTGTCTTTTTTTAATTATTTATTTTTTACTTCATCTTTCAACATTATCTTGGTTGAAAACTGGACTTTCTAATTTTTTTTTATTTTTTTTATAACGTTATCTTAATCTCATGACCCGGGTTGCGAGTTTGACAGGTTAACTCAGGTTGACTAAGATAAATTTTTTTTAATTTAATATTTTTTTCAATTTTATCCTTTAATATTGGTTTGATTTTGAATTAAACTTTATAGCTTATTTTGATTTATTTTCTATAGAATTATCAATATCTTATGATCTTGGTTGCAGATTTGACAGGTTAACCCGGGTCGATCCAATATGTCACCGTCTTAATATTTTTAAAAGATATTATCCAATATGTCATTATCAATATTTAAAAAAGATATCATCCAATATGCATTATACTATGGGTTCATGATTAATTGTTTTTATTAGAAAACAAGTTAATAACACTTAAATATTTATTTACATTAAAAAAATTGATCTGACCCACAACATATTGTGGGCTAATAATCTAATTAATTCCAAATTTCACAGATAAAGGAGTACCAAGGTTATAATAAATTCATGCCCAAACTGTATTTGAAAGACTGTTTGTTTTTATGGCAGTTTCTGCGTTTTGAATAGACCATACAAATCAAGTATTTGGTTACCATTTCAACCATAATTTTAGAGTGTGGAACCTTGTAAAATTAGAGGTCGAACCACAGGTTCACGTGAAGCAGAAGATTTTTTATTTTATTGATTTCCAACCACAATTATTCATCTCTCTCCACCGATAACTTTTGTAAAAAAAAAAAAGAACAATTGTTACAATGAATGACCAAAATACCCCAATCGTCCTCCCAAACAACCTCATCTTTTGTAACCTTGAGGGATATATGGTGATATTTGCTTTATTGCTTTGCTTCTCTAGTGTTATAAGATTGAAATCCTAAGGTCACACCTCTATTTGTTCTTTCCAAAAGGAAATCATTACCAAAAAATAAGCGAGCAAACTTTTGAATGGTAGAAATTACCTTCATCTTCTTTCAATAACCATAATATCCTTCCATCATATGCTTGGTTTTTCCCTTTTTCTAATCTGTTTTCACAAACCACTATCATTTACATTAATAGATCTTGGTAAGCTAACCTTGATAGTTTATTACGCTCATTTTCACTTTTTACATTTCAGATGTTATATCATTGTTTCTCATGTTGAAATCATCACCTTCATCTTTGTTATGTTTAAACTTTTGATTTTGTGTCATTGCATGAATGAAAGTTATTCCTTGTTAATTATTATGGTACAATAAAAAGAAGAATAACTTAGATAGTGAATATAAACAATAGACGAGGGATTGCTAGTTGGGTAATCCAATCTTTTTCTTATAAAACCCTCAATTAAAAACTATATTTTGAATGGAATCAATTATGTGATGTTGCTAATTGCATAGATCACATATGTTTTCTAGGGGTGTTCAAAAAAACCGAAAAACCGATTAAACCGAGAAAACCGGAAAAAAAAACTGAAAAAACCGAACCGTGAAAAAAAACCGATTAAACTGATTAAAATTTTAAAAAAACCAACCGGTTCGGTTTTTTAAGCCTGGAACTGGAAAAACCGAACCGAAAAAAACCGGAAAAAAAACCGAGCCAAACCGAAAAAACCGAGCCAAACCGAAAAAACCAAGCCAAACCGGTTTGAACCGGTTTTTTCTCTAAAAAACCGAACAGAACCGAAACCGGTCGGTTTGAACCGGTTTCGGTTTTTTTTTTTAAAAAAAAAAATTCGGTTTGGTTATTTTTTTTTATAAAAACCGAACCGAACCGAACCGTGAACACCCCTAATGTTTTCAGCCTTTTTTTATCCTAGACTTCATTCTCTTACAATTATATTTTTAGATTTTCAGGTAATCTATGTTGTTTTTAAACAATCTTGAATTCAAAACTACATGTTCGATGAAATGTATTGGAACTTGCTAATTATTTTATCTTTGATCACCATTGTGATCAACTTTATGTTATTGCCTTCTTTCACGTTTGAGTGATAAGTTATCAAGGTGATTGTGGTTCACAAAAAATAAGGTTGTTTCCTTTTTATATTTATCTTATTATACCAAAATATGTAAATAGAAAACAAACATTGCCAAGGTTTGTTTACCTTAGACTTTATTTTTTTACAATTATTTTCCTTATTGAGGCAATTGATACAAGTAGATGTAGATATTGATTGTTTCAATCTTAAATGCTTGTTTACTTTTAATTTCAGAAAACATTTCCTTGATTTTTAGTGGCAGTTATACTTGTGTTTCACACAACATTTGTTTGCTTGTTAATAGACCTTTTGACAACTATTTTTAACAACATCCCTTAGCTTCTCATTGGAAGTTTTACTAGTTTTTCTTATTATTGTTTACGGTGCAATATGTATGTTGTTTTTAGTATGATGTTTTTTTATGCAGCATTCTGTTTTGAGATACAGAAACAAGTAAGTAGCACTTTAGTTTTTTGAGTTATAGTTGGCATCACATTCATTGCATTGCATAACTTTTTTTGTTCATTGCTGGTCAAAGTTATGTCTTAAAGTTATGTTGTGCAAGTCAATATTGTGTTTGGAATGATGCGACAATTTAATTGGTAAAGTTCAATGTTGCTTAATGCTAATGTAATAATCTATGTATACCTAATCGTTTTCTTTACTAGAAGAATCATGCTTCTCTTTCTTTGAATTTTATGATGGATTAAATGAGATTGACATATGAGATGGTAAAGATCATTTGATCCAGAACATTACTATTTCTAAAAGGGTAAAAGCATCTATGTTAGTTGAATTATATAACTTTTTCTATTACCAAAATCTCCCCAGGAGTGGAATTAACAACATAATTCTAAAAGTTGAATGTTGGATCTTTAAACATCATATATTTACATTATCAAATGTTTTGGACATGGATACTAACAATGCATCAATTTTTGTACACTGAAGTATTAGCAATGTGTTTTTATACTTTAGACATGATTAAACAGTTGATATGTTTAGGAATCAAATTTTGAGTTTCCTTTTTTGTTATTAGATATGTGTGTGTGTGTGTGTGTGTTTGTTTGTTTGTTCCTTTATTATATTTTACTTGCATCAAGTGTCCTTTATATAATGTGGTATTATGGTAGGTGTAAATAAATTATTTTTACATCAAAGTTCATTTGATAAAAAAAATTATTTTTCATTGTAGATATAGACGCACGATGGTCTAATGATCTATTTGATTAGAATTATGATAATGTAATGAATCGTGTTATTGATTATGTTAAGTATGGTGGTGGTGGTGACGACGATAATAATGATGGTGATTGTGATGATGACAACACACATGATGATGATAATGACGACGACAAAAAAAATGATGTCGATGAAGAAGGTGATGGTGAGTTATTTTGGCTTTGAGAGTTTAATTGTCGTAAATTAGTATTATACACAGTTGGAGCTCTTGCTATATACTATAATAATTACATTTATAAATAACCTTGTATGGTTTCTTGCAACACATGAATGCGATGATTGAATGAAATTATACATAGGAATTGAAAATATTATGTTAATATATCTGGGATTAATGCAACAACATTTCAAAGTCTACCCAATAAAGGTTAAAAACATCAAGATGGATGAGTGTTATTGAGAAAGTTGGCATGTTTCTTTATACATTAGCATTAGGTACTTTAAATAGGGAAGTTTATGTGAGATTTCAACATTCCAAGAAATATTCAATCGTGTTCATTTTTCAATACATTGTGAAATATGATGTATATTTGGAATGTGGAAGAAAATGTGGAGAATTTTGCAGAATATGCCTACATTTCCTTACAAAACACAAGTTCAAATTGTAGTGGCATTCATGGCACTACATAAATATATTAGAAGGAAGTCGCAGGAAAATGTGGTATTTATAAAATTTGATCTTCATCCTAATTTTGTTTTTGAGGATATTTTAATCGATGTGGTTCCACGTTCACAAACCCATGAAAACAAAAAATCTTTGCCTATGATTATATTCATGATGAGATTGTAGCAAGTTTAATGGGACAATAAAACTAGTATTGTAATTCATATGACTGTTTTACAATGTATTCATAATTCAATACACATTAATGAATTTGCAAAATAAAAAAATTAATATTTGTTTTTTTGGCCATTTTATTAACAATATTAATTTCAACTATAATTTTAATCAAACACATTTGACATGTTTTTTGTCAAACAACAAATTCAATCATAGTTTTAATAAAAAAAAATTTTAATCAAATTAACTACAACTAAAAATAATGTTTTAAAATTTATTGTTTCTCAAACGACAACCATAAAAATTACCGCAATTCTAAAAACATTCAAAATTGCGTTTTGAAAACTACTCGAGGTGATAAAAAAAAAATCTTGAACAATATTATTATTCTGTATGTAATTTTTTGTTTTATTATTATCAACTAAACATACCTTCCGTGGTATGTTTTATTAACTTCAATTAAATCTTCAAATTAATTTCAATCTTTAAAATATCAATTATTCATGTATTTCTCTCTTCAAAGAAAAAGAAGATGACTACACAAGAAAACGAAAGGCTATGTCTAAATATTTGTGAATTTATTTAGTTTTAAAATAAAATCAATTAAAAGAATTACTTTCTTCTTGTAAACTTACAATTACACCTGGTGGATATTACAAATTTTAAGAAAACAATAATACAATAAATCACGAAAACTATATTTTTTGAGATATAAGAAGTAATATTAAACTTTACAATAAACAATGTAGAGAGAATAAGTTGTTTAGACATTTACCAACGAAGTGTTAATATAGCGGTTAAAATAGCATTACACACTTGTTGGGAAAGGCAACCACAAACTCCGAATGGGATTAGTCCAACTCTTTAAAAAGAATATAGGAATACCTAGGTCAATGATAAAAAAGGATTGTTCAGTAATTTACTAAATAGCTAATTAGTGCTTTTCAATAAAATTATTGATGATTATTCAAAAAAAAAAAAACAATGGAGAGAGAATAACATTATCAAAAAAGAAAAGCTTGTTTTCTTTATTTTAATACAATGTTATCCAATAACTTTTATTAGGAATTTTGATTTAATCTCGGTTTATATGTTTTTATTAACATTTTATGACTTAAGTGTTAATTGATACAATTAGTTATTTTTATTGAGATTTTTGTTGATAAGTTTATTTACTTTGAAGCGATATCGAGTAGTAATATGAGATTTATTTTTTTTAAAAAAAAAAAACGTAGAAGATATATGAGATATGCTAGTGGCTCTATTTCATCTATGTGTCCCTGCTATGAACAGGTTCTAGTCCTTTGAAACTCCTCCTTCGTAAGGGAAAAAATGTAGTAATTTAATCATTAAGGATTTCAACTAGACAGTACCAGAAATTTAAAGAAACCCTCATTTTGTAACTCAAAATTAATATAAAAAAATAATAATTACGCAACAAATCAAATCAAACAAAACATTTAAAGAATCAAGATAATTTTTTTTCTTTTTTTTCTATTTTCTTTCTGCCAAGAATCAAATACCGACGGTGATGGGGTATCCCCTCACCGATATTATGAACGTTGGACCAGTTTTACACGTATTAGACGACAAATCTACAGATCATAATAGACGATCAATGTGCACCAGAAGCTAAATAGAAGAACGGCAATTTTTTTTTTTATGGGATTTGGCAAATAATTTTTAGATGACATGACTCACAACCACGAGAACCTCAAGCACAGTTTTGCAAATGGTGGTAAGAGAAAACTGCGGGCTGTTTCTCCCCACCTCCCCGACACAAAGCGGTTTAGAAACGGTGGTTTTCCTTCTCTTTCTCTCTCCCTCTCTTAATACAACTTGACAGCCCACAATATCATCATTAGGGTTATAGTTTTCTACCTAGAACCCACTCTTCCGCTCACCATAAATTTGTCTGCTTGTGTTTTGTTTGCTAGTACAATCAATGGTAGCTAGCTAGAGGGGTCCATTGTAGTATTGTATCAGAGGGTACGTTGCTACAGCACTGCTGTATGCTGCGGCTGGAAGAGTAGAGGTCGTCTTTTTTGAAATTTTAAGGGCAGGGGGGCTTTTAGAGGTGGCCGTCTGTAAGAGAAATAATAAAATTGAGGCCACTGCTTCAAGAAGTACTTCTCCTTCCACGGTAAAGATGATCTTTGGTATTTCGCTTCTTGCATGTTATGCGTACCTCTTTAATTTGCTAGACGAAATCTAAAATCAGAAAATAAAGAGACAGAAAAAGACATGCCTCACGGGTCTTCTTTGTGAGAGATCGAGGGAAGGGAACCCAAAAATAACATACACTCGTTATGAGGAGTTCTAACTTCCATCTCGGCAAATGCCATAACATAAAATACCCTCGTTTAAAGGAGTGTTCTGATTTACATGTATTTAATTTCTTTTTTTTTTCTTAAAAAAAAGAGCATGAAAAAAACAAAATGCGGTCTGTTCCATCTCTGACAACAGAATGTTAAAGTAGATACATATAAGGTAATTGTAGATACATCACCGAATTGTATATATTTTAGAGCATTTCTTATAGGAGAAAACAGCCTTGATAATTATAATCGTGTGCTGATTTATTTTGCTTTTATTTATGACGATGGATCTTTCATGTTTTGTCTCTTTTTTTCTTCACAAATTCGTAGGAATAATGAGAACGGTGGTAATATTTGATCTATTACTACTTATTGGCCATGGTTCTTTCTTTCTTACTTTTCTGGATATTAATTATTATTTGAGAATGAGTTTAATCGGGCGTGATTTTGATGCTTCACAGCTAGTTCTTACTCGCTCGCTACGTTATGTTCATATTGTAAGTAGTTGACAATGTGGGATTGTTAGAGTTTGTTCATTGCACCACTGGTTTCGAACTGTACACTTGCTTGTCTGGTGGGATACTTACCTGGCTTGCTATGAGGTCAGAATTTTTTTTTGCCGGAATTGGCTTTCGCAGGGAGCAGGCTATTGTTGACTGATCGATAGATAAACTGATTTTAAGTCATGAATAGGAGGAGCGCACGGAGACATGGGCGGTAGGGCAAAATAAAAAATTACATGGTCTTTCAAAGATCAGCTTTCCTGGTGCGGCGGTTGATGATATGACAAGGGATTCTTGGCATTGCTAGAACCATAAATATAATTAATCCCACTTGTTAAAGAGAGTAAATTAAAGCTATTTAAATCTAGAATACACAGCTTGAAATTCTAGCCAAGCATGCACTGGGTGATGGATTATGAAAATCACTGCCAAGTGATCTGGTGGTTGGATTGCAAAGTGCAGAAGGTTTTGTTGTGGATCAAGCCCCATTTATTACGAAAAGATTGCCTCTTGAAACACCATGGCTATTATTAAGGCGTGCATCTTTTCTTTTTCTTTTTTTTACCAGTAAGATACTCTTAATATTGGTTGTTTCCGGTGGTTCATATTTATTTTTTAAAAATAAAATCTTGAGTTCAAATCTTGTATATAGAATATATTATTACTGAAAAAACTTTATCTTTAATTACCCGACCCGACTCTACCGGACTAGTCGGGATTTAATATGCTTCTGGATACTAGAGTTTAGACAAAAAAAAATAAAATAAAGTGTATTTATAGCGGGTACAAAATATAAATCATTTATATTTGAGCTAATATATATATTTATAGATTCCATCATAAATTAATTTATTATAATGTAGGAGGCTAATGAACACCAACCAAATTAACTAAACCTGCAAAAATAACACAAGTGATCATTTGCGAAATATAAGATCTATATTTGGTCTCTAGGAATGTCTTCGCTAATTAATGTTGAATTACTAAATTGGCTCGAAGAACTAACTAGCAAGTTGTCATTTGAAAGACTGATTAGTTGGAATCCTACTGGATTTAATTTAATTAACCCCACTAGTCGACATGCAAGCCATTGTTTAGTGCATTAAAATTCTTAAAAAGGACATGCATTATCGCGAACGGTGATATTGTGCACTCCCTGGCAAACAAATATATGTAGGATCGATGAAGGGTTAATTTAAGGAGGCTGGTTGGTTGGTTGATATCGTTCCATTATCACACTGACTATTGACCTCAAAATCTGCTTAAACTCAACAAAATAATGATGGGTCCCCAAGCACTTCCATGCCTATCGCGTGACTAGAGTATAGGCAGCAACGTCGCCACGGTATATGCTCTCGAGGCCAAGACTAGCTAGGAATTGCGTACGCCACCCACAAATCCAACTTAGAGAGATATTAATTATAGTTCTCAAAACTAAAAACTTGCACAACTCAACTTATTTATAATTTTATATTTCTTGGACCCCTCCATTATGATCATGCATCTGCCTTTCTACGCTACAAAAAAGTATCAAAGCTCTGTGATTTCATCCCCGAACAAAAATGGTAATTAAATGGATACGTAACGTACGAGAATCAAGGTATATATGTTGTCCTTGAAGTTGACAATATTATTTTCTTTGATTAGATCTGGCACCGAATCTAATATTTTCACTTCATTCTTTAGTTCTCGTAAAGCTCGGCCACGGTCTCCTCGAATTAAGATATATCAGTGTAGCTATAACCACAACCATTTTGATCGATAATATAAAAACAGTATATTCATAATCTTTTGAAAATTCGTGTCTGCACTATGAAATTTATATGAAATACAGCGGTTGCTTGCTTGGTAGTCAAACTACAACATCATCTAGCATTTGTCTCTTACAGAGATTTGAGAACTGAGAAAACATGACGTTCAAACAGCTTTCAAACTAACTTAAGCTTAAACAGCTCGAAGATTCTCTAGCTTCTTCTCGCTAATTTTTATTTTATATACAGAAGAAGATACTAGCAATCCAAATAAAATTAAGATGGTTTAATTTGACTAAGAGATTATCCCAAGAAAAAAAAACAGAGAGAGATGGTCTTCGAGAGAATGCCGTATCCAAAAGAAACCAACTCATAGCAAAGAAGCCTTAGCATTGTCATGTCTCAAAGATGCTTCCAAGCACAGGTATAATTAATACGCTTTTATATATAAAGGCATGGGAATAATATATGAAGAAATAACGGGTTTAAAACATTATTAATGCGAGTTAGTTTAGATTTTAGATTAAGCGATGATTCGATATAATTTCCTCCCTCTCAAGTCTTATGTAAGATTTTCAATATGCATCATTGCCTAAGGGTTAACCTAGCTATAGTGGTTGAAAAGTATATATGGCTAGAGATTTGGTTGCCGTCCATTATATTCAAGAAACTAGCTACTGACAAATTATGAAGAGATTAGTGGAGAGCAGGTTTTTTGAGTTAGTGGCTAGTTGGCATTCTTTAATCTTAAGTAATCGCTAGCTGAAGTCCAATGTTATTGGACGTGGAATTAATGCTCTTATAATTCCTACCATGAAAAATATTTGGTGGCCATTTGCAGTGGAGGGCAAGGTGGTGAACTGCACTTAATTCCTACCAATCCTCTTGTATCAGACAAAGTCTTTTTTGTATGTGTTTGCTAATTGACCAGAGTTGTCTAAAACTTTTGTGAACACTAATCATTGTCTCTTACCAGTGCATGCTGTGTCCTGATCGTAAAAGAAACAAAGGTTATCGGGGCCTTGGATCACAACTCTCTCGCACGTACTAACCTTGTAAGCCACCACTGCTCACTGCCCTCCTTTGCAAGGAACTTGGAGACGTTTTACCTACCACATGCCCTCTCATGTGAAAATCGAAATAGGACGCCCCTGGGTCGCAGCGCCTGGGCTGGGCTACAAGTCTTTATCGTCAGAAAGATAAAGGGGTAGATTTATTTGGATTTGGGCCTCGTTAACAAGTTATTCGGTTGAGTCCAAACTGAAACTTGATGCCTGCCCTGTAGTTCAAGGCCGCCGGAAAATTATATCAAGGACAATGCTAAAAAGCCCGACAAAAATCACTGAAACATGATTTCAATAGATTTTGGTGTTCAAGTGTAGGTGTTTTATGGACTTCAAAAAACTATGTTTTTTGGGTATTTTTTTATGGTATCAAATCATCCAAAATCTCCTAATAACAATTAGTATAATGTACTTTCAGAGCATCATGTTGATGATCCATTGCACAAGATGTTCGGCTCTCTCATGGGGTCTTGGCAACATTATCCAAAAATTAACGCCATATTAAGCCATAGCTAGTGCATGTGAAAAGAGCCCAAGTAGTTCACTCAAATGGGAGCGTGTGTCATATTACGATGGTCCAATACTGGGTGCCAAGCTCTGAACAATCGACCCTCGTTCATCTCGCATAAGTCCAATTGTTAGGATAAAGTGTATGGGCCTTTAATTAAACGCAAGGTGGGCTTCGACCCATCATCCATATGATTTGAGTTCCAAGATTTTTGCCACCTTGTGCCAACCGAATGAATGGCCATAACGAGCAATTGGACCAGGGCAAAACACAAATATCCCCTTCACCACCATATCGAACCTTTTGGGGGTTTATGGATCTTCCATTCTAAATCCCCTTTTTTCTTTTTAAAAAAAGTGTTTTGCTTTCGGACCTTTTTCTTGTAAACGCAAAAATCCCAGAAAAGGTCGGTTTATAGCTGATATTTTAATTAAGTTTAAGAGTACAGGGGTTAGTTTTTAAAATATTTTTTTATAAATATATTAAAATAATATATTTTTTATTTTTTAAAAATTATTTTTAACATAAATACAGTTGTACAGTGAGAAAAATGTCTGGTTCAACGCGATGATGACCTTTCAAGATCCAATATGCGTTCAAGGCATATAAAACACGGCATGTGCTCAGGATATTACTAAAAGAAGCCCCATAAACGGACCAATTTCACGCTCTTCCACGCACCGAATCAGCAGGAGGAGACCAAACCATTGAAGCACTATGTCCATTCTATATAATACCCCTCTAATGCCTTTGCCATCACCGACGCTGCCTCTTTCTTTGAACAACAATCTCTCATTTACTGCTATTTCCTTCTCCATTTCAAAGCCTACACGTAACCTAAGACCACCACTACAACGTCACCCCTCTTCTCATCCTTCTTCTTTACCACGTTGTTTCTCTTCTCTGTCGGGTACAAATCAATCTCCATAAACCTAGCTCCTATTAAGCCCAGTTTTGCTCTTGGATTCCCCAATATTTCTTTTTTATATAAAAAATTAATTGAACAACTGTTTTTTGGCATGGATATTCTGTTTATATATAGATTTTCTATGGACACGATTCGATCCGATTCGCATGTTTTGCTCATTTATTTTACCTGTATGCTTGCAGAAATGGATGGCACAGTTGGTCAATGTCTTTACCCACTACACCGCACTAAAACAATTCACCTGGTTTGTTTTTCGTGGATTTTGATGACGCGCTTATCCATACCTTTTTGTGTTTAAGAATCTGCACCATTCTGGTTATTATTGGGTTACATGAATGCATACAGGTTAGGCACGCACAAGGGATTCACAACGTAGAAGGAGAAAAGGACTATAATGCTTATATGTCTGAAGAACTCTTTGATGCGCACCTTACCCCTCTAGGGTGGCGGCAGGTAATCGCCAATTCAATGAACCTTGACTTGTCCCTTTACGTTGCTTTTCATATATGCTCTTGTTTTAAGCATCGTTTTTAAACAGAGCAAGGCTTGATTTTGTGCATCTAAATAGGTTGATAATCGGCGCAAGCACGTTTATGAATTTGGGATCAATAAGAAGATTGAATTGGTCATTGTTTCCCCTTTGTTAAGGTATTAAATTCCTGCCAAATCCTTTATTGCGGTTAATTGAGCTTTTTTCTTTGTGTCTCGTAGCATGTGGCACTTTGTTATTAGAATTAAATGCTGCAACACAAGCTGGAAGATGAATAAATGAAAACATTTTATAGCGCGTGGCAGTATTCAATATGATTGATTATGTAAAGGTATTTGAGTTAGCTTTGAGTATAGCGTTTTTGATATCAAGGAATACGTAATAGATGGATTGGATTTAGCATTCCCTTACACTGATTGGAATGAATGAAAACATAATTTAAGATAATGTAGAGTTTTCTGTATTGCTGAATTTGGAATATCATGTTTTCTGAAGAAATTATGTCACATTCGATGATGAAAATTAGGAGATTTTGCATGTTTCAGTTCTCCAAAATCTTTGTCATAGATTATGACACTGGATACTTTTACTAGGACCATGCAAACGGCAGTCGGAGTATTTGGTGGGGAAGGGTACACGGATGGTATAAATGCCCCTCCATTGATGGTGGAAAATGCAGGGAAAAGTAATCATCCTGCAATTTCAAGTTTACACTCTCCTCCATTTATTGCAGTTGAGCTTTGTCGAGAGCATTTGGTAAGCCTTACAACACCTGGCATATCATAACTGTGTGGAATTTGGATATAAGACTTGCTTTTCAAAGCTTGTACTGCTAAATAGATGAATTAAAGAATGAGAATCAAAAGATAAAACATGGTATTGATGGGATTTTCATCGTAAAGAGTAATGCCATTCGTTTAGTTTTATAGTTTTTTTTATGTTTCTTTTAACTTGAATGGTAAGCTGTTTACCTTGAAAATTCTACTGTGTTTCAACAACAGGGAGTTCATCCATGTGATAGGAGAAGAAGCATCAGTGAGTACCGGTCCATATTTCCAGCAATTGATTTTTCATTGGCAAGTATTTACTCTTATTATCTTCTATGCAGACATGCAGTTATGAGTTATGCTTATATTTTGACTATTTTCCTTGGTTTCCAGTCTCATACTTAGGCTAATAGGAAGCACTTTATTTTGTATAGATTGAAAGTGATGAAGACATTTTGTGGAGGGCTGATATCAGAGAGAAGGATGAAGAAGTTGCAGCCAGGGGACAGAAGTTCTTGAAATGGTAACCTTGTTTATGTTGTTTTTGTGCATTGTGTTCTTTTACCAACCTAAGAACTGAAAGTTTATATGGCCAAAATGGATTGCATTTCAGAATTTGGATTCACTACTTCACCTATCTTTTGCTAAAACTCTTTTTTTCCCTGTCAATGGGATTTGAAATGATCATTCAAGTAAAATCTTTGGCAGTTGCTTTTTCTCTTTTTTTAACACAGGAATAATTGTTTAATTTTGTTCTCTAACAAGTGCTTATAATTACAACTGCTGATAAGAAGAACTGGTAAGAGTTTAATTCCCCAAATTCATTAACATAATAACATAAGTTTTTCATGTGGCTATTCCTTTATTTCCACATTTTTGCTCACTGAAAATTCCTAAATCAGATATTAGGCACAGCATAGGGAATAGCTGTTGGCCAATGTAGGTCTACATTGCTGACAACATTCTTTCTCTATCCAGGTTGTGGACTCGAAAAGAGAAGGAGATTGCAGTTGTTTCCCACAGTGGATTCTTATATCATACATTAAGTGCTTTTGGAAATGATTGTTATCCATCTGTGAAGAGTGAAATATGCACGCAGTAAGTGTTGGTTCATTTTGGGAAAACATTCTTACGTACAGGAATCTGACCACTCACTAGTAATGTTTGTTTGATCCCTTTTTCCATAAATGAGTCAAATTGGTTTCAATTGTAAAGGTGGAAAAATCAGGTTTCTGCACTGTTTAGCTTCTCATGTCACCTTTCCATCCCTAGTTGTATGTCTCAGAATAATTGTCAGCGGGGTAAGGGAGGGGGTTGAGGTTTAATTAGCAACTGCTATGAAATTTGGGCTGCCAATGTTAAAAGTTTTGGTAGATTCATTGAATAGTGATCTCCACATTGAGCGTTTCTTGCTTTGGCTCTTCGGATTAAACTGATATTTGTATTTGCAGCTTTGCGAATTGTGAGCTTCGTTCAGTGGTCCTTGTTGATAGAGGGTGAGCATCTTGTGTAAAGCTAGACTACTTTTCAGCTGATGCAATGATGCAAAAAACACTGATTATTTTCTTTCCCGTTGCAGTATGATAGGATCAGATACAGCAATAACTAATTATCCTGGAAAAAAACCTCAAGGGCTTGACCTTCCAAGTGATTTGGCGGAAGAGATTAATCCGTCTTAAGTAATAGTCTGTTCTGGTGAGATGAATCAGTATTGAGTTGCTGAGTCCATCAAAAGAAATTGGAGGAACTTCATCCCTACAAAACGAACTAGAGAGTTCAATTTTTGTGAGCTTGCTAGTTCTGATTGAACAATTCCAGATACTTTTTTTGTGTTCAAGTAGGGGTCATCCCCATGCATTTTAGCTTAGTGTACGCATATGAACGGAACTATTTTTAATGCATGATTGTTAGTCTTCATGTAATAACTATCATTGTATTTTCTGAACATGCTAAATGATTAATAAAGGATATACTAAACTCGTCAAATTATTAATTGTCTTTTTTAGATCCTTCCTTCCAGCTCTCTCTTTTTTTTTTAATTTTTCTTTCGGGTTTTGATGTCAATTGCTCTGGAGTTGATTTTAGCGTGCTAGACTATATTAAACTAAAAAATAAAAAAAGACTCCTAAGGAAATTACTTAGCCCTATTCAGTAACATTGTGGATAACAACAATAATTCACAATGATTTCTTTATCTTGCCCATTGGGTTTTTTTGTCATTTAACTTTGTGTTGATTTGTGATTACTTGGTGCTTTGTATTTTATACTTGCACATGGAGTTCTTGCAATGTTGATATAATATTTTTTTGCTTGGTTAATGCTAGGATTGGTAAAATAAAATTCAATTTTGTAGATTATAAACAATTAGAGGTTTGAGACTGAATCCAAATCTTTAACAAATATTCAGTCCTTATTTTTTGGTCTACCATCAAGGGTTGAGTTGCACTGCAGAGAAAACTTTAGATTTATTTTTGCCGGTGACTCAACTTTTTTTTATTGATCCTTTAACATTGCTTTTATTTGGGATTGAATTTAATGGTTTGTTTTGGTTGCCTAGATATAATGATCTTAGGAAATTGTAGAAAATTTAGTTGATCTAAAAATTAAGATTTAAAGGACCAAATTTGAAACTAAAATACATGGGAGGACTGAAGTGAATGGGCAAGCGCACACACCAACATGTGAGTGAAGCCATCACGCTACGTGCAACTTCTTTCGGCCACCAAATCTAGCCTTTAACGATGGATTTGAAATTACATGGTTCAATCTGAAACTTTAGTTTTCTTTCATTTTAGTTCTCGAGTTTGAGAAATGAGACGGAGTTGTCGAATTACAATGAAGGAGGGAAAAGGTTAGCAAACATCCACTTTTCAGAACATAACTTGTCATTTGTAGTGTCAATGAGTTCTAATTTTCTAGGAGGTTCATTTATGTTTATTTTTTATTTATATTGTCCAAAATAATACATCAAGTTTTAAAATTTTATCTTGATTGGGGTGTTGATTTTTTAACCAATAAAATGATAATTCATTACCAAAAATAGTTTTTTTTCTAGGTTTTTATGGTGCTATTAAGAGTTTTTGCTTGAAAAAAAATGGGTCAAAATAGGTTTTTTATCCATAGGGGAGGCTACCCAACTTTCCAACCACCTCTAGTGGTCAAAATTCAAGTCTTCAGACAATACATCGCAAGTTATTTTTTTTTTAAATGAGGTGGGGCATATGACAAAAATAAATAAATTATCAGATCCAAGCATGTGAACATACGAATAAGCTTTTATTTTATTTTTATTTTTTTTCATTTTTATTTATTTTTCTTGTTGATTTTATTCAATTTTATTTTTTAATATTTTATTTGTTTTGAATTGGGATAAATAATGTTTTTTGATTTGATATTTGTGTGTATATTATTATTTTAAACAAATACTTCGATATTTAATATATGTTCAATTTTGTTAACGATTATTTTTTTGTGATTAAACCAAGTTGAGTCTATCACCCGAATCCTGTATTATATAATTAAATAAAAAATAATCTAAAAAATTAAACATGTTAGAGTATATGACTCAGGTCACGAGTTTGGTAAGTTAGATCACAAAACCCGAATCAATCTAAAATATTAGTATCTTAGTATTTTTTAAAAAAATTATATCGGATTTTGATTTACTTTTTTAAGTTTAATTTTTTTTTTTTAATACAGATAGATATTTTTTTTTGTTTAATTTTTTTTTTTTACAGGTTCAGCCATGAAAATTAGCAGAATTTGTTTTAGTTAAAAAAAATGGTGTGGTTCGTAGCGTAGTTCAGAATTTAAGACCCGTCATTTATCAAAAATGGGATTTCCTTGATTTTTTAAGTTTATCTTTATTTTTGGATTTTTTTTATTCTGTTGCCGCTATTTGTTTTTAAAGAAAAATAAATAAAATTAGGCCTTGGGCTTGATTCTATTTTTAAATGTATGGCGTGGAGATGGATATGGGCTCGTGGTCTGTATTTATTATTTAGGATTTGATGTCGATGGACTTTTAAAACTTACATTTTATTTTTGTGGCTTGTTATATGGATACGAGGCCTAACAATAAATAAAAACTAATTATGACGAAGAAATTACTATGCAACAAAGATTAAGAATGCTATTCATTGTAATAATATAATTATAATTTTTTTAAAAAAAATTATTGAACTAGTAATTGAGAATAAGATTGTTTTTTCACCATAACATAATTATCTTTAGCATATTATATAGGGTTAGATTTATCATTTTCTTATTTTGAATAATAAAATTACTACTTTAACCTTAGAATAAAAAAAATCTAATGTCTTTAACTTAGGAGTGTTTCAGTATTTTTATTTTTTAAAAATAGTATAATTACTTTGATATCTTTAGAGATAAAAAAAATATATAACTCTCTTACAAGGATTTCTTAATCATTTTACACTAGTTTTATTGTAAACTTGAAGGTTGGTCGGGGGTGTTATTGTGATTTGACATATATTAAATATTATTTATAAGAAAAACTTGTTGGCGCATATAACGCATACGCCAACATGTGGATGCCCCCCATGTTTTTTAGGCAGCACATGTGGAGTTCTTCAGCCATCAAATACCACCTTTCAGAATGATGTTTGGAAGATCCTGACGCCCTTTACAGAATGGTGTGACGCTTCGCATGTATTAGAAGCGTCTCTGGCTTGACACCAACATCCATTTCTTTTTTCTTTTCCTTATTATGCTTGAATTTCATTTCTTTTTTTCCCCTTATTTCCCTTGAATTTTGTGTTAGCCCCTCCAAAACTTTAGACCAACCCTTTCAAATTTTTTTCTTCATATTTGGTCCCTATCATTTTGATTACCATTTTTTTTTAGAACAAGCTATCACATTACAAATATTTTTCAACTTCACCATTATCATTTTTTAATCTATAAACAGTCTATCAAATTATAAATGCTTTTTAATTTCATCATCTTACTATTTTTTAACATATAAATAATCTATAAAATTATAAATGTTTTTTAATTTCACCCTATGATTTTTTTTAATCTTTTAGATTTGGTCCTCATTCTTTTAATTGCTATTTAGTTTGTTTAGGATCATTTTTAAAATTGGTTTTTTCTTTAAATGTCATCCTCGGTTTTTTTTCTATCAAATTTTATCCTTATTTTTTTTATTGTTGTTTGTTTCTTGCTTTTGCCCATTTTTTTATTAAGATTTTTCTCTAATTTTATTTTTCAAAGTTAAATTGGTTAATAATTAAACTTGTTGATTGAACTCGGGTTCAAAATTTTACAAGTCATGAGTTTTAGAGATTAGATTAAATTTAAAATGTTCGTCCGAGTTTGCTTGGCTTTCTTTCCTTTAAGCTGATGTTTTCTTATTTCTTTTTTTTTATTGGAGTTTTTCTTTGTTAATTTTTGTGATTCGCCTTCTATTTGATTACTCTGGGTTCATGACTAAAATCATCGATTTCAAAGGTTAATGCGTGTTCATATTTTTTTATTGATTCATTTCAATCTCAATGTTCAAGTTTTATCCCGCTTCTCTTTTTATAAGATCATCTCAATCTTATACCCATAATTTGCAGAGTTTTCAAGTTCACACGATTTAATAGGTTTTTTTTAAATAGTTTTTTTTTTTTTTGCAATTTGACCCTACAATATTTAGTTATTTAATAATATAGATATACTTATGCCTGATTCTTTTTGCTTTTTATTTTTTATTTTTTTGTCAGTTTATTTATTATTATTGTATTTTTTTATATTATTTAAATTACTAATTACATCAAAGACTTGAATTGTT
>Ga0307517_10001538_pt1 | contig 38435 bp, 43 predicted proteins | sample 23_EM_MG_FD_194515 | JGI IMG/M metagenome (GOLD analysis project Ga0307517, IMG submission 194515) | Populus trichocarpa ectomycorrhiza microbial communities from riparian zone in the Pacific Northwest, United States - 23_EM | ecosystem: Host-associated > Plants > Roots > Unclassified | place...
AAGGTTGCACGCTTTGTCGGGAAAAAATCGCAAAGTGTTCGCTGTATTCTCCTTTCTGGCCGTCGTTCAGGTGGCTCTGGGGGTAGTGTCCATAGTCCTGGCCGGAAACGCACGTGAGAGAGTCCTCCGAGGTGAACATCATCCCTGCGAGAGCTGATATGCCATCCTTGTATAGCGTTAGTAATCGTCTCGCTCGACCCCTTCATCATATGCGTTCTGGATTCTCCGATCACTTTCGACGTCCGGGCGGCATATACTTTCTTCTCCTTGGCCTACGGTTAGAAGTTGCTTCTTCGGGACCCCCTTCCTGCGTTTCTAAACCATTGTACGACAGACGCTGCGTTGTTACTGACCCTTATCCGGTTTTCTTACTTGACATGCGGACAGAGCTCGACTTGGCCGACCATTCTGAAGACTATGGTCGAGGATTCAACTCTATACTTCCTAGCGATCCTCATCTCGCATTCAATGGTCGCTCTGTTTGTGATATTGAATCCTGTAAGTGCCAAGACATGGCCGAAGAGGTTGGGATCTGACATTCGCCATTTACAGAGTAGCATGAGGTATCTTTCTTCCATGTGAGTCCACCGCCGATACAGCCCGACGCTGTCCACTGAAGTCTGCACTCCTGGTGCCCCGATGTCAGCGGAATCAACCCGTACGTGTTCATCTCCATGCATCCCACAATGCCTGTACCTACTCCCCGTTTACCAGGCTCATGCCGATGATGGTTTCACGGCTCGTACTGAGCCTGCGGAAGGCGGCCAATCGGACAACGAGCATTTCGGAATGTGTGGATGGGCATCTCTCTTTTATTTCCGGCCCCGAATTCGCAGTCTGCACCCAGACTCGGGTCTAATATTTCTCCTCAGGGGGGTCGGGGATACCTCTTTTATCCGATGCTTGGTAGTATCTAATCCTATTTCGGATCTTCATCACCCTCTACCCCTCCTTCCAAAGATAAATGCAATAGTCTCTGCGTTGCACGGACATTCATGGTGATCGGTAAGCGTAACAAGGGTTGTATTGTGTGCATTCCAAGAGAGAGACGCTACTGGGTATGGATAGCAGCTTTCTCCCATGCGGCTTACATCCGGACTCGGTGGCGGGCCCAGGCCCCAGTCAATGCTATCTGCATCCATACGGGGAAGGATACTGGGGACGAGGTCAAATGAATCTATGGAAGGAGCACCAATCAGACCCCTCAACTAGTATGGCGAATTGAAGACACCCACGAGGTGGAGATGCACTGTGAATAGCAGATTTGGGAGGCGTTTTGATATCGCTGCGGAAAGGTCCTGGGGTTCATTCAACATTCGGCGGCGGTGTTCGACAATCACATGAGCATCATCCCACGGGCGCTGGTGTGCTAAACTGACCTGGTTCTCTGTTCTGGTTTGTATTCTCCCGGCGTTTGTATAAGGGCACCGGATGTTTTTGGGTAGGTTTGTAGCTTGTATATTGATTCGAATCTAAAAGGAGCCTCCAGCGGTTGCATATGTGGCGGAGAAGCGCTATAACTTCGCCAAAACCTCTCCGGAGGATCTAACGGCCATCTCGGTTGCCCATTTCATTGAGTATTGGATCAACAGGTCTACTTCTTCGAAGCTGTTTTCGGCGTGGAGACAAATCCTCACACGCTCCTTTCCTTTGGGGACGGTTGGCCAAGCGATGGGACGTGCGTTCAGTCCGAGGGTCCTTAAACGGGTTGCCAACGAACGGGGGTGCGATGTCATCAGGGGTACAATCGGTGTCGGGAGTTGCGAGGGAGACGATGATGCCGACGGTTGGAGATGCTCTGGGAGGGAAAGAATCCCGGGAGTGATCGGCGTTAATGAATGGCGTAGTCGATCCGCAAGAGTTGCAGTCAGGTATTTGCAAAGAGCCAAAACGTGGTGTGAGAGCTGTAAAAAGGCCGCAACGTCGACTAAACAACAGGCCGGGAGTGTTTCAAAGACGAGGAGGGCGTACCTCGTCAGCGCGTCCAGACTCCAGGACGTCGAAAGAGCAGTTAACCGAGATGATATTCGCGTAGCTCAGGGAGGTCGTGTATATCAGCGTTCGAGCGTAGTTTATCAAATACTGTTTGACCAACGGTGGAACGAGGAGGACGGCTGTTCCATGTTTCAGCCCGTGGGATTCGACGGGGGTCGGAGCAAACCAACTCTCACCTCCAGTACCCGCAAGGGCCTTTCCGAAGGTATGCAGTCTTGCAAACACCCGGTCCTGGAGGCCGAGCAAGCTCACGAGACCGCGACCGTTAGGTCCGTAGACGCCGGTGGAGTGGGCCTCATCGACAGAGACGTAACCGTTGCCTTTGGGAAAGGCCGACTCGGCAAGTTGAATGATGTCTTCCAGAGGCGTTACGGTTCCGTCCATGCTGTAAAGGCTTTCGACGGCGATAAATACAGAACGGTTGCCACCGACTAGTTCCGGGTATTTGTTTTTCAGGCCGAGCAATTTTTTTTCGAGATCCTTGACGGAATTGTGCTTGAAAGGGACGGGTCTTGCGCGGGACATCCGCATCCCATCGTGGACCGAGGCGTGGATGTACTCGTCGTAGACGATGAAATCGCCAAGCTGGGGGACACAGGAGAAGAATCCGACGTTGGCGTCGAAGCCGGAGTTGAAGAGGACCGCGTCTAGAGTTAGGGTTGGAGACGGTGATGGCCCAAGTTGCCGTTGGGCGGCACCGGTGCGGCTCATGAAAAAGATTCGTAGGCGATCCTCGAGATCGACGTGAGCGGAACCATTGATCAGAAGGCGCGAGCCACCAGATCCTAGGACTCGTTCAGCTGAGGCCAGCTTCTCGAGGAAGCGAGTCCTCAGCTCGGGAGATTTTGCCAGGGAAAGATAGTCGTTCGAAGAGAAGTCGACCAAAGCAGCGTCAGCCGATGGGGGAAGGGACCGTCGGATATGCCGAGCCTCGCGCGATTTGAGGGCGGCTGTCAATTGCTTTTCCAGCGAGGAAGGTATCATGGAGGGTCGACTCAAGCCAATCTTTCGGGGCGATCAAATTTCCAAGAGTGAGTGGCATGCTAGACCCAAGAGAACGCGTGATCGATTGTAAATGCAGGAGGATACGAGGATACATGTGAATGCAAAGTAAATGAACGTGATGAACTATCTCTAGTTCATGTGAGAGAGAGGGAATGGTATCGTATGCGGGGATAGCAAGTCGACGTAGAAAAACATAGTGAAGGCTCATATATATTACCCGAATAACGGAGATGCCCTGAAAAGTTCATCACCTGACAGTCACCTGTAAGGACAGTGGGGTGTTCTGGAAAGGGGGTGAATTGGGGTGATCCCCCTTCAAGGCCAAGTCAACGGTTCTTACCTGAACCTCCATACCAAATTCCAGCTCCGTCTGCTGGGACCTCAGTCTCAGCATACCCCATCCAACCCACCAGTCGTCCGCCTCGTCCTCCGCATCGTAGCACCAAGTCTCCTTGATGCTCTCCCAAACGCTCGACGCATCACCCGACTCGTCTTCCAGGGGGCTAAGGTTCTTGTCCCTTCTGGCCTTGAAGTGCTCGTCTCGCTGTAGGGCCCCGGCGTCATCGGGCATCGCCATGAAGTAGATATTGCCCATTTCGTTGACCCGGGTCGACTTTGTACGTCCTTGTCGGAGTTCTGGAAAGGCATACAGGAAGCTCGAGACTTGATCCGCAGAGATGAGATGACCAAAGAGCTTCGCAAGGACGGCCGAGTCTTCAATTGCCATACATGTGCCTTGGATAGAACCAGGCTAAATTAATGAGCGTATTAATAAATACGAACCGAACAGGAACAAAGGAGAAGGTCGGCCTTACCGGCATTGGGTGTGCGGCATCGCCGATGAGGACCAGCGGACCATCGTCGTGCACCCAGTCCTCCAGATCCGACTCGTCGTAGACCGGCACCCGGGAGACGTTGACTGCCAGACGGGCGAATTTCCGAAGCCTAAATTCTGTGAGTTAGGAAAGAGAGAACGGGGGAAGCTATGGGCTAACACTTGCTGAGGTTCACTGCCGGCTGCGTACTGGAGCATCTCCTCTGCGGTGCAGTTCCAGTCCGCTCCCCGGTCCTGTTCGTCACGGACGTAGAGATGGAGACCCATATCGTTGTTGCTTCCCTGCGGAGTGGAGCCAATTGGAGCGCCCGCTTTCCAAGTAATTGATTAATTTCACTCACTGCTTCGAAGAGCATTCCTGCGCAGCCATCGCCGAACCAGACATGCTGCGCCTGCAACGCGATCAGCAAAGGCTCGGGCCGGGCCACAAATGAATCCGATAGACTTACCACACTCCCCAGATATTTGGACAACTCGGGATCTGCCCGGACCTTGTGTCCTGGAACGAGAGCGCTAGAAGTAAGTACATCAGAACTTTGTCTCAATTGTCTCAATTGAGTGAAAACTTACTTGTACATGGTCATCCCGGTGTAGGTGGACTTTGGCGCTGATTGGCACTCGAGCAGTAACTCACGACAAAGTCCGTCTCGGCCGTCGGCGCCAATAATGACGTCGGCCGTGAGCACCTCCCCAGAATCGAGGGTGACGGATTTGCCAAATACGTCGACGGAGACGACCTTGGCGTTTGCCCTATATTTTGCTCCCGCCTCGTGGCCGAGTTGGTAAAGGAATTTTCTGATATCCGCGAGCTGAACCGCCGGGATGAGTGTCAACAAGTTTCGGAGGATAAGCGACGGGACGGGTACCCACCCTCGCGAACAAAAAGTCGCCGCCGGTTTCTCTCATGAGTTCTTCGACCCAGACGTGTCCACCGAGATCCTCGCCAGATTCGACTGTTTGGGGGGCAACCGGGGTAGACGGGTGATCGATCAGCAAAACGTTTAGCCGGAAGCAAAAGATCAAAACGGCAGAGTTACGCGTTTGAACCCCCAAACCGTGTTCGGATGATGAAAAAAAAATAGAAAAAAAAGATACAAGGACTTACAGCGAGTGAAACGTGTCATGTTGGACTTGAGGCAGAGTTTGCGGACGCGGTCCTCCAGACCCCAGTGATAGAAGACTTTGGACATGTTGGGGGGTATCCTGTATCCGCCACTCCGGCGCTCCTGAGACTCAGACGTCAGAACTGGGCACGGGAGGACACGTGGGGAAGAACGGCTCACGTCAAAGAAATCTGGGTTTTGTTCGAGGACTAGGACTCGGTGTCCGACGCGTCGCAAGGCATATGCGGCGGACAGGCCGGCAGAGGAACCTCCGATGACGAGGAAGTCGAGTGCAACCGCGGATTTGTGAGGCTTATTTGGGGACATCGTCAGAGAGGTTATAAGAGGGGGTTTGGGGAGAGCCTGGCGACGGTGGGCGTAAATATATAAAAATCAGTGACGGCGATGGACTCGAGTGCATCCATCTACAAGCCGAATTGGAAAATGGCGGATGGGGGTTTAGCAATGTGTCGTAAGATCGGATGTTCCATTGGAAATATCCTGCCTGGTCTGTTACCAAGGCACGCTGAGCCCGCTTAGACTTCCTTCACGTGTCCCCGCCAGGACCGGTGGGAAGGAGCTCGCTCGCCGTCTCTTCTCTTCTGGCTCGCCCGCCTACTCAACAATTCACCGAGCCGCGATTTCACCATCCCCTGCCGCACTTGCATTCGGCCGCCCTCCGGCCTCTTTGCGCCTCCACCCCGCCTCCGTGAACGTAAAAGCCAAAATAAAAGGTCCAGCCGGCCGCCCATGGCACATCCACACGGCAAGAGAGCCTGCAGGGAACCCCTGCCAGTAAGATATGTATACATCTGCACTATGAAGAGCGGGAGCGGCGTAGCAATCATGTTCGACAAAGCCATAAACTATAAAACAACGCTAGTCTTCATGGAGCGGAGCCTAATCCGTGACCCTCTTGACAAGATACCTCTCCCAGTTTGGGTACGTGAATGACATCGTTTGTCCCTTTCCGGCGTTCTTCTTCATGTCACCACCCATCGACATGTCGTTACCTCCGCGCGGTCCACTCCGTTTGGGTTTTCCCTTTCTGCCTGACGGAGGAGGCTTGCCACCCATGCCGGCAGCCGCAGTAGCGGCCGTCATAAACTCAAAGTTTGACGGAACATCGACCGTCAGTGGCAAGTTCGATATCTTCAGCTTCTGCCTGTCTTCGTCCGTCGTCTCGAAAGGAAGGGGCTTCGGGAGCCTTGGCTTGGGAAGGTCGAGATGATCGTCCTTCGCAGCTGATGAAGAACACCCCGCCATCGCACTCTTCGTTGGCTGGACCGACAACGGATTAGGAGGCAACAAAGCCGCCAACTCGGAGATCGCCTCGGCGTTGTAGGGTTGTAATCGGATCAGAGCCCGTAGATCTGTGGGATCATAAAACACATACCCCAAAAAACGGACGGGCTTTCGACTAACCTTTGATCGCTTCATCCACTCTACCAAGCATTTTTCGTGCTTTTGCGCGCCTCCAGTACCCTTTGCTGCTCTTGTGTTGCAGGAGGGCCGCGTTGCAAGCTTGCTCTGTGGACACCCAGCTGCCCGGCGAACCGGTGTCTAAGCATTCAGGTCCGCTCCGAATTGCCGATAGACTCACTCGCTTAATTTGATGTATGCTGCCGCGAGGTTGAGCTGGTAGCGAGGAAGCTCAGGTTCGATCTCATGTGCTAGCCGATAGTGTTGAATGGCCAGGTCGTAATCACCAGTTCGGAATGAGGCATTGCCCTAATGGAGGTTCGGTCCATAAACACCCCAAGTCGAAAATAAAATTTGAAAATTAATTTACTGACCAACTCCTTTTCTCGCTCGGCTTGAAGGTATTTCCAGGCCATGAGCTCCCCGATCGTCATGTCGGTTTCTGACGCACGGGACTCGGGTTCGAAGTTTGCAAAGTCCAGCTCAACATCCCAGACGTCCTCTTCTTCGTGGGTCTCCCAACCGTAGACACCGACGCCTGGATATGGTTTGATTGGCTTGGCGGACAAGGCAGAAATGGTGTGCTTTACCTCTTCCATCCCATTCGCGTCCCTTGCCAGCTCTCAATCCCGCAGTTTCTTCACCGTCCCGAACCGTACGCTCACACACTTCACTCAGGTGGTCGGTGGAGCAGCCGCAGTCGCACCATTTGTTGGTCAACTTCTCCCTCAAGATCGATCCATAGCCGCGGACGTCGAACTCTCGAGCGACCCTCCACAGGGTCTGGGTAAGCCTTTCGTACCCAAGTCTGATCTTAACCCTCCGGTCGTCTTGGTCCTCTTTATTGCCGCGCGAGGGACCCTTCCCTTTCGTCGGTGCACCAAAGGCCAGGTTGCATGCATCTTCAAGAGCAGCGTATCCTTCCGTCAGGGGGCCGAGATGAGGGGGCTTGGCGAACGACGTGGGCGGCATTGCTTCCAAGGAATCCAAGTGTGCCTTGAGCGCCGTGAAATGGGGTAGTAGTCGGAGGGAATGCAGTCCCTTCTTCTGGCATATCGGCACATCGTTTGACATAGCCTAGAGCGTGCGCTCCTAAAAATTAGCATGCATGAACGCGATAAGGAAACGCAAATCAAAACACACGAATTGTCTGAGGGCAGTATAAGACCAGAGGACGCTCTTGGTTGCAACACGCTCTCCTGCTTCCCTGAGGTCCATTGCGATTACAGACCGGAAGAACTCCTTGATCTCTTCTCCGTCAGCATTCGCAGCAACCCAACCCGGGCCTCCCAGAGTGGTACAGCGCATGACGAGTGACGGTAGATGGCACAGGGCGACGCAATACAAATGGGTCGAAAAGAGTCGGGCCATGTCTTGCTCGTAACGGATCAGGAGGATTCGAGAGATGCCTCGTTCGAGTTGGGCGACTGCTGTCATCGCCTGAGAGATGCTTCTGTCTGTGTGTGGACTCGGCTTTTTGTTGTCTGGCTTCGTTGTTGGTTTTTTCGATGATGAGGTAGAGGCCGGAGGGGCCGACCCACGCTTCTTGACATGGGAGTATTTGGGAGCCATGTCGACGTTGAGAATTGGAGGGCGCAGGCGAGGTGCGGCGGGGCACGTCGAATACGCGTGGAGGCTGGGTGGCTGCACACGGACAGGCGGCTTCTCGGAGGTAAGTGCAGTGCCTCCTTCGGGACGGGGACGGCCCACAGCCGACCAGGTTGCGTGATCACTTTCTCAGGCCGAGTGCCGCTCCAACATCTGAGACCCTTGGACAGACGTAAAAAAAAATTGGACTGATCAGAAACCACAGGGGAGGCAGATTTTCCCTTGCGAAGGTTATGTAACCCCCCCCTGCGGATTCTAGGCTTGTCGCCGTTTGTGTGTGACCGCCCGACTTGTCTTCTATCCGGGCGATGGCAACGGAGCAGAAGGAGGTTGACACAACTCGGGTCAGCTGCGGCGTTTCATTTCCCCAACATTGACAAACGTTCAGAGCAAGGGGCGACTATGAATCCACTACGACATTGAGCAAGCACCACCTACCCTCCCGTGTTGGGTCTCGGTGGCGACAGCAGACCCAGGACGGTTTCACGAGGCTCGTGTCGCATACACCCTCTTGTCAAGACCCCGCGACCGGTCACCTGCTCAAAGCCGTCGTCGCGAATCTGGTCGCGCTTGCGACGTGTGCTCTCACGCATGGAACCACTAGCGTCGGCGGCTCCATTGTCAGCTGTCGTTGATGGGGAGCGGGGTACCCGGACGTCCGACACCGCCCTGACAGACATGAGTATATTCTCCGCCTAACCAGCTTCGGGGCGGGATGCACAACTCCCCCTGGAACCATGGTACCAGGCAACTTTACGTGTATCCGGGTCCTTGTCCGAGGTTCCCTTCTGTTCGGCCTCGAACGAATGGCAGATTTTCGCATAAGAAGCTGACGTCTCCGGCACCTCAAACTAACCGATCCTAGAAGTTTCGGGTCCTCCGAGAGGGCGAGCACATCGCTTGGATTTGCAAATAACACAGATTAGGTGGAGTAGTAAGAATACATCGTCAGTATCGTAGAGCGTTTCGTTAGGTCAGTCATAATCAGAGAGGAAGAGGGGTCGTCAATACAATGCAACCAGAGAGAACAGAGATGGGGAAAAAATACATGCAAAAATTCAAAGATGATGAAAGATGGATCTGCGGAACCTGAGTGATGACGACAACGGACACACCAAAGAACTGAAAGCAGGTAAAATGCACGGAAGAGATGCAATAAGTCACTTGCGAAATATGAACGGAGGGGGTATGATTGCGATGCTTGTAGGTGTGTGAGAGGATATACGTGCAGGGTTTGATTGTGTGTTCAACCTTGGTACTTCTTGATGAGGTCTCGTAATCTAGCTTGCCCAAACGCAAGATCTGTCTGGGTTGGAGATCCTATGACGTGAGGTTTTCCTTCCCCTCCCACCGTGAGTCCAGCCCCAACCGAGGTAGAATCGGAAACGACGTCTTCCTCAATGGTTGGGATCCTCGTGGTGAGTCCACGACTGATCTTGCCAGGTCGCTCGCGGATAGGTGAACTCCCAGGTGGTTTGACAAGGGATGCCGTGGAAGAGATCATGGGGACTGCCGTCGAGCTGGATACCACAGCAGGGACCGAACTACTCTTGATCATCCTCGCTCTGGTACGATTAGCCCCCTTGATCGGGGATTCCTCATCCTCTTCACCCGCGTGTGGGTTCGAAATGCCCTGCATCGGTTTGACTTTCCCCACATCGATCTTCCTGAGGGCGGCGCCAGTTGCAGTGGGTTTGGTGACACTGAGACCAGCTGGTTTCGACGCAACGCTTGGCTTGCCTGGTCTGGGAGTGATGATGTGGTTTCCGGGGGTGTTGGACTTTGCCCAAGGTTTTGGCGCTGGAAGATCCGTAGAACTTTTCTGTTTTTCAGCCGCTCCCCAAATCGCCGCGATAGCAGTAACTTGACCGCCTCTTCCACCCCTCGCAGACCGAATGTCATACTTGGCGGCTAGATCCGGAGGGATGATCTTCTTCCCGAACTTGGGGAGGTAGTTCAAGTTAGCGGGAGTAGACTTGGCCACTTCGAGTTTCTGCATCCAAGGTAACTTGACTGGGAGAGGTTTTGGTGTTGAGGCAGCATCGTCTTTGTCGGGGCTCGGCGATCCCCTCGCTTTGATAGAGTGAATGGGCATGAAACCTGAGGAACGGGGGTTCGGGGAAGCGAGATCTGCTTCATTCTTCACCCCTTCCCTCTCCAACTCGGGGGTACGGTTTGAAACAGGTGTCTTGGAGGGCTCAACCTCCGGTAGAGCTGCCTCGCTCTGGGTCTCGGGTGAGCCAGGGTGACTTTGAGTAAAGACTGGGCTGAACGTTGTGTCCAGCGGGTACAGAGATTCGGTACCGGCGAGCGGGCTAGTTGGAGGAGGAGTATCGACTTGAGGTGGAGGAACATCCGGATCGATCTTTCCCAACCAATCAGCCACGCGACCGACCGCCGCCTTCCTCATCTTCCTTCCCTCGCTCTTCCCTCCATCTTTGTACCCGGACCCAGTAGACTTCTTCCCCGTGCTCGATTTCCTTTCCCTATTCCTGTCTCGGGGGGTTTGAATCTTCTCAACGGTGTCATCCGTGAGGGGATCGAGTTGACCACGGCTCGGACTCCTTCCCGTTCTCAATGTCTTGGGTGCGTCTCTACCAGCCCCTTCGTACCGCAACGCATTGGCCACCGGTGATTTACCTTCCCCGGCCAGAGTGAGACTAGAGATCGCGGAATCGTTGACATCCTCCGAGATCCCATGTGTACCTACACTGGCATTCTTCTCTCCTGCGCTTCTCGCGTGGCCGTCACCCTTACTTGTTGTTCGGCCACGGGTATTTGGAATATCGATCGGTACAGTCAACACCGATCGGACATCCGGCTTTGCGTCGTCCTTCTCGATTTTCCTGGTCCCAACCTCGGCGATCAGACGAGCCTCCAGTGCGTCCAGACCGCTCAGACCCAAGGTTATGCCTCCGCCACGACCTAAATCGGGTGCGTTTAAGTGACGATACATAGACCTCCCAAGCCTGAACGGCGTAACCGCAGTCAAAGTGGGGGTCTTTGGTGTGATCTCCTCTTCTTCTGGAACGAGAGAGGCGGGAGGGAATAACCTATCAAGCCTAGTAGGCTCCTCCGCAGGAGGGGGAGGAGGAGGAGGTAGAGGCAGCGTCTTATCGATCTCTGGGGGTTGGTTCTTCGGGGAAACACCAGCCGTCGAGCCAGCGTTCAGCCCACCCGATCCAGACATATCGCCGTTCTCCCTGACAGCTTCCTCGGCCATCTTCTCGAGATTCTTGACTCTCTCATCCTTAGTCATGCCCCTAATCTCGTTCGTGAAAGGGTCCACCGTGAAGGAAGCTTTGGGGGAGAGAACCGGTCTGGGTGAGTGCAACTCTCCACTTCCACCCGTGTGTTGTTGAATTAACGGTGGCGGGAGGTTTTGTAGTGTAAGGTGAACAGAAGGCTTTCCCTTGATCGAAAGACTGGTCGGGGAACTTAGTTGATCCTGTGGTGGAGACCCAAACAATGTTTGAACTTGGGCGGGGGGAGGATGGGTCGGGAACCTGTGGTGGGAAGGGGATGACGATCGTGCTCTCATCGACATTCGCAACTGACGAGACACCCTCTCCGCACGTTCACCCTTTCCTTCCTCCATTTCCGCGTTCCCGACAGCATATTGATGTTGTGGTTCTGTAGTCAGGGGGAAATGTAGCAGTTGCTGAGGCGGTTCTACGTGTGGGGGTACTTCATGGAATGAGTAAAGGGGCTGGGATGGAGCGGGTTCCGTGCTAGAAGGCCTGACAGGAAGCACTCCGTTCCCTGTATAAAGAGGGACCAAACCAGACTGCGGCGGCAGGTAGTAATACTGTTGTGTAGGGTGCGGTTGGGGGTAGTAGGGCATTTGGTGTGGGGCAACACCATATGGAAGCCACGTGCTACCGTGATCCACATAGGGAAGACCTGGATGAGGGGACATGATGGGCTGCGGGGGAATGTGATCGTACGGTGATATTGGGCGTCCGGTGTACATCACCGGTATTGGTGCGACCGGCAGATACGGCTGGTCGTATACCAGGTGAGACCGTACGGGGGGTTGAGATGGTTCTAGTTCCTGGGGCAACGTGGGTAGGGCCTTATGGTGAAGTACCGGGACGGGGAACTCGACCACCAGGTCCTTGCTAGTGCCAAAATGAGAAGGGAGAACACTCCTACGTTGAAGGAAACGCCAACCTTCCAAGCCCCATGGACATCACGACGGTGACAATGCACTTGACTCCAAACAGTGGTGCTAGTTGCTTCGTGGAATCCTCGTTTCCAGGCCGCTGACCGCCCTTTACACCTCTCGAATTCTTTGGGACGTCGATCACAAGGTTTGCCACACCCTCAGTGCCGGGATGGATGACGTAGTCGGGGCCCTTAAACGGGACGGTGATAAGGGTGTCTGATATCTGAAATGGTGCCTTCTGTGACGGAGGAACGTTGGGGAAGTGTAGGTGCCGTGACAGCGAAAGATTAAGGCTTGCGTTCTAGCACCAGGGGTCAATCCAAATACAGAGTTGCCGACAAGAAACGTGCCCACCTTTTTCAAGGAATGGTTCTTGACGGTGAGTTCCACGCAAGCAGGTTGGCCGGCAACCACAACTCCACCAAGTAATTTTGCTTGAAGCCAGATCTTCCCACTCTCCCCGACAACCACAGCTTCGGGATCGACCCAGGAAAAGTCAGGTTCAAATGCCTCAACAACGTCTACGCCCTTCTTGTCGAATACCAGCCTGTTCTCTCCCTTGTGTGCAACCCCTACAGTGGCGCGGACTTCATATCTGATCGTGGCGAGGCCTGAACCGAAATTGATCGAGGAAGGGCAGGATGGGGGCAGTGGGAATCTAAACAGGAATGTCGTCATTCCCTTTCTGGCGTAGTAGTAGTCTGTGGAGAGTGGAGGAGCTCCTGCCGGGGGATGTGCATGAACGGAATTCGATGGTGGAAGTCCTGGACCCTGAAACATCCTTCGAGTGTGATAGAACGTGGAGGTCGCGGAGTGATCCCTCGAGGTTAATTCTGACGGGGGGACCAAGACAGAGTTGACGAATTTGGGAAGGTGCAAGATCAGCGCAAGGGAATAGAGATGTGGGGAGTTGGCAATGAAACAGACCTTCAATAGCAAAGAGTTCGACCATTATGACGCCAAGGCCGAGCCCCTTGTCGGTCCTACACTCGACTTCCATTTTTCCCGCAACAAAGCCTCCTGCAACGTAGAGAGGGTCGGATAATATGCATGAGACCTTGACCTTTGGATGGTTTGGGGAGGCGTTCATGGGCTCTGGTCTACTAGTCGACGCCATGGCTCCTCTAGGACGAGGGGTGGGGTTAGGAGAGTCGTAAATCCAGAGTGGCTGAACGGGCAAGAAGTGACCGCCGGATGTCTAACGAGCCAGCGGATGCGGTTGGGTTTTTTGGGTAAGATCCTAGCGTATCAGATGCGGACATTAAGTGACAGAGGGCGCGATGTGACGAAGGGTGGAACACTGACGAGAAAAAAAATAAAGATATGGGAGATGGAAGCCGGGACAGACGGATGCAGTCGACCATCCTGAGGGCTACATCTCCAGAGCTCACCGTCGGCCGGCACATCCGGCATTTGCCGTCGGCCACGGAGTTGCCCGTACGAGAGCGGGCTTTTAGGTCGGACGGCGATCTAGCAACATCCGCCTCCGCCTATACAGCATGCACCGGAGAAAGAAAAAAAGAAAAAAGAAAAGAAAAGGAGGAAAGAAAAGGAGGAAAGAAAGGATAATCGTGGAGAAAAATCTCGAGGCGAGATCAAAATTCTGTGGGACAAAGAATCTGCCTATCCTGACGAGATCTTTAGGCGACCATGTGCGGAGACTGTCGATGACCAGAACTCGTACTCGTGTTCTGATATATCCCCCGTTTTTTTGCGCTTGACCACCGGGTTCTGATTGCAGGGTACCTTCGCCATCCGAATCAGATAACCTGCCACGTTTGTTTCACGAGTCGGTGCCTCGCCAAAGAGTTAACCCGCATGGGAGTGAAATGTCACCACGGCGTTGCCCTCAACTTTACCGCCTCACCCGCGCAATTCAGCAGTCCCGGATATGGGTGGTTATTCAGTCCTTTTATCGAGAGTCTGGAGATCAGGATCAGCGCATGCAGATTAGAGTGAAATCCGGTCTACCAAAGCCTCGACCGCCACTGGCGCCCCAGACAGATGGGCCGCTTTACCTTGATGAGGTTGCCTCGAGGTTGGCGTTATTTGACTTTGATCACTTTCCCACATCTGGGGACCTTCGACTTGACATCCGCATCCGTCCCGGGTTATCTTTCGATGATCTCCGACCCCGTTCGGCAAACCTTTGACCTCACTGTCTCCTCAGTAGAATCGACGCCGACTTCTCGATGGAGGATCATTAAATCTTAGGCAATCCACACTCACCGCACGAAACGGGGTTCGAGCGTGACCAAGGTTGTTTGCGTGTGTGAAGATCGTGGAATCACATACAATACAAGAGTGCAATACAGACAAAACTCAATCCATGCCGCGTGCAAATAAACTGGCACGCATAGTACACAATACACCCACGTCACCGACTAACTGCGAGGCTCAGTTGATCTTGAGCAGCTCGACTTCAAACTTGAGGGTGGCGTTAGGGGGGATGACCGGTGGGAACCCGCGAGCACCATAGGCCTGTTCGAAGGGAATACGGGTAAATCTTATGGAGCGGGCACGCGAGGTCGAGCTCCCGACTCACATAATCGGGGGTGGCTGTCAACAAGGCCTTTTCACCGAGCGACAGTTGTGGAACGGCTGTATTGATGGAACACATGGGGGTAAGGGGAGAATGTGGCAACATGGGCTGATGAGCCCGATCGATAACAACTTGCCTTCATCCCATCCTTTGATAACTTTGCCGACACCTATTTCGGTCCTGAATGGCTCGCCGCTGTGTGCGTGGTCAGAGTGCGAGCGAACGCGGCAGAAAACACGACGAGTACCGATCCCTGCTTGAATCGAACTTTTTGCCGTCCGTGAGAGTTCCGACGTAGTGAATCGTGACTTTATCTAGAAAAAGATCAGGAGACGTCGTAACTGATCAGAGGGCGGGCTTGGACTTACCTCCCCTCTTAGGGAAGGTCACACCATCGCCAGGAGAGAGGCTTTCGATAGTGACACCCTGTTAGGAGACAACGACGAGGGTTAAAAGCCAGGAGCTATTGCGGTTTTTGGGGCTGGAGACGAACCATGGTAGACGAATAAAACGATGAAAGGATGATTTGGGGCAAAAAGACCGAGGAGGTGAGGTGAGAGGTTCAAGTCTGGAGGAAAGACGACGAGTGGATGTTGAGCTCTCTTATATCACCAGTGCAAGGCTGGGATATTAAAATGTCGAGGGTGAGATCACTCCGGATCTTGATCCGAAATCTGTCTGCTCCCCCTCGCCTGCGTTGGATTCGAGGTGCTTTCTTCGCTTCGCCTCAGATAATAAAGATCGACTGGCGCCGTGACAGCCTCGTAACAAACACCTCTTATTTGTTCCCCAGCATCCCTTGGAACCCCCGCACCACGCATCGGCCGGTCTAGACCAAATCCCAGTGCATCAAAGTCTTAAATGGAATAAACTCACAACACACTCGAGCAACCCCAAAGCGTGCATTGGTCTCGTGAACCTCCGGCCTTTCAGCCAGAAGCTGTCTGTCATCTCCCATTCCATGATACGCGTGCAAGATACCAACACGAATAACATTAAACAAAAACAAAGCGAGCTAGCACCGGACCGTCCTAGGCAAGCGTAGAACGTACAATAATCAGATTTTCCGGTCAAAGCATCGGCCGTCGAGAACCGCTCACCACACAAAAACGTTCTTCGCGAGAATGCATTTCGTGCCGCCAGGGGCATGCTACGAAAGTGTCGACCCGACAACCTTGTAACCTCTACTCGCTTTCCTCTCCTGCCTCTGCTCCGTTTTTGTCCTGACCGCCGAGGCTGGAACGTTCTCCACCTCCACCAACTCCTTCACTTTGAGAATCTTGCCAGCGCACTCCGGCGTGTGTGGATGATAGACTGTTTGCATCCGTCGGTGAATCCCCAAAGACACCAGTGTGGCTTTGAATGATTCCGGAAGGGAAATTGCAGAACGGCGAAGGGTGATTTTGTAATGGGTTAATGGTTTTGTGACATTGGTGGCCAAACCGCGTCGTGTCGCGGCCAAGGAGATTGCCTGGCGAACGGGGGTGGACATGATGAAATGGCTGGAGTTGGTCTGTGAAGCCTCGGGAAGATGGTGAGGTGTGATGGAGTCACGTGGCCACCCCAACCACCGGCTCACACCCAACTCCGGAGCGGTCTATCCCCTTTGCTGCCCCATGTTCGGTGTCTTGGAAACGTGGCTCAGCTTCGAGGGTCATCTCCCAAGAGAGGCCAAACTTCCGGATCGTCCCCCCGGCTCGAGTATCTTGCAAGTCCAGCTCGGTAAACTGCGGCAACCCCCCCTGACTTTAGCTCCCTTTTTACGCCAACAACACACACCCAAAGTCAATGGCTATCTGGGTCGTTGCATCTTCCATACTCCATACTTCGGACCGGTGTTTATCATGGATATCCCACTCCTGTTCCAGATCTTCGCACCTTCCGCCCCATTTGCATTGTCACTCGTATCCGACCGACCACCCTCGATGCTGTATCCACACATGCGTTCAGGGCGCGCCACACCCCTCGGACAATCCGCCGGAGAGCATTAAGCGCTACTGCAGCCTCTCACATCGGGCATCGCAGCAGCCCGATACATTTCAGGGACTTTCTTCACAAGTCCCCACGATCGGAGCTCTCGACCAAGGTCCATTTTGCCGACAGTTAGTAGTTGGATCACACTGAAAGAGGCAAACGGACCGGGTTGAATGAACACCGGGGCGTGTCTCCCGCTGACTTCTTTGCAGCCAGCTTATGGCCATCTACTACAGGGGTCCGAGAGGACCTAGTCCACATATCGTCTAGCGGCCCGACCGCCACCAAGAGCGACTCTGGTGCGGAGCAATTTGGAGGGCTTTGTAGGTACCCCAACACTGCAGCCATGGAGCCCCCTGGTGTAGGGCATTTCCACAAACCTGCTATCTCCTGCGTCGAGGATTCAGGAGTTGCGGCCGCCGAGGTGTATCCAGGATCGTAACCTCGAGGTACCTCGTGTTTTACTTATGGAAGAAACGCGTCGATTACGCGTTTAATTGTGGGGTTACTCTAAATGGAGGTTACTTGATATGGAAGACGCGCCGAGTTTTGGGGGAGGTATGGAAACAGGTGTCTCGAAGAGCGCGTAGGGGTATGGTCCAGGAGGGGGGGAATGGGGGTACATGAGTGTGATGTGCGCACATATTAGCATAGGGTAGGCAGGAGGAGAGAGTGCAAGAGTACAACAAACGCAATAGATGGGAACATAGATCAACTTGTCCCGGAGTGAGGGAACGGAAGAAGTGTGTGAGAAGATTCAGAGTTGGTTAGTGGGAAAGATTCGAGATTCTGGTGCTCGAACACAATGTAGTTCCTGTCCTCTTCGTCAATCCGTATAGGGACCATCATACTAGCGGTCTGAGCCCACAACAAATCCGAGTGCCAATTTGCCGTCTTGACGTCCGGGCTTTTCAGGTTTGGAGGGCATATCTGATCTTGAATTGACTCGAGGGATGGGAGACCGGGCGGCCGTTCAAGAGAGGGGAAATCTTGCGGTGTGGTTGACCAGAGTGCGATGAGATACTGCCCGAGTTCCAGTTGTCGCTTCGCGCGAGCAGGAAGAGGGTAGATATTCATCAGAACTTCGGTGCGTAACCATACAACAACGTTCACGTTTGCACACAGTAGGGCGGGTTCCCTGGAGGGATAAGGTGACTCTGGGTCATCGTACGTTTGATAAGACTCGAAGTCATAGCGCCTCCTGTACTGTATCGTTTGGGTAGGGAAATTCGCGCTGAACCAAATGTCGAACCACGAATTGGGTACTCGTCCTGGGTCTGCCGGGTGACCGTACTTCTGGTGATGGGAGGGTTCGTGGTCGGGGAAACCAAAGCGGGAACGGCAGAGTCGGTATGTGAGAGAGAGCTCTTCGAGCTCGATGCATCGAAGGAGAGCACGCTCTGTGGGGTACATGGTCCAAAGACCGAGGCGAAAGGAGTCAACCTCGGTTGGCCCGACCGGAACGAGATTCTGGTGGGAGATCGAGGACATGGTGGGAGACACGAGGTGTCGGCTCGCCATCTCTGCTAACTGCCCGTAGCTTAGTGTCCATGGCAGGGGAAGGACGGGAAACACTTACCACGTCGGAATCTGCCAAAGGGTAGAAGGAGACCTTGATGTTGTTGCCTGTCAGCACGCATCGTCCCTTGTAGACTTGGGAGAGGATGTGCGAGTCGACGTTGGACAATTCGCGCAAGACGCGGACGCCTTGAGGGTATTGCCATACGAAATACATGGCCGTTCTGTCCCGCCGTTCACCAAACCGGTGGGGGAATCATGCCCATGATCATGGGTTTCAGCGAGCGAACGCACCCGAGCTCACCCCAAAGCATCCGAAACAACGCCAAACACAAGCCATCCTGCCGGCGGCCGCATCGACCGTGTCCCATTAATTCCTACGTCATGGACACCCAGGACGCTTTCGAGAGGTATTCCTCCAATCTGCCGTTGTTGTTTGCGGCTCATCTTTCGCAAGGGCACTCGCTCTCAGTTTGGAGGACACCACCGCCGAAGAACAGTCCCAAGCCGATCTCCAACGAGCACTCCAAGAGTCTCAATCTCAATCTCTATCCACCCCGCTACACCGTGCATCCCCACCAGCGCCAGCAGATGCCACCTCTGGACCGAACGCATTCCTATCCGAACGTGCCCAGCTCGAAAGAGAGCGGCTGGCGCGTCAGAAGCGTATTCGAGGAGATACCGACGACCGTAATTCATCTCGAGGGCAGACTCCGTCCACATCCACCGCCGACTCCGAAGATTATGGATCTGATGACGGTGACTCTGGGAGACCCGCAGCCAAGAGACAGCATCTGGCCACACCGCGACAGGGCAGGACCCTTCAACAATCCAAATCCAAGCAGCCATCCAATTTTATTCGTGGATCCTCCAAAACTAGTACTAGCTCGAGTACCCGGACGAACCAACCGCCGATGTTCTGGAGAGGGGAGATAAGACAGACGGCGAATATGCACGTCGATCCTATGAAGGACACCAGGCCCACGTTTAGGTTGAGTGAAATCATCGGAGAGGTACGCACTGTTCTCCTTCCGTCCCAGCCTCAGATTCGGATGCCCAGCTTACGAGCCGTAGCATGGCGATATAGCCTTTGCGATCGTTTCTTCCTTCTCGACCGATTACGAGTTCGCCTACAAGATGTTCTCCCCAGTCACCCCGGTTATCATTGTATCTCACCCCGCCGCGGAGAACAGAGAACCGTCCGTGCGGTTCATTCAACAGAATTGGATCAGAATTACCCCGAAGTTACTGTACAATTACAGTTGCATGCATATGAAGGTACGCCCCGGCTCCCGGCTACCTAAACGCCCGTGTAAGTGCCCGTCTAATAGCACCTGCGCAGTTCATGTTGGTGGGCAAGAATACATTCCAGTTCTGGGTCCACGCGCTCTCATACTTTTACATCACAGGTCTTCTACAAGTCGGGTCGGTTGCGAATTGCGATAACCACCGCGAACCTCGTTCCACTGGATTGGCGAGATATTGAGAATGTAAGTTTGAAACGAAAACCTCACACACACACCTAGAATGTTTCTGATTTGTGCGCATGTCCCAGTCCGCATGGGTACAGGATATTCCCTCACGCGCTACACCAATCCCAAGGGATCCTCGAGCGCAGGATTTCCCGAGCCATTTGGAGAAGGCGCTAGGTGCGCTGGATGTTCAAGGTGGTCTTGACACATTCAGAAAAACCGAAGTACGCCCTTCGTCGTCCCGCCACTTCGGTACCTGAACCTCTTGAACAGCACAAAGCTTCTCTCCCACTCCAATCCATCTCAGACTTGAGATGCAAGTATGACTTTTCAAAAGTCCACGTCCACTTGATCTCTTCACTTTCGGGAAAGTTCGAGGGATGGCCCGAAGTTGTACGAGTGGGTCATCCCCGCCTAATGAAAGTTGTGATGGACATCGGGGCTAAGCCCCAGCCGGGATGGGAGATCGCTCTCGAATGTCAGGTCAGCCGAAACCGAGTCCACCATTCGAGATCCTGTTATTAACCATATGAGTCTTCCCCTCCCCAGGGATCGAGCGTGGGTAAATGTAATAAAGTGTGGCTCAAGGAGTTCTACCACTCAGCATCGGGATTGAGCGCACAGGATTGGATTGGGAAGACAAAGAAGGCTGATAGGTTACCCTGGCCCGGAAAGCGGGGTGTCAAGATATTATTTCCCACCTTGAGGACTGTCAGGGAGAGTAGGCTCGGGGAGGCGGTAAGTCTACCATATCTGTTCTTGGTCATTCCCCCGCTAAGCTGAACCCTCCACCAGGGAGGAGGGACGATGTTTTTCAAGAGAACAGATTGGGCGTCGAACGGGTTTCCGAGAGAACTCTTTCATGACTCAAAAAGTAAACGTGGAGGCGTGTTGATGCATTCGAAGGTGTGGCTACCGGCGCCTGCTTCGCTCGTCTGCCTACCACTAACTTGGCATTATTAGATGATCCTTGGGACGCTGCGACATAAACCTCCGCTTTCAAGTACTAAAGGAAGTGCCAGGGGTAACGAAAACGAAGACGACTCTGTGACGGAGTCCGAGAGCGACGACGGGGACTCAGATATTGTAGAGAGGAAGGTGACAGGTTGGGTATACGTAGGTTCGCACAACTTCACTGCGGCTGCGTGGGGAAGTTTTCAAGCGAAGAGCACGGCATTCACTCCCGTTTTCGCCGTGAGTCTTCACACTTCGAGGCTGCCACGAGGCTTTTGGCGCTATAGTGACACAACTACAGGTATCCAATTACGAACTGGGAGTAATTGTCCCAGTGTATGACGTCAAGGAGGCGGACGGTATCGTTTGTTGGGAGAGACCCCCGAAGTGTTACGAGACCCAAGGAGATCAGCCTTGGGTGGGTGCGGATGCTTCGGCCTCTTATCCTATTTTACTGACCTTTCTTTGTAGATTCAAGGTGAGTCAACCGTGCTCAATGAATTGGACCGGATACAGAGGGCTTTACATTCGTGAACCCCACGTTGGAGCTCGGACAAGCACTTTGGCCATCACGATTGTTGTTGGTTATGACCGTAAGGGCGCTGCCCGCGAAGGGGTTCTTCATGCCCCAATATCACACACTATGGATCGAGCCATATACCTCTTTTGTACGACCATTTGTTCGCAAAGCTGAGTGTTGCGTAAAAGGCAAGTTCAAGGAATCGAATTTTAAAGTAACGATCACATCCTAGCTGCAGATTCCACGAATTGATTCATTCCGCTTTGTGTCTTCGGTCCCCACTTCACCTGCCTCATGATGTTGCTCGCCCCCCACTTCCCATTCCTTCCGACGACTAGTGTTGATAAATTGCGAGACATCGATCGAACCGAGCAATCCCTCGCTGATGCTGTTAGGCGCCAGGACGAGATTCCCCAGTCAGGTCGCTGCCCTGTCTACACACCCGACCAAGGTCACCCCTTCCCCCCATACCGTTGCTCTGTGGGAGGTTACTCGCCCTATAGAAGCTGGTTTAAGTCTGGATCATGGTGCCTCGGCAGCCGTAGAAGAATAGCTATGGCTTGGCTATCCGAGGTTCGAGGGAGCGGGGATATCGTCCTTACCGTGTCGTCACTATCTCCGCGAGGGTTGTATCATTCGTCACCGAGCATTGCAAACTGTCGGCTCTTTCTCGTCTCTTCGCAGTGCTCTCCACCCGGAGTCACGGAGTCCCGAATCGGGAGCTTTTACTTTTCGGTGGGCCGCTCTCGGGAAGGGGGGATGTGGAGCTCGTTGGGGGTGGCGAGCCGACCACCGAATCAGAGGATGACACGAACGAAACGAAAGTGCCCGTGAGGTCATGGATTGGCACCGTGCCTGCTCTCTGAATTACCTGAGTTTGAGCACTCCAGGATTGTCACGCTCGCAACCTGCTTCGGGGTCAATTAATTGGGAGCAAGTGCCAAACGTCGGAGGCTGAGGTCTCGCAAAGTTCGGCAGACCCCTGTGGGTGTCAAGTTGCGGGTTCTTCCACCTAACTTTGAGGGTGGAGCCCTCGCGATGGCAACCACTCTCAAAACAAGTCGGAGTTGCCTGTGCCAAGGTCGATGACTCTCTCTCCATAGAGATCGCAACGTTAGCCAGAAACCCAGCGAGGGTTCGGCTTGTCATCGCCCTTCTATTCCCGACGACGGAAGGCATGAATTGATTCCGGTGACACGGCTTGGTCTATCCCTTCTGCGGCTCGGTTTCAAGCTTCCGCGTTTGGGGTTATGGGACCTCGACTATGCCCCTTTGCGATCATCCCTCCTTTACCTTTCCCATCGACAAGCTATCTTTGTCTGATTACATCCTCGAGCCATACGCGGCGTGTGGTGAAACTTTACTAAGTATTACTTGGACTCCCCCGCCTACGATCACCGTACCTGGGTGTTCGTGATGGGCCGATCCCCAGCGGAGAATTTTTATTCCGGTCAGAACCGACTCCAAGATGGACCTTTTATCGGCAGGACCTTCTGTGATAGTTGAAAACAATAAAGTTTGATGTGTCTGGGTTGATTCAAAACACGAAAGGAGACGTGCAGAAAAGATGGGGATTATATTTGTTCGTAAATATTTGCTCGTAAATGTGCGTAAGTTGTGGATTAAAAAGTCCGTGATATCGAGAGGTTTGGGATACACATGGGTGGGGTGTAGCGTAAACTTACAGTAAGAGATACACCTGACTACAAAAAACGAGGCAAAACACGAGTAGGCGAGGGTGATCAGGTGGGCACTCCGGATAGCGATGATGATGGTTACGTACTCTAAAACGTGGGTGAAAGCAGGAGAGAATACGATATGATACAGGAGATAGATATGCAGCTGAGGTCGTGATGTAGGGAGAGTGAGGGGTGTTACATAATGATGCATTTGTCGGCGTCGGGACGAGCGTCCGTGAAGGTCTTGTTGGTTTTCGCTTTGCGGAATGCGCCGCGGCGGGTCTTGGTTTTGGTGGGGTACGGAAATCGGGTGCGCATTTGGCGGACGAGATCCTCGAAAGGGGGGCGAACGTTCCAATTCCTCTTGGCAGAGGTTTCGTAGAAGGGGATGCCCCACCTGACGGCATAACGGCGGATCAGCTCTGGGGGAACCTCACGTTCTGTTGCCAGGTCGAGCTTTGTGCCCACGACGACGATTGGTATCGACTGATGGAAGGAGAGGGCGGATCAGGCGGGGGCGGGAGCGAGGGCGAGGATGGGGGTGGGGAGATGATGAGATGCAGCGAAGTCACGTAGTGCAGTTTACACTTACACGGTCATCACCTCTTAAGTGGTATATCCGTTGGCGCAGGTCTTCGATATCTCGCAGACTGGTTTCTTGGGTGAGACTGTGTAGATGCTGGTCAGCGAAGCGAGACTTGAGTGTGGTGTGAATGTGTGCACCTGAACACGAGGATGAATCCATGGGCGGACTGGGAAATGTTCAATGAAGGTCAGCGCGTTGGGATCACGTGTAGTGATGCTGAGACGGGAGCGCACTTTGATGTATTTCTCGTTGAGCGTGTGGAACTGGTCGGTACCAGCCGTGTCCAAGATTTCGAGCTGAATGGTGGTGGATGCGTCAGAGTCGACCTTTTTTTTCTCTGCACGGAACAGGGGGCACGCACGGAGTAGGTTGTGCCGTCGACCTGGCTCGAGCACTCGTAGATGTCTGGCAAGACCATCAGCGCTCCACGTCACCGGAGGCGAGAGAGAGACAGACCTTCGATGGTGGGGTCGTAGTTGGAGAGGAAGGTGCCGTTGACGAATCTCGCAGTAAGCGCAGACTTGCCGACGCCCCCGGCTGGAATCGATCTGGGTGAGCAGGGGCTGGGGGAGGGCGAGCGAGCGGGTGCACACCTCCGAAGATGACGGTTCTGTAGCGATGCATGGCCGGTTTGTGGGTTGCCCCAGCTCCCTTGGCCTATATATACTCGCTGCTCTCACAAATCACAGCCTCGAGTCCTCTCCCGGTGCCTGTAAGATAAGCGCCACCACATCCGGCGCACAAACGCTCGTCCACTCGTCCTCCCGCCCTTCGCATCAACGGCCATGGTCAGAAAGCGGACCTTCCTCGACATTGCCATCGGCAGTGACCACGCCGGTCGGTGCGTCGTCCTCCCCACTACTTTGCAAATTCCCTGCTCACCAGACACCCAGGCTCGTATTCGAGCTGTTCGATGACAAGGTTCCGAAAACCTGTGAAAAGTGCGCGCTCGTCCGCTGGCTCTGCGTCCGTTCGAGCTCATGCGTCCCCGCTCCGCCCTCAGTTTCAGAGCACTCTGCACGGGCGAAAAGGGCATCTCCCCCTTGTCCGACCGGCCACTCTTCTACAAGGGTTCGACATTTCATCGCTCCATCAAAGATTTCATGATTCAAGGTGGAGGTAAAGCTCATATCTCCCCCTGTCCCTTCATCTCCCACACACTTACCAAACCTTTCTCGCTCTCTATGACTCCCTAAAACCCACTTGTTCGCCTGAAACCAATTTCCATCCGCGTCTACCCTGGCTTCGTGGCAACGCACCTCGACGCGGATCTTCAATTCCCAGACTTTACGAAACGCAACGGCATGGGTGGAGAGTCTATCTACGGCTCTCCATTTTCAGACGAGGACTTGTCACATGAGCTTGACTCTCACGGGTGCGTTGCCGGTTCCCACCTTCCCGTTTCAGGCGCTTGTCATTCTCGCCGCAGTGATCCTGCTCAGTCGCCATTGTCGCCTCCTTCAACTCATCTTGCCCTGTAACCTGTTCATTCCTTCATGAAACTGACACATCTTTGTGTCCCTGTTGACTGCGCGCGCGCGCGCTATGTTCTCGATCATCCCCAGTTTACTCTGTATGGCGAACAAAGGCCCGGACACAAATGGCTCACAATTTTTTATCACCCTGAGGCCGTGCCCCCACCTAAACGGTAAGCGATCCCCCTTACTCCCCCCTTTCCCTGCTTGATGTGAGGCCCGGGCGCTTACCGTCCTCACTCTCGTTCGCATTCACGTTTGTACTCCTGTTTTACGAATTTGCGCTGCCTCCTACCCGTCGGGATTACTGGCTGACCCTTCCCACAAGGCAAACATGTGGTGTTCGGTCGGGTGATCCGCGGATACGAAGACGTCATCCCGAAAATCGTGGATGTGGAAACAGACGAAAAAGACCGCCCGAAGGTTCCAATCGTCATTAGCAACTGCGGCGAGCTCGAGCTTCGAAAGAATCCTGTTGCTCGACAACCCCGGCATCGTAAGCGTTCTTTTTTTTCTTCCTGTTCCTCCCTTCGTTCCCATCCGCGCGGTCAGAACCGGAGGTTGACTCATCTCTCGTCCCTTTTGTTTCTGATTCTATACAGCCGAGGAAGTCGCCGTCTCACGAGATGTAACGGGGGAGGAAGATGACTTGTCCAAACCTTCCCGATCGAGGCACGAAAAGCGAAGGAGGGATAGACACAGCGGTGGCCGCGACCGAGACTCGCGTTCTCCTTCGTCTTCGCGTTCCCGGTCCCGTTCGCGATCCCACGTCCTCTCGGGTCCCGCTGGCAGCCGGGATGATCCTGCTTCGGATTCTCAGACCGACAGGCACCCCCGTGGCGGAAGCAGTCGCCATAAGCGTCACAAAGCAGACAGAAAGTCCCCCTCCCGTAGACGTAAACATCGTCACACTAACCCATCACGCTCGCCTTCTCGCTCACGGTCTCCCATGGATGACAGGGATGATAGAAGTCGTAGCCCGGGTGTGGGGGAACGCAAGGAGACCGAGGAGGAATACGACGCTAGGCTAGAAAGGGAGGAGAACGAACGGATCGCCGCCGAGAAGCGAAAGAGGCTCGAGGCTCTCAAAAATCGTCACCAGAGGGATCTCGAGAAGCCACCCCAGAATGGTGTTCGGTTCAAAGGTACACAGGCGCTTCCCTTTCTTTTGATTCGACTCCGTCGAAACTGACCATCTGTTGTCCCCCCCCTCCCGCATACCCATTTCATACAGGCCGAGGGAGGATGAAATTTATTGATCCAGAACTCCAGCGGAGATGAATGCCAATGCTAGGTCCGCGCCACTCCCAAGTACCCCAACCAATTTAATCCAATTTGTTAAGACCAACCGAGCCGAATGATTATGTTTTATCATCCATTGGGGGGCGTTGCGTTGATGGTAAAAACGGTCATTGAGATTGAACTAGGCGAAAACCCAAGAATAGGGGAGCATATAAATCAAAAGTGTTTCTGAGAGAAGGAAGCCACAACAGGGATCGAGAACGGAGGGGGGTGAGTAAGGAGAATCGGGATGTGAGTCTAGCTACAACGGATGTGTGATGGCGTGAAGGAGCTATGGATGTCGGACGAGGGGGAAGGGTAATAACAAGCAAGGATAGCAGATAAAACGCTGCAACAGATAAACTCAAATCAAAGTCCAACCGCCTGGTCGATCCCAACATTCTGCAGGTGACCCGTTCACACCTTCGTCTCGGCCACTTTTTTGGTGACCTCTTCAACTCCAGGGTCACTCCTGTCGCCACTGTCACTCTTCGCGGCAGCCGCAAAACTGAGTGTTTGCCGAACACTGGGCCCAAGGTTTCGCGGTGGTTGCGGGGTGGTTGGGCTGGGGTTCGCTGATCCAGGATCCACAGACCCTCTCCGGGGTGCACCACGGTCTGAACCTGTCCGTGAACTAGTCCGGGACATGGGGTGTTGTTGACTCAATTTCTCCTTCTCTTTTTCTATCCGTTCAGAAACTTCAGCCTCTCTCGCGGAGACGTCCACCGGCCTGAAAAAAAAAGGTGTCAGAAGCTTGTGAAATTAAGTTTCGGTAACTAACGAACTTGGCAGCACCGAATGGGTTTGGGCGGCTGGTGTTGGCAGGGTTGGGGGAGGAAAGGGGAGAAGCAACGGTCGATGTACTCGTAGACCTCGGAGCTAGCTCCAACTTTCGGCGAGCGGGGGTGGGAGGGGTGGACTGGTTTGGGCTAGTGCTTCCCCTGGATACTGGCCGATTCCTTCTCCAGACGCCTTCGTCAGAAGGGGCGGGTGGCCGGCCTCCAGGTCCTCCACCTCCCCCACCAGATGGCGGGGGAATACCCTCTGACGGCTTGAACCTGGACCCAATCGTCCAAGTGTCACCATCGGCACCGGAGGTTGAGTCTCCACCACCAAATCCACTTCTCTGAGGGCGACCTTCGGGATCTCCCGACTGTGTCCTGGGCGGTACCATAGGGCGACTAGTAGACCGCCAGTCGTTGTTGTTGTCTGAAACGCCCGAAGGGGGTGGTGGTTTCTCGCCTTCGAATCGTCGTCGAGAGGAATCTCGCGAATCCCTCAAGTCTGGGAGTGGTCCTTCTCGCCTCCACGGGGCATCGAACTTGGAATCGTCGTCGAAGCCTCCAGGTCCGCCGGTGCGTTCCTTGGCTATATTGGAGCGTACTTTCAGTTCCCAGCTAGATCAAACAGTCAAGGACAGACTCACGAGGCTCCGCCACGCTAACGCGAACAACCCTACTAGCGAAACTCTGTCCACTCCTCGCCAAGGCATCCTTTAAACCATCCAGTGTTGCAAACTCGATGTACCCAAATCCCTTTGGTCGGTCATCTCTGTCCTTGATGATCTTGATAGACTTGGTCTGAGGAGCAACCGCATGAGTGTCCAATCGGTGATTAGGAAAGTGATTGATATCTAACCTCGTGCCCACCGAAGAAAGTCTCCATCTCAGACTCTGTGACGTCGAAAGCCAGATTTCCGATGAAGGCCGTGTATGGTGGGCTAGTGGGTAATGGGAGATCTTCCCTTGGTGGTCGATCAGCTGGAGAGGAGCCGTAAATTAGCGCGAACATGATGCACGAGATGGAGGCACTAACAGCGTAGGTCACGAAAACCCCTATCCGGGGCATCGCTGAGACGCGAGCGTGACTCATCGGGAATTCCAGATGCTGCGTGATACACAGATTGAGCGGGTACTTGAATGGGGTGAGAAGACGGTTGATGACTTACGACCGGTTGGCACCGTGTCCATCTCGTCGGCCCATGAGCCTAGGGCTTTTGATCACGAACATTAGCGATGTTCGGTACTGCGAGGGATGAGGATGTACGCACTGGAATCACCCAGGAACTCGTTTAACGACATTTTCTGTGCTCTCTTCGGCGCTGGCGGCACACTCGTCAGCTGGAACATCCAGTAGTGGGCCCGCTCTCATCGCTCACCCATGATCGCAGTCTAGAACTTTGTTTTGGTGTGTGGGATTTTTGTTAGGAGGAACAAGTTGAAGATCAGACCGAAAGTTTTTCCACGAAGGTGGGGATGGCCACGTGATTCCGTACCCTCTCAGCCGCTCCTCCCGTGGGACAGCGACAGGCGCAGTTATCATGATCTTGCTTGAAGTGAGTGAGAGTTCGATAGTGGCTATCTATTATCGTCCGCTCACTCCGTACACCACGTAGCCTCTGAACGTCGTTATCCAAACCACTCTTGCGGAGAAATGCGCCAAGTCAGTTCATCTCCCTTGATACACGCCGTTGACTGTTCTAATATCGCTCCCAGGCCATCTTCACTTGACGTACAGTTTGTCGATTTCGACAATGTCAGGTTTCATCTGTCAACTCCAGATCGGAAAACACAACTCTTGTTATCTATGAACATTCGATGCTGGGACGAACTCGCCCAATACGGTGCGGTTGATGTGCTTCGACGTGAATACGGCTCGTTGTACTTGACAACCCCGGAACCCGATTACCATGTTTCATTGGCCATCGACCTTGAACAGATTCCGGCTGAAGGCGGTGGGTGCACGGCCGCGACCACGTTCGTAGATGGCACGTTGACCTTCTCCCATTAATCAGAGGCTAGGGACGCTTTCATTAATTCCGTCGCTCTACTCAAGAGGAATGCTCTAGCCGCACCGTTCGAGCAAGCGTTCAGGGAACAGAAACAACTGGAGAGTTCTGGGTCTAACCAAGGACAGCTAATGCAGATGCATTACCGCGATGAAGAAGCAATCTATATCCGAGCATCCGCAGACCGTGTGACGGTCATTTTCTCCACCGTGTTCCGGGAAGAAACGGACAGAATTTTCGGAAAGGTCTTCTTACAAGTATGTGTTCATTTCGCCTATCCTGAGTATAGTAAGCTGACGCTGAAATCTTACCATTTCTAGGAATTCGTCGATGCTCGTCGCCTGCCGACCATCCAAAATGCTCCCCAAGTTCTATATACCAATCGCGATCCTCCACTGGAGTTGCGTGGTGTACCAGGACTCAAATCTTCGGAGGACATTGGTTACGTTACATTTGTATTATTCCCCCGACACTTCTCCAACCCGGATGTGGCATCTTCCACCATCTCGCATATCCAGCTTTTCCGCGATTATCTGCACTATCACATCAAGTGTTCCAAAGCTTACATGCATTCGCGTATGCGGCACCGCGTTTCCGAGTTCCAGAAGGTTCTGAACAGGGCTAAAACTGAAGTCGCCGTCACGGAAAGGAAAACTGTCAGGTGAGGATAAATCTCTAGCTCGTTTGTACGCCTTCTAGCTTACACGACGATCCGGCTGTGTTTTCAGTGGCCGAAGCATGATCTCACGATAGTCGCTCTTCATGTGACTCGTTGGGGAAACTCAATTGTTGTGCCTTGATAAGTGTCAACGAATGATTAGCGTTCCCGTCTCGCGCCTCAGCTCCCATAAAAAATATCGCAAAAACATTACATCGAAATATATATTGACGGATGTCGAATATGGGACACCGAGGGACCAGCACTGAAATTCAGTGGATACAAAATGGCGCTACGCTACAAGAGTTCTATGCTACAGAGCACAGCTAGAAAGGGACTGCGAGAAACGAGACCGCGTACCGAACGAAGAACAAGACAAGAACGATGGCGATAACGACACTTCCCCAAACCTAGGTCCCCGGCATTGGCTGCGAGAACAATTGACTGCCAGTGTAGACTCCGGGAGCCTGGTAGATTGACTTGGTCCCATATTCTTGTCCTGCAGGTAACATCTCAGACTTCTAGGGGCCATCGATTGCATCGGGACTTACTTGTCTGGTTGTTCGAGTAGCCGCCGTACCAACCTTGAGTTGCGGTCGGGTCACTCATCGGAGGGGGTGGCGGATACGTGTATTGGTCTAGACTGAGGGTGAGCCACCGACTACTTGCCGGACAAAAGGCGTGCGGGGTACCGGGGTAGAACTGACTTCCGTAGTCACAGGTCCTCGATGAGCCTTGCATGAAGGATTGGTGGTCTGTTGGCTGAGGGGTTCCAGGATTTGACCGAAAATAATCGCTGGTGTTCACCTGAAAAATAGAGAATCAGCAGCAGGTCGCGACGGACTGAAATTGAACAACGAACGAGAGGACTGTTGCTCCCTCCCCTTCCTCCCGCAGGCCATAAGGCATGGTGAGCATCGAGACTATTAGCATCATCCTGAACAACGAGTCAACGTCGGTAAATTCGCGATCGGAGTTATTGAGTTACCGCGGATCCCTCCCGCTTTCCAGTTTTCTTGACACGAGACGCCATTCTCTTGGTGGCGGCTAGCTGCTTCTTTAAGGTGACGGTTGCCTGTGGTATCAGAGAAATTACTAGCGTCCGATGCTCGAGGTCTGGTGTTGGGGTACCTTCTTTGTGCGGTAGGAGGCACTGTTCTCAAGATATTGTCGGACGAGGTCAATTGCCGGCCACTGTTCATGATATTTGGCAAACTGAGGAAAGGCAAGTATTGCCTGTGAACGGTATGACTCCTGTGAGCCCGGGAGGGGTAAACGGAGGTGAAACGGGGCACCCACCTCGATTCTCAGCCGATTCATTCGGAGTTGTTGCTGGGATGTCAGGGACAAATCAGTGTCGAGATGCCTGTGGCACAAATGCCGGATGACATTCTGTGAGTGGCGTCAGCAAAAGGTTCGGCGAAAAGATGTCGAAACGGCTAAATGCACCTTCATCACTTTGTACACTCCCGGATCGATCCCCGCCGCCTTCTGGATGTTATAGTTGCGCCTGGCCTGCCCGTGGGGCTTTTTCGCAACGTCAGGATGTTGCCTTAACATGGCTGTAGTCGAAGGATGGGCGAGATGATAGATTGTGGCGCAAGAATGTACTCACCCAAGACGTTTGTAACCGCTGTATCGTCGAGTTCGTTCTGAAGGTGAAACCTTTGATCCTCGGGGAGCTGGTCAGCGTATAGCTGCGTGGCTATGTCATGAAGTCTGGGGTAGTTAAAATAACTAGACATGGAGGGGGATGCGGGAGTAATGAGACAAACGATCGCCACGGATTTATAGTCAGGCACGTGAGGTTTGGTTGTCCACTCCGATAAACAAAGTGTAAACGCGGACCAACATGTCGGCGTCCAAACACTATGCCCGGGCGTGGCAGATGTTGAATTGATGAGAAGCCCGTCGGAAATAACTGGAACAGAAGAATTACAGTTCAGCATTGGGCGTGAATCCTCGTACCGTCGAGTGCTTCAGCACACCCGTCCTAGCGAGCTTCCCACGTGTTCTTTTCAAACACGTAGACGATGGAGGTAACCCGTGACAGCTCAATGGCACCTGAGGCAGGAAGATGGAGCTGTGCGCTTGCAAGGTCGAGTTATAGCGAGCGCCGAAGGTGTTGGGTGCGGAACAGGCCGTGAAGGGCACAAAGGCGCACTCGGGGTCCGGCTACTTGTACGATCCGCCGCAAAACACAGCAAGCACAGGTTTTGGTGGTGAAGAATGATAGCTCGCATTACGGTGGCGTTGGACAATAAAGTGATTTAGCAGTACTTTGTTGTCGGGCCTCCAGGTGTTAGCCTGCGGGGAACCCACTGGTTGGAGCGTGGGTAAAATGGAGAGGATGGGGTGACGTAAGCACCGGCCGTCTGGACTTTCCGCCACAACGATGTCGACCGGTGTGTCAGGAAGTGGCAGCAATCAAGGCCAGCTGCGCGAGTTAGCCGCCCTCGCCAACCATGCCTTCGCCGTCACATCTTCTTTCTGTTATTCCTTTGTTGCAAGCGCCACACGATGGTCCTTCTCCCCTTTTATCCTCGCGTACCCGCCCATATCATATCTTGTCGCGCCCCTCCTCGTGTTCGTGGCGGTGGTCATCAACATCTTCGTCTTAGCGCCCCTCAGCACGGCGCGCTACCTTGCCAGCTCCTTCTATCCTGTTTACGTCTTCTGCGGCGTTGCTTGCATCACTGGGATCGTAGTTGGCATGGGTGGAAGAGGGATCTCCGCTCTCTTAACCAGGATGTTCACAACATCAGAACAAAAATGGAGCGCTCCGGCGGACATCCCGACAGCAAGGGGGATTGGGAGACGGAGCCGACGAAGAAGGCTAAGGATAAAAGAGGAGGACACGTAATCCTCAGATGTGCGATGTGAGGTGCCAGCTGTAACCCATGGCCACCGAAGACACGTATTCACTTCTTCGTTTGTGATGTAGCTCACGTAATCTATCAACGAGCTCCCCGCCGTTGCCATGTGTGATCATCACTCTTCCTCCCTCCAGGCGACCCAGACACCGGCCACCCATGTTTTCCCGCTACACAAACCTCAAACACCATGCCCCTTTTCTTTCTAGAAATGTTTAATTGGAATTTTACCACTCAATTTTGGATGACAATCGGCCTGTTGATTTATTGTGGCGGTCCGTTGGATTTTTTGGAGCCCTTCCGTGGCCGTCTCCTCTCCTCGGGGAGCCTCGTGTTTACGTCGGGGGGGACCGGTGTTCCTGGTCGCGGTACTCCTTGACAATTTGCCTCCGCTCGTGTGTGCACGGTCCTCTTGTCGGCAAGGTGAAACGCTGATTAGCATCAGTAAAATACGTTACGAGGGTTGGGGCTGTCACACAAGCAATTCCTATAACCACGGGTACCTTCCGCCCGGAGCTCCCCACAAACTGTTCAAGTTCAGATTTTAGCATCACTCTACTCTCTATCAATCCCCCCGTCGGCTCACAATGGATTCATGCCTGGCAATCACTCCCACGGTTGGGAGTGGAAAGTTGGCATACCAAAGCTCCCACGATACGGGCATCCGTCGGGTCGGCTGCAGTTGAGACATCACGGTCTTTAAGGTTCGAGCGTCGGCATCCCCTTTGATCACTGTCATATTAATCCCGCTTTGCAAGTCTAGACCGCGTTCGAGTTTGATCCCAGTTCTCTAGGAACATCTTCCACCTGAATCCAAATCCGTCGGCGCGACGGTCCCTGCACGGACTGCATTTTTGTCCTTCCATATTTGAAGCAGACTCAAAGGTAAATTAGAGATCCCCCTTAAACATTCCGGGCTAGTCCCATGTGAATGTTGGAGGGTTAAAAGTCGAATGACGGACCCTTCCTGCATGTTCGGGATGACTTCACTTACTTCACTTACGTTGCACCACGGCCCGTTCCAGGAAGACAATGATACCGTCCCCAAAAGCAGGCGAGCCTGTTTCATCGGAGTTCTTCCGGGGGTGGTGGAGTCCCGTTGTAGAAAATCCTGTCATCAAGGCACATTCACCGATCTCAACCAGCTCGGGCTTCTGTGTTCACAATGTCCACTAAATCTGGGTAGTTGAGTCTATGGTTGCTACGAGGAATTTTGGCGGTAGCCTCATGTGTCTTCTTCGCCTTCTCATGGTCCCTCGATGGACAGTGATCCCAGTCAACAGTAGACGTCTATCAGAGCCGCTGCTGACATCGGCATCCCATTCCCTTGGATATTCAATCTGCTGCAACCCTCATCAGCCGCTGGCAACTTCTCATGGCCGTACTTCGGTACTTGGGTGATGCTATGCCGTTCCGCTGGAGTTTCGTTATTATCCAGATCAAATCGTATGGGGCGAGAGAACTTATATCTTGGTGATCATTCTCGGAGAGTGGTCCGGAAACATTCCCTTCTCTTCTCTTTTTTCTCCGTTTTTCCCACTGAAATGTCCCCCACCCAACCCCGCATCGTCCCATGGACACCAGAGGAGGATGAGCGGCTGGCTTTGGCTGTCTCCTCTTGTAAGTTTCGAGTGGACTCTCTCCAGCTTTCTTCCTCACAGGAACCTACAGGTGGTTCGAAAATCTGCTGGAAAAGAGTTGCCACTTCAATGCCTGGTACATCCACCGGCCTTAACCGTGTCCATTCACTTATCCCTTCGTCTGCAGGCAGGAATAACAAATCGTGTCGAAAACGGTGGCTTCACTCTTTAGACCCCCAACTCCGGAAAGGTAAGAGCGAACGATCTCATGCCTCACGTACCCCTTCTTTATACTCCGTTTAGGTCGTTGGACCTCCGAGGAGGATGCTGCTCTCCTAGAGTCTGTCGCAAAGTATGGCAAGCGATGGTACGAGGTTGCCAGGGCACTCCCTGGGAGAACCGACGATCAGTGTGCGAAACGCTACAAGGAGGCTGTTGATCCATCCATCAGTGAGTGCGACTTTCCCCTCCATTATCGTATATTAACCCATAGTTCTTGCAGGGAGGGATCCATGGACAGCGGAAGAAGATGAACAGCTGTGGAGCGCGTTTGAAAAACACGGAAATAAATGGCATACTATTGCCAATACTCTCCAGGGGCGACCCGGTCGGTTTATCTTCTTGGCTCGTGGGGGAACTATGTCCATTGACCGGTTGTTTAGCCATCCACTGTCGGAACCGACTTCAGAGTCTCCAGCGAGCTCGGGCGGCAGCCGAAGATACAGCTAGCCCGTCCGCTAGTGGACCATCAAGTGGGTCGGAGAGTTTACTATCTCCTTCCCTCACAAGCATCTCCATCCCATCCCCGTCCTCGTCTTCTGGCCCCCTTACTCCATCGCCACTGAAAGCATATCTTCCGGGAGAGGGACCCATCCAGGAAAACTCCTCGACAGCCCCCACGATACCCGCCTATGATGGAGGGCCAGACTGTCGATTCAACCTCGAGGTCACTCCAGAAACTCACCAAAACGAAAACTTTCACATCTCCCCTCGGGAACTACAACACGGGTTCCCCATCACAATCTCCCCACCAACCGGTGACCCCGCCGGCTGCTGGCAAGAAGCAATCCCCTCGAGTGACCTGTGGAAAGGTTGCCCTCGAGGAAGTCCCATCATTGCAGAGAATACTCAATTCTATCAACCTCCGCAAGTATTGCCCATACAAATAGATCCTACTCCCCCGTTCAACGATTCCTCCCCACGCCCACCTATGCCATTCACCATGACCTGTCCTGTTCCCCACTGCTACTATCAGTGTCAAACCGTTGTGGAAATTTGGAGACACATCACATGGACTCATGTTCACCCTCAACCGGACGATGGTATTGAAGGGATTGTAGAGAAGGTTGTCCTCGGGAACGTCTAGATATTTGTTTTGCTCACATTACCTCCACTCCCGGTTCATACGGGGTCTTATTTATGACCACACATTATACTTTTAGCATTTGGCCATCTTTTCGGTTTGTAGTGTAGACTTCGATTGCTTGTAGCATACCCCTGGGAATATTCTACTCGCTTCCCGATCTGGGAGATCGTTGCGACAACCATGTCTAACCTCTATCGTTCTGCGATCCATGCGCGATTATCAAAACTTCCCCCAATGCCACCTCCCGAGGACCTCGAGGGCGAGGATGAGGAAGAAGAGGAAGCTGATTCCTTGGGGTCCTTACCATCGATGCCTCCACCTCCAACCTCGTTTCCGAGACTAGGCTCTGGACCTACGTCCACAAAGCCATCGCAACTCGACGCATTTAAACCTATCTCCGCGTCGGGTTACTTTGATCAGGCACTAGAAATCAACGTCCCGTCGGTACAGCTGATTTTCAGAGTATACTATACACCACCGAAGGCGAGAGGTGGAACGGTCTTGGTTTGTCACCACGGTGCAGGGTACTCTGCACTGAGCTTCGCATGTTTTGCGGGGGAGGTTACGGGACTCAGCAACGGGGAGTGTGGCGTTTTTTCGTTTGACATGAGGAGACACGGTATGCAGGGTCTATTGTCTGATCATGACACCCTCCCAAGATGCCATAACGCGTTCACAGGAAAGACAGTCCCTACTCCCGAATGTCAAACACCTGATGTTGATGCGAACCTCGACATAACGGCATTGGTTAACGATTGCATGAGCCTCTTGACGACGGTATTCCCTGACCCCGCTGCAGGTCCATCGTTCTTGGTACGCTTGTCAGCCCGGTTTCGTTCGTGCGATCACATTGACACCCGACAAAGCTAGTTGGGCACAGCTTAGGTGGATCTATCTGCGTTCGAGCAGCTTCCTTACTTCTTGAACGGAAGTATCGAATCACCGGTGTCGCGGTTCTCGATGTCGTCGAAGGTGCGCCCGCCGAGGATCAACGCTCACTTAATCATTCACCGGGCAAGGTTCGTTCGTCGTGTTGATTGTCTATTGTTAGAGTTCACGCTCGATGCGTTGCCACACATGCACGCCCTCTTGCACACACGCCCTACCGGGTTCGGGAGTATCGAGGAGGGGATTGAATGGCAGTAAGCCTCTCACCTATCCCTTTTTTCTTGTTCAGGGGTAAATCTCATCCCGATCAGTGTAAAGACACACGCGATACGGAACGTCGCATCAGCACGGATATCAATTCCGGCGATCTTGGTCCCGTCTGTTTCAGGGAACCCGCCACCCTGGAGATGGCGAACTCCATTGGAAGACACTGCACCCTACTGGACAAGTACGACTATGCGGTAGCGACTCGGTACCGTTAACTGATTGCGGCCCGCACTGGATAGATTGGTTCACATCCCTGTCGTCATTATTCCTCTCGTGTAAAACGGCGCGCCTACTTGTGCTTGCCGGGACAGAACGGCTGGATCGAGAACTGATGATAGGACAAATGCAAGGAAAGTTTCAACTGGAAGTCATCTCCGGAGTGGGGCACATGCTACAGGAGGTTCGTTCTCTTTGACCTGTTGATCTTCAACCGTGGGAGAAACGCTGATTCATGCGAATTGACCTTTAGGATAATCCCACCAAGCTTGCGGAAGTCTTGGTGGAATTCTGGAGAAGGAACGAAAGGGTCCTTGTGGGCATCAAGAAGGTTGGAGAAACATAGGTCCATACAATAGCAATACCAATGCGTATATCGGGGCACTGTTTCTGTCTACATACTAGGAACAAAAAAGTTTCTGATCCGACACGAAACCGGAGGGGCCCTCAGTCCGTGTCTGTCGACGTTTTGCCGATAGGGAGTCCCGCAAACTTGTTCCTTAACCGTAGGTATTTTCCCCTTTGCGCTGCGCTAACACTAGGTCCAATCTTCTCCAGGGCTTGAACAAAGTCGTTGGTGTCAATGTAGACCGTGACATCGTCATCTGCGGCGCATTCGTTCAAGGCGCCAAGAGTCCGTTTCAGTGCACAGACTCCGGCCTCGCGAACAATCGCAGCCAGATCCGCTCCGCTGTAACCATCACACTTCTCCCTCACCAACAGATCCACCTCCTTGGCCACTGGTGAGTCTGGGGCCAACCGGACTTTCCGTATGACCGTTCTGATTATTTCTGCACGTTCATCCGCTGTCGGCAAGTCGACGTAGAGAAGCTTGTCCAACCTCCCTGGCCGGCACATTGCGGGATCAATAATGTCTGGCCTATTTGTGGCAGCAACAACGTAGATGTTCTTGCGGCTGTCCAGTCCATCAAGCTCGGTCAAGAGTGTGTTAACGACCCGTGCGGCAGACTCCGACTGTTCCCGAGGCAGAAAACGCGATCAGCGCACTGTTACCGTGGTGGGGAAGACCAGGTGCGTGAACTCACGACCGAATCGTCCCTTTTGGGGACCAGTGCATCTAGTTCATCGAAGAAGATAACGCATGGCGCAGACGCTCGGGCACGAGAGAATACTTGTCGTACGGCGCGTTCGCTTTCGCCAACATACTATTGTGTGAATGCGAGGTTGCTGTTAGCCGAATGTGATCGCTGAGATAAACGTGGCTCGTGGGACGCGCCTTATTCAAAAGCTCGGGACCTTTCACGCTAATGAAGTTGGCTCTACTTTCGTTGGCAACGGCTTTGGCCAGAAGAGTTTTCCCACAACCTGGAGGACCCCATAGCAGAACACCACATCCGGTGTCTATACCGACTGCCTTGAACAATTTGGGTCTTCTGATGGGCTGAACGATCGCCATTTGGAGTTCCTCCCTAATCTGATACAACGCCCCGATATCAGCCCAACTGACGTCCGGGATGGTTGCGAAGCCTTCACGCTTAGAAGATGGTTGCACGTGTTTTAATGCCTGTACGAAATCCGAGTACTGAATACTAAGCGGAGAGAGTTGAGCTTCGGTCAACGGATTTGGATGAGCATGAAGGAAGTGAACGATTGAGCTGGCCAATGGCGTAGAGGAACCTCGGTAACTTGAAAATGGGGATG
>Ga0307517_10001539_pt1 | contig 38423 bp, 38 predicted proteins | sample 23_EM_MG_FD_194515 | JGI IMG/M metagenome (GOLD analysis project Ga0307517, IMG submission 194515) | Populus trichocarpa ectomycorrhiza microbial communities from riparian zone in the Pacific Northwest, United States - 23_EM | ecosystem: Host-associated > Plants > Roots > Unclassified | place...
ATGGAAGTTTCCTCTACACCCTGCACCGCAAACGATTGCCCAGACGACTTCTGGGAACCCTATGATGATGAGGAATATGATTCTAGCAGCTCTGAGCAGGACTATTTCCCCACAGATGACGACAGCCTCCTATGGCACACCGACGAGAGCGCTGAGGACAGCGAAGACTTTGGAATGATTGTTGATTTTTCAGAATAAGGGAATGTAACATGTGTACATGTTCCGGTAACGGTACACAGGAGCGGGCATTGCAGGATCTCCTATGTTTAGTTGATTTATATTTGGTTTATTTGATTTGATTTCTGCTCCGCCACTGTCTCTGAGTCAGATAGGCTATGCTATCGTATTGCTCTGTTTAGTTTGCTTTGTTGGAAGTTTATATTTAGGATTCCGGGTATGGAATGGTCATGTAACACTGGCGAAGGCTGAGCACTGTTTGTTTGTTTGTTTCTTTCTTTGGTCTTGCAGGATTACAGGATTCCGGTGTGTCGGTAGCTACTGGTAATGATCGTGAATGCAGGAAGGCTATCGCTCTTGGGTTTGGTATTTAAACCAGTCTCCTGGCTAGCAGGAGACAGCAGACTTCGACAGACCTTCAGTCTAAGAATCCACTTGGTTGAACGGCAATCCCTGAGTTCTATTTGTCCTTCAACTATTATCCTTCTAGCTACCGGTCCCTTGAAGCCTCCCTTAGCACCAGTGCTAGCAGGTCTACCGCCGGTCCTATTGTACTTTCATTAGACAGGAATAAACCTGTTACACCCGCCACCCACAGGTGACGCGATGGACACGGCCGCCGACGAGGATGACCTCTCGCCCCCCGCTTCTCCCACCCGCTCCCTCCAGTCAGCGTTCAAAATGGCTACTCCAAGAGCCAGAAGCTCAACGATACTTCCGGCCCCTCTAGGGCCCACACCAGGCAGTCGGATGCTCCCTCCTGCCGAGCCCGCTAGCCCCTCTCCTATGAGCAGGGCCCCATCGGGCTTGGCCCGCTAATGCAGCACAACCCAACATCGTGGGGTGGGGAGCAGGCCTCCCCCTCCCCTCCGAAACCCTTCACACTCGTTCAACACAACTGCCTCGGGAGCTGGGCTGTGTTTCTTTCACTGTTTGGTTTGTTTACTCAACTGGCCCACCCTCCTTCCATTGTCTCCCTGCAGGCCCCTCCGGTCTACAGGGGCAAACTTCCCTCCTTTAATTCGTTTACTGTTTTTTCCCACCCCACCAATGGTGGCTGCAAGCCCCGCGTTCCGGGCTACGTTTACGGTTCGTTTTTGTCGACTGTTTCTCTCTTGCCCCGGCTTTCGCCAGGGGTGATGTTATGGCTCTGGACCTCTTCACTCCCGACGGTTTTTTCAACCCCTCCACCACTGGTTTCATGATCATCAACTCCTACAGCACGAAGGGTCAGCTCAACAATACCCGCTCTGTTCCACCGGATATCATTTTCCCCGTTTCCCCATACTTTTCGGAATGAAGCGATCCCCTCCCCTCCTCTGGCTCCGATCACATCCCCATCCTCCTCCGCTTTGAGGCTCCCCTCTTCCGTGCTCCCACGCCCGCCCCGAACTGGGCCCTTACTGACTGGCCCGTGCTTGACTCCTCGCTCAAGGGAGCCACGATCTCGCCCGCCCCCCCGCTTCCCACTTGTAGATCCCTAAACCTCTGGTTCAAGACAAACCTGGACCAGGTAACAGCCCAGCTGGCTCACCACACCCCGGTTAAGGGGGTCACTTTCCGGTCCAAGCCCTGGTGGTCGGAGCTCCTTTCGCAGCTCAGGAGGGCTTATACCTCCGCCCTCCGCTCCTCCAAGAGAGACAGACTCGACACTGCCCTCCTGGCCTCTGCAAGAACGGCTAGGTCTGCCTACTTCAAAGCCATCAAGAAAGCCAAAAGGGACCACTGGTCAGACTTCTTGGCCTCCGCGACCCCGGAGACGGTTTGGACGGCAAAGAGGTTTGCCGTGGGCCCCCCTCCCCCCCGCTTACCGGGGCTCCCTGGGGCCACAACGCCATTGGAGCTGAACAAGGCCCTCCTCAACCACTTCTTCCCTGGTAAACCGGTCAGGACCACCGACTCCATTCTTCTGCCATTCAGAGACTGCCCGGCTTTGACCACCGACGAGGTGGGCTGGGCGCTTGCCCGTTCCTCGCCGTCATCGGCCTCTGGCCCTGACAAGACCCCCAATTCCGTATGGAAGAGAATAACCCGGGTGGCTCCCCACCTTATTCTTGATCTCCTTGCCCCACTGGTGGCCCACGGCTTCCAGCCGCCCGCCCTCAAGATGGCCGACGGCATCGTCCTGGACAAACCGGGAAAACCCTCGTACGACTCGCCTGACTCTTTCCCCGCAATAGTTCTGCTGCAGACCTTCTCCAAGATCCTAGAGAGGATCATGAACTCGAGACTCTCCTGTGTGGCCTGCCTGGCTGGCCTCCTTAACCCCCACCAATGCGGATCGCTGGCCTGCCTGTCGGCGTCAGACGCGACAACAACCATGACCCATGAGATAGGACCCTCCCGATGGCTGGGAAGAAAGTTTCCACACTCTTCCAGGACATCAAAGGCGGTTTCGACAATGTCAACCCGGCTACCCTCTCCAACAGGCTCAAATCGAAGGGTGTTAACCCCTACCTTGTGTCATGGACTAGGTTCTTCCTCACTGGCAGGTCATGCTGGCTCCTCTACCAGGGATCACCAAAGGTCTTTGCCCCGTTCTCGGTGGGAACCCCCCAGGGGTCCCCGGTCTCCCCCCTCCTCTTTGTCATCTAAGTCTCCCGCCTGCACTGCGAGATCCCCCAGGGTCTCACGCTTTCTTATATCGACGACTTCGGTCTGACGGCTTCCTCGGCGTCCTACCGTCGGAACATCTAGTCATTACAGAGGTATTACGCGGTGCTGAAGGCCAGGCGGGCCTGCCTGGGTATTGGCTTCTCCATCCCTAAAACAGAACTCATCCACTGGTGCACCATTAGGGACAGAGGCCATATTTCCCGCTCCCCGATCCACCTGGACGGGTCTATTTTCCACCCCAAGGACGAGGTCCGGTGGCTGGGCTACAGGTTCACCCCCTCGATCTCCACGACCCCTCACTTCATCAAAAGGCTGGCCAAGGCCCAGGCTGCCTTCGTGGCCGTCAAAAGGCTCTCCCCTCCGGGGATGGGCCTCCCCCCCTTCCTGTGCCACCGGCTGGCCTCCTCGCTCCTCTTTCCCATCCTCAGCTACTGCGCGGATACTTTCAAACCCACTGCACACATGTCAAGGAAGCTCGCGGCCTTTTGGCACAAGGTCCAGAGGTGGACCACCAACTGTTTCACGTGCACGCCCACGGACATCCTAGCCGTTGAGGCCTGCCTCCCCCCCCTTGACCTCCTCCTCTCCCACAAGTACCCCCTGGCCTGCCTAAGGGTAATGTGCTTCCCCCCGGAGATCAACCCCACCACCGCCAGGCTCCCGCCCTCCCTTCAGACACCATCGCTACACCGCCATACCCCCAACCACAGAACCATCTCCCGCGGTAACCCTGGTGCCCGGCTTCCCCTCCGCTGGGGCCAACCAAAGCCCCCTGCCAAGAACAGGACGCACCACCCCCTGGACGCCCTCCCCCACTCGATGCTTTTTCTCCTCGGCCAGGAGGGCCACGCTCCCCTCCATGTCACTTCCCAGCACCGGCTCGGCGAGACCTACCCTGCGCCGCCCCCGGGCCGCACCTACCCCCAGCTCAAGCTCTTGTTCAGAAACCGTCTCATGGAAGAATGGGAGGAGGCTGCACAGGACCCGGCTAGGTACGAGCACCGCCCCTCGCTAAAGCCCCATCCCTTCATGGGCCTCTCCAAATTCGACGCGGGTCGCCTGCACCAGATGAGGTCTGGCACGAGCTACCTTCCCGTCCACCCATCTTGGGACGACGACGGCCCGCCCACCTGCCCCAGCTGCTGTGATGCCCCTGAGACCTTCGAGCACGCCATCCTCCACGGCTCAGCCAAGAGGCCTGCCAGGCCCGGCCACCTTCAGTAGGTCACTGAACTGGGCCCCGACACCCCTGTCTGGTCCTCCGCCGCCCTTCTGGGCGCGCTCACCCGCTTTACCAGGTCGACGGCCACCCGCTTTACCAGGTCTACGGCCACCGCGTTTCCCCCGGTCATGTTTTCTCGCCCCTCTTCTTCCGCAGGTTCCTTTTCTTCCTGCTCTTCTAATGTGGTTTCCTTGTGTTATTTTTTATCATCTCAGGAAGGCTAGGTTTACGTTTTGGTTTGAATTTTTCATGCGCTCCACTGGTAGAAAAAGGGCTTTCCTCGGTTTACGTGTTATAATTTCGTGCACGTATGTGGGCCTGGGACCGGTACGGACCCCAGCCGAAGAGAAGAGTTCCGGATATTCCCTTTGTTAGTTCGTTTTGGATTTTGGGTTTTGTTTTCGCCATAGCCAGCGCTCCATGCGATTTCTTGTACCTTAACAACAAATATATGATATAAAAAAAAAAAAGTAAAAAAAAAAATAAGCCCCTTATTTCCTTGGTTCTTTACGCTACCTGGTATTTCTTTCACCACTCCTGTACTTCAGAATATAATGACTTCTATTCTGATATCCAAGATCCATGCCAAGAACCCACAAACCCTGACCCTGATCTGTCGTTTCACGATTAGCCTTGACCTGAGATTGTCATGTCCGAACCCTCACGCTAAACGAGTGTTACCGTTTAGGACCTTCCTGTCGTTGTGTGTCTTGGACTAACGTCCAGTGCCAAGACCCAGTTACTCAAGGTAGCCTCTAACCAGGATCCAACCCACAGAACCCCATGTCTCAATGTTTCGAACTTCCCACCGCTGCATTAACTGCCTTGACCGAATTGTCGGCGGTTAGCAAGGATGAGTTTGATCAACTACCCGAAGATCGAATTAGACAGCAGCTTCACACCGCGCGCGATCTTGCTACTTCACTCAACTGGCTCCTGGCACTCCCTTCCATTTCCCGACAAGGCACCCCTGCACCGCTCAAACAAAACCCTAGCTTCCAACAGCTACAACAACCCTTTCAAAATCTAACCAACGAAAAGGCAAAGCTTGTTGAATAACGAGATGCAGTTACCGAAGAACCCGAGCCTTTGCTTACAGAGAGAGAAGGACTAGAGGCAAGGTACAGAGCTATCGAGACTGACCTAGAGCGTGACAGAGCCACCATAGTTACCCTGAACACCGCGTTGACTAACACAAACACTGCCCTGGCAACTGCAACTGCTGCACTTGCAAACGCAGGGGGACCTGCTCCGCCAGCAGGTGAACGACCCCCTAAGCGACAATCTATCCCCAAGCCATAGGAGTTCGACGGATCCCAAGACCAACTTCGCCCATTCCTTGCACAATTACGTACCAAGTTCCTCGGAGATGGCCACAAATTTGTCGATGTCCAACATCGATTAGCATATGCTGTTGTGTTCCAGAAAGGGAAAGCTTACGGACAAATCCTTCTCCTTATTGATGAAGGAAACATTAATATAGCTAGTGTGGGAGCCCTGATCACCCTACTCACGAACACCTTTGGTGACCCTGATAGGGTTTGTACCGCCGAACGGAATCTACAAAGCCTGCGTCAGAAGAACCGTAACTTCTCTGACTACTTAGCGGATTTCCAACGATATGCTGCCGAGGTATCTTGGAACGATGCTGCTAAGCGAACCTCATTGTACGAATGATTAAGCGCTGAACTCAAGGACGCTCTGGTAACCCTGGACACCCCCGATGAGCTTGACCAATATCTCATAATGCTCAAACGTGTGGATAACAAGATCCGTGCCTACCCAGCGGAACAAGGGCTGTCATCTTCTACATGGAGATCACCTACCACGACCACGCCCATGACACCCAAACTGGGTGCTCCTCCTACGACTACCAGCACCGCTACCGGTACTCAAGCAGGCCCCATGGACCTTGCGGCGGGATGACGCCCCGTATCACAAGCGCAACGTGAGGATCGCATCGGACGCGGCCAATGCTTCTACTGCGGGGGAGCAAACCACATGGCTCGACAATGTCCGCATAGCCCAAGTCACCTCAGAGCCAATGCTGCTGCCATTCGTGCACCTCCGCCAGTGGTTCCTGAAGACTCTCGTCCCGAGTCCGAACACTGGGAAAACTAACTGTCCCATCTACAGTCCAAGGCACTGTCATGGGACGAGAATCGCCTTCTTCGTTACATTCTTTATCTGGTTTATCTCTTGACGACATGGAGAATGTGGTTGAAGCTAATCATCTGGTAATGGCGTGTACGATTGTTGACAACCATAACGAGATTCGCTCCCATGCTCTAATAGACTCGGGAGCAACTGGATATGCATTCATCGACAAGGCTTTTGCCGAGCGCCAGAACTTTCCTTTGTTTGAACTTAAAGAACCAGCACCTTTAACAGTTATCGACGGATGGCCTGTGAGTTCCAGAGCAATTACTCACCTCACCAAAATCGTGTTGTCGATTAACAACTACCATGAAATGATTCCTGCTTTTGTTACCACACTTGGGGGATACCATCTAACACGCGGTATACACTGGTTCAAACACCACGATGTCAAGATTGAGTTCGCTTCTAACTCCCTTACTTTTGAATCTGAATATTGATTGAAGAACTGTATTACCGACGTTACAATGGCCTACGGAATCGAGGAAGAGTTACCACATTTCCTATGGGCTTATGCTGCACAATGTGCTCTTGGACATCAAGTCCTTGACAAGGACGAGGTACTTCAGATACTTCCCCAACAATACCACCAATTCCTTCCTTTATTCCTCGAGAAAACAGAAGATCAACTACCACCTGACGGTAGGTTTGATCATGAGATACACCTGCGCCCCGGATTTGTCCCTCCTTTCGGACCAATATACGGTCTTAGCCCCCCTGAGTTATCAGCCTTATACCAATGGCTAGACCAAAATCTGGATAAGAAATTCATCCGCGAATCATGCTCCCCTGCTGCTTCTCCGATTTCGTTCGTTAAGACAAAAGAAGGTTCTCTACACTTATGTGTTAACTATTGGGGACGTAACGAGGGAACGATCAAAAACCGTTACCCTTTGCCCTTGGTCAAAGAAAGCTTTATGCAAATTTCACGAGCCAAGATATTCACTAAACTGGATATTCGCGGAGCCTATAACTTAATTCGCATGAGAGCAGGTGAAGAGTGGAAAACAGCTTTTCGTACACGATACCGGCTTTTTGAATCCCTTGTTATACCCTTTGGGCTTACCAATACCCCCGCGACCTTTCAAGTTTACATTAATGACGCACTACGCCCCTTTCTGGATAGATTTTGTACAGTGTATCTTGATCATATCTTGATATACTCTGAGAATAAGGAACAACATATTGAACACGTCAAACAAATCCTGGAAGCTTTAACGAAAGCTGGACTCCAGGTAAAACCTCAGAAATGCGAATTTCACACCAACAATGTCAAGTATCTTGGTTTCATCATCACCACGGAAGGCCTACGAATGGATGCCGCGAAGATCACAAAGATCATTGTGTGGCCTATTCCTAAGAAATTACGCAATGTCCGCTCCTTCTTAGCATATGGAAACTTCTATAGGCGCTTTATCCAGGACTATTCACATCTAGCTAGGCCACTAACCCAATTAACCAAAAAAGGTACACCATTCATGGGGTCGGATCTTTGTCAAGCCGCATTCGAAAGATTGAAGGAAGCCTTTACTACGGCCCCCATCCTGATCCATTTTGATTTTGACAAAGAGATATTAGTGGAAACCGATGCTTCTGACATTGCCTCAGCCGGCATACTATCCGAACCAGGACTTGATGGGCTTTTGCATCCGATTGCATTCTTTTCAAAGAAACACACCCCGGCCGAATGTAATTACAATATTTATGACAAACGGTTGATGGCTGTGGTACCCACTTTCAAGGCATGGCGAGCTTACTTGGTCGGACGACCTGTGACGGTACGATCGGATCATCAGAACCTACGATACTTTACCACAAAAAGGTTACTCAATCAACGCCAAGCCAGATGGGCTGAGTTCCTGTCACAATTCAACTATACGATTGAGTTTGTGCCTGGTAAAGCACATGGAAAGGCAGATGCGTTGTCAAGGATGGCGGGACAAACATACGAAGAGTTATTAGAAGACAAGACACATAGGACACAAGTGATTGTCAAGTCCCAGTCTCTGGGTTTGTTGGCGGATATTCCACTTCACTTTGGAGCGTCCCCATTGAAGGAATTATGGACAGAAGCTTATCAAGCTGACCCCCTTCCAAACCAGATACTGACAATACTGGAACAAGCGGTACAACATAGCCGCCTGATATCCCTAGCCGAATGTACCAGGCATGGTAATTGACTGCAGTATCACGATCGTCTTCATGTTTCCGCTCAGGAACCTTTGAAACTGGCCATTATTTGGGAAAATCACGATGCTCCTGCTGCTGGTCACCCCGGTACATCCAAAACACATGAACTAATCACCCGATAATACCATTGGCCGAGCAAGCGAAAAGAGATTGCACAATATGTGGCCAATTGTCATATCTATCAACGAAGTTGAACGACTCGTCACGCTGCGTTTGGTATCCTTCGACCCCTCTCTATTCCCTATCAACTATGGCAAGATATATCAATGGACTTTGTAACCGGCCTGCCCTGGAGTAAGAGTAACAATGCGATTTGGGTAGTGGTAGATCTGCTAACCAAGATGCGTCATCTTGTCCATTGTGGTACCACTATTGATGCACCCTCTCTTGCTGACATATTCCTGGATAACATCTGGAAACACCATGGACTACCGCTGACGATCATATCCGATCGAGAACCTCAGGTTGCTGCTGGGTTCTGGGGGACCATGTGTCGCAGACTAAAGATCGACGGACGCCTATCTACTGCATTCCACCCTGAAACTGAAGGTCAAACAGAGCGAGTTAACGGTATCATGGAACAGTACTTACAGTCATATGTGAACTACCAACAGGATGACTGGTGTCAATGGTTACCAATGGCGGAGTTTATGGGAAACAATCATGCATCCGAGACTACCGGCGCCTCTCCCTTCTTCGCCAACTACGGCTATGATCCTCGTATGCACTTTCTCGATGAGCAAACTCTCCCGACTGACGATCAAGAGGCACAATCTTTCGTTGTCACTATGACAGAACTCCATGCACACCTTCGAACCGAAATGGGTTATGTGCAAGAAAGGCAACAGGAAAATACTGACCAACACAGACTCCCAGCTCCCTCCTTCCCAGTCGGTGATAAGGTTTGGCTGAACACTAAAAACTTTAGGACACGTCGACCTTCACGAAAGTTAGACAACAAACGTCATGGACCATATGAGGTTAGGGCAAAGATCGGAACACATGCTTACCTTCTGAATCTGCTAAATACTATGAAGATTCATAACGTCTTCCATGTTTCACTGTTGGACCTAGCAGCCAATGACCCACTCGAAGGACAAATAATCCCACCACCTCCGCCGGTGGAAGTTGAAGGAGAAGATGAGTGGCAAGTTCAGGAGGTTTCAGATTCCAAATTCGGCAGGAACCGACTGCGAGATCTGGTGAAATGGGAGGGCTATGACGAAATGAGCTGGGAACCGGCAGAATCAATCAACGACCTCACGGTAGTTGACACATTCCACGAACGGTACCCACTCAAGCCTGGGCCATTACCGGAGACTTGGGAATAGGCCTCAGGGAACTTCGGCCCTATGGAGGGCCCTGCTCTCACGGTCCCCTGATGAGATACATGTTGGGATACCTTTGGTGTTCTTTCTTTTGCTACACAGTTGCTATGAGGGATTTCCTTTGTAAAGGTTACCACAAATTGTATAGGTTCTTTGGTTACCTGGATACGCGACTCATACTGGGGTATGAGCCGGGTGGCAAAGGCTGTGCTAGGATTTCCTTCTATATAAGAGGGCTTCGCCCCCTATGTACTTTCATCTTTCTCGTCTGCTCCACCTCCAGCGATTGAAATCTCAACACCATGGGAAATCATCGTGAAAGTGTCCTCCGCCTCTGATCTGCCCCGTCCGTGGCAACTGCTCCGGGGTTTATCACGCCTTCTTCCCTTTACTTTCTCTGAGGCCTTTGGCCTCTTCTCCCGGGGGTTATGGACTCCTTTCTGGTTCCGTTCGTCTTCGTTGAGCACGCTTGCGTTGATGTTCCTACCCTTTACCCCGCACTTCGCGACACGCTGCGCTTAGCGTTTTGCACGGTCGGCAACCCTCCTTCCTCCGTCAACACACGGTCGCTAGTTTCGGACTATCGGTGAAGTAGTTGCCCTGGTGGCTCTGCTCTCTGGTATTGCACTCTCTCCTGAGTTGCAGGATCGATACGGTCGGCGTTCGAAAAACTGTGACCCCGTCTCCGTCCTCCGTGTTCGTACTTCTCGGTTGTTTGGCGAGCCTTCCCTCTCCCGCTTCCCATGCGTCAGATCCGCTTGCACCGTACTGCTACGCCCCTCCTTAGCTGGCACCTTTTCTGCCTCCTCGGCTGGCACCCTACTGCCCCTTACAATAGCTGGCACCTCCACTGCTGGGTGGCTCCCCTCGCCGGGTGACTCCCCTCGTCCTCCTCCCGCTCTCGCGATTTTACTCTACGGTCGCAAACCTCGCGTTAGGTTACGCTGTGTCATGGTATAGCACTACCTCCTTGGCCTATGCTAAAGTCAGAAGTGTCACCGCCCCCTGGCTTTTGCCTTGTTGGGACATAGCCTGCCCCTGTAGCCTTCTGGTTTGGGGTTCGATCCGTTATTCGTTTAAGGTTGGGCAATAGTAGTTTTAGTTTTTCTCTCCTTTCAGTCGGCACTTGGTGCCGTAAGATTCCTTTCATTTGTTTTGGGGGGCCACAGAAGGGTTTGTGTCTTTTCCTGGTTTCTTTCCTATACTTGTCTTTCCTTACGTGTCTGGAGGAAGGTATTGCTCCGTCTTGCTTTCGTCTTAGGTGCTATGAGGGGGGAGGGTGGGCTCTGGGTTAGAGGGGTTTGATTTTTCCCATGAGGGGGTGAAGCGGGTCGTTGGATTGTTTAGGGTTTTGTTTTCGCCATAGCTAGCGCTCCATGCGATTTCTTGTACCTTAACAACGAATATATGATATAAAAAATAAAAAATAAAAAATAAAAAATAAAAAATAAAAAATAAAAAATAAAAAAGCCCCCTATGTACTTGGTTCTTTATACTACCTGGTATTTCTTTCACCACTCCTGTCCTTCAGAATATAACGACTTCTATTCTGATATCCAAGATCCACGCCAAGAACCCACAAACCCTGACCCTGATCTGTCGTTACACAATCACCCTTGACCTGAGATTGTCTTCTCCGAACCCTCACGCTAAATGAGTGTTATTGTTTAGGACCTTCCTGTCGTTGTGTGCCTTGGACTAACGTCTAGTGCCAAGATCCCGTTACTGTCTAAGCATGCAGACAAGTTTCAGTTCCTCCTGACCAAAGAAGAATTGTGAACTTGGACCTGGACATGATACCACACCAGAGAAATCAAGAGCTCTCCAGTCCCGCAGTCAATGGTAACGCGATTATATTCAGGGTCAAAAGGTGCTTGCACTATGAGAAAATGTTCAGAATTGTTAGCAGGTACCTAGATAGTATGGTAGATACCTGTAGGCCGCGCACTCTATCGATGCGGGATATAAATATTGAAGTGCCTCCCAAGCTTTACTGAAATCATTATTATCAATATAATAAGTTATTACAAGAAAAATCTTAATCAATATTTTACGAACATTTATATTAAGCCTTCCTAGACACATCTCGGTCTACAATAAAGTACTCCGGTCTTACCCATCTCACTTGTTCTTAGAGATCTGGTACCACCTAACAGTTAAGGTCTCTTCTCTGTTACTTGATGATTCTTCAACCACCCGGGGAGAGGCCTTCTATTTATACTCATGTTCATGCTACATCAACCTCTTTAGCTAGGAAGTATTTTCTTAACATTTCAGTGCATCAGAACCAAGTGCAAACACTGTTTGACCCTGAAATCTTGCCCAGCTCAGCTCAGAGAACCTCTCGCACCGCAATTTCATCTGAGAGTGTCCCCACTCTACCAGTAGACAGTCTTCAATCTCTTCGTCATGATACATCATATATGAATAAGTAGTCCAAATGTCTACTTACCAATAGTAATATGGAATATGGAGTGATCAGTTCTGATATCCATCTATTAAAGCATTATGCAGCTAATGTATATGCAACTAGAAAATAAAAGGTGTAGTGTTCTCTAAACATCATTCCAATCAGTTAAACATATGTTGAAACATGCCCTCATTCAGTGTTCTGAGTCGTCTTCCAGATGCCTCTCAGAAGCTCATAACCCTGGAACCTTTGATTCGGATATACGGTCATCTTATGAAGCCGTATACCTTACTCTCAAATATTAGGTAATCTAATCCTGCCAGAGTAATCTGTCCATACAGGTTTGTCTGACTTGAATATACTAATAGTGAGTTTGTAGCCAGGAATAATTCTAGCATAACTGACAGCTTTTCCTACTATATCTAAGATACTCTTGTGCTTGCATGTTTCAGGCATAATTCTCTATATAAGATTTGTCAAATAATAATTTAAGATATCATAGTAAAGTACTAAAACAAAAAAATTCATTCGATGCCCTTTTTACACCAACAGTTCTCATCTCACCAGCTTCTCTCATCACCTTATATTTATGAAAATTAGGGAAAAAATGTTCTTACATTAGCAAACCCATAGATAACCTGAAGATGGTTACTGAATCCTTAAATATTATCAAGTGATGTTAAATGATTGTTTCAGTATCTGGTATTGGCTGCCACGTAAAGTGACTAATCAAAAGTCTTGGTGATGGGCCTCTTTCACACCAAAAATCGCCCTTGCAAAGGGTTTCTTACCCAAGTTTCTCTAGCAAACCTGGATGGAAAACTTTCCAGAAACCACCTAAGTAGTTATATATATATCTCAAGATTATCCTCTATTATTTACAGAGTCTCCTGACACTTCCTTCTTATTGTACACCTCATCAAAGATGGGAACATTGTTGGTGAGTGGTTGCTGGGGCAATTATCTTAGTAAATTAGCGAAAATAATGACTTTCAAGAAATGGTAGCACTTTCCAAGCCAGTAGGACCTTCAGTTGGTGATGAGTATACTTGAAATTAATTATGGGATATTACACAGATGAAGAGACTTTAAATCAGAAGTTTGGTGAAAGGTGATCTAGTTTCTGGTGAGATATCAATAATTTAAAAGTGGAGCTTTTGCCCATTTTTGGTGTGAAATGGGGGAATCACCAAGACTTTTGATTAGTCACTTTACCTTTTTGTATAGAGCCTTATGAAAAAATATAGATCACTTTCACACTTGCTGACCCAATTGTGAACAACTAAAACAGCTTTGATTCCTTACAGTTCTACTTGAAGATGTTTCAATAGATAATGATTCCCTAGCCAATAGAAAAATTTCAAGTATTTTTATCTAAGCAGTGGTGAGAATTGTTTGTTTAACAGTGTCCATTTTTGGTGTAAAAAGGGCATCAGATGAACCCTTGTATCCTCATACTGTAGTAGGGGAGCTGGAAATACTAAATAACGTGATTTATAGGGAACCCGATCAGGACCGGGATCCCGATCACCCACAGCAACCACTGAAAAATCAAACTTACCTTTCATTATCTCAATGAATAATAGAGATACTTTTTTGAAAATATGGTTACAAGTACTTTAAAATATAGAGAATCTGAAAATCTAGTTTTTATTTTCTGCTAAGGAATTATTACTCTGGAATAATGGTTTTAAGAGAGCCTATTTCAGAAAAGAGTAATACTCTTTCGAAAAAATATAGAGTTGAAAACCCTCCATTGAGGACATTCTAAAATATATAGAAGCATAGTATAAGTCTTATATATTAAGATTAATCTAGTTTTCCTTTACATTATAATCATTTTTCTAAGCAATAGTTGTTAAAAGAGACATGGAAAACTACATATAAACTACATACAAATTGGATCAATTTTACCATGTAATATCTACATATATAGTTGGCCAATATACTCCATTCTTTGCAATACTCTTTATTATAATATCTCAACGAAGTATACAAAGTTTAAAGCTAAATAAACATGTTTTGCATAATCCATACTTTGATTATTATCTAACTAGTAAAAACTATAGATAAATCACTTTACTACTATCAAATTGCAATTGTGAATTATTTGAACCAATATTTAGTTATGAGATTATGATAAAGGGTGCTAGAAGGCAGGCTGTACATTGTAGAGCTTGCCAAAATAATAGTCCCTTATCAGATTATGTATTTATTGCATTTAGTCAAATATAATGAATCCTCCTCCAACCACTTAATATAATTAAATATACCTGTCTAGCAAATATATAGACTATCTAGCATAGTTTCCTTATATCCATCAAATTATGGATTGACTTCTAGTGTACTCGAAAATTGTATTTGATTCATTTGAGAATTAGAAAAAGGTTTATCAGGTATAACATATTACTATTGATAGTATAGAGTGTAACAGATATAAGAGGCATGTTCGTCTAACCAAACTTTGAATATTTGCTTAGAATATCATAGGCAAGGGTATTCCAAAGAATTGAGTTCATTGGGCAACTATTGTAACGACCCTATAGATAGGTAGCTACAGTGGACTAAACTCAAGCCCATATGGTAAACCAAGAGGTAACCAGATTGCGGATAGACCAGTATACTTAGTATACTAAGGGTAGACATGAGTTGGTACAAGTGTCTACAAAGTGACTTGGTGACATCAGGTTAGACAGGGTAACCTAGGTAGGCCAAAGTTACCCTGCTAGGCAGGGTAACCTTCGGAGGACATGTTCACGTAAAGTTAAGGAAACATAGTAAACGTTGCATGGGTCTCCGGGGTAACATTATATGTGGTCGCGCGGACTCCAGAAGGGAATAAAGGCATAATAGGGTGAAGTTACCCTACCTTGGAAACATTATTACCCTACCTTAGGGACCCAGTTACCCTACTGAGGTACCCCAGTTACCCTACCTTCACCGACAAAGTCATCTGCGGACTTAGGGGGAAGTTATCCCACCATAGTAGGGCTCTTAGATGTTTATAGAGCTGCTTGGTATGGTACGAAACGGACTACTGACGGAGGAGGAGTGGTCCGAACCTCCTGTAACTTTCAGGGGATGTTCCTAACACCCCCCCTGCAGCCCCAGCGTTCGTACGGAGCGACAGCAGTGTACGGCTATGTAGCTGTGTGCTTCCTAGTAAAGTGAGATCCATAGCAACACTCCCACAACACCGTATAAGTTGTGGCTGTCCAACCGACCAGAAGTAGTTCACAGGATATATAAGGGGTGTGAGGGTGACCGCCTCCTGGGGCGCGACCTGGATAACACCTGGGAACCACCTACGGGCATACTTTGACCTCCGGGTAGTTGTATGGTTAACAGTAGAGGGCTTGGGGCTGACCAGGGAAGCTGCAAGGCTTCCAGGACAACCACCCCAAAGCCAGTCCCAGGCTACCCCATGAACTGTAGCATTACAATGGGTTATTAGTGGACTCTAGAGGTGTGAGTCTTGTCATGATTTAAGAGGGTCCCGCATGGTTGACTGTGGGTAGCGCCCATGCAGTCAGGCAGCAGGAGATTTCTTATCGTGGGAGCATGCAGTCAGGTTTAGAAGCTTAATATAGCCAAGTAGATTTGCCGATAGACTGCGTAGCTTGTATAGACGAAACTACCGCTGGGCCAGTGAGTACCAATGGATATTATCTCTATGGAGGGCATGTCGGTTGACCACTGACATGCTACCGATAGGAAAGAGGTTTCGCTCATGCAGATGTAGTTGGAGAGCCATCACCGGAAGCGCTTCTTATTTGTGGAGATAGTTAATATCCGAGCCGTCCGACTGCCTCCCAGTGTTAGCTCACTTTGGCAGGTGAGTTGGACAGCCCTGAGCTGAGCAGGGTGCTCGCGAAAGGTCAGAATTGTTGACAGGTGTCCTCTGGCTTTACATTATCCTACTTAACTAAAGCGAGAGACACTCTATTCTGATAACCAACGATCCTCGAGAGAACTTATTGAGTGAAGCTTTCAGGCTTAACGATATTAAGTTTTACCGCTTGATTCTACTTTGAATTATCTTTATCTTTACTTTGATCCTTACTTCAACATTGAGTCTTCGGTGCAGTCGCACTCTTAGGATCCGTCTTCCTACAGAGTGCCCCCGTTACAACTATATATTTAGATATTACATGATAAAATTGACCCAATTTGTATGTAGTTCATATGTAGTTTTCCATCTCTCTTTTAACAACTCTTGCTTAGAAAAATGATTATAAAGTACAGGAAAACTAGATTAATCTTAATATATAAGACTTATACTATGCTTCTATATATTTTAGAATATCCTTGATGGAGGGATTTCAACCTTATATCCCTTGGAAAGAGTATTATTCTTTTCTAAAATAGGCTCTCTTAAAACCATCATACCAGAGTGATAATTCCGTAGCATAAAATAAAAACTAGATTTCCAGATTCTCTATATTTTAAAGTACTTGTAACCAAATTTTCAAACTAGTGTCTTTATTATCCATTGAGATAATGAAATGTAAGGTTGATTTTTCACTGGTTGCTATGGGTGATTGGGATCCCGGTCCTGATCAGGATCCCAGGAAATGACGTTACAAGCTAGTACAACCCTATCTTACTATACTATATTAACTTGAATAAGAGAGCAGCCTGAGTGTGCTACATTATTGCAGTTCCTCCTCTAATAATGTCCAGTATTTTTTTGTTTTTTCACCTCTCCTGCCTTGCTGTGATTTTCGCCTCTTTTCTAAGGAAGAGAATTCTTGACTACTTAGCATACCATTCTCTTATTTGAGTTAATATTGTATTTTCCAAGGCACTCAACTCTAATGTTTTACACATTTCTGCTATCTATACTTTGTATCAAAATCTCTTACCTAATATCATACTTGTAATTTACTCCAAAACCTAATACTTGTACACAATATTAATAATAATAATAATTTATTAACATAATAATATACAAAGGAATAATGTTATCTTCCCAGTTTACCAAGCAGGTCCAAAGTTTTTTCTCCTTTTGCATTTTTTTCCATTTTTTCCATTATTTTGTCATTCCTTTTTCCTTTTTCCTTTTTTCTTTTTTTGGCTTAAGCGAAGATTTTCCTCGACACCTTGACCTTCTGTTTTGACGTTTTTTCTATACGGCACAAACACTACGCATGCCTTGCCGTAGCCATCCATCCTGTGCTCTCGTGAGAGAGGGCATGTAATAACCGGGTAACCGAGCACAGAGAGTTGGGTACTTAAACGCGCCTTTTCCCCCCATACCTTCCAAGTATCCGAACCACAAACAACCCCCACCCCCGCCTCATCACCCTGTCTTCATCACCACTTTTCATCATCCTCTCCTCACGATACACTAGATTCACAATGCTACGCGCGATCTGTTTGTTCCATAAATCCTACTTTCTGGAAATCGCACCTGTTACTAACTGCTGGTCGGGATTATTTGTCAGACACCAGTCCCACGACTAGGGAGACACTTATGCTCGTCGTGGCAGGTTCTGTCAGTAACTGGTTCGCAATGAACTCCACGAAACAAATGCATATTGCCGAGGGATACCGCAAACGTGATGGCGAGCTTTACGCAATACAAACTGCGCGGAAGGAGTTCCACGCCAAGTACCGCACCACGACCAGTACCGCAGAAGCGTCCGCTTCACAGGAGAAATCCTTCTAAATACCGTTCCGATATCTTGAAGACTCGCAAGCCGTCAAAAAACTTCGCCGCGGTTGGGATTAAAGGACGATGGTTCCGGTGGTTGTGGAGTTGGGGTTTTTCGCTTTTTATTCTTTTTATGTTCTGTTTCACGATGGTAGCATTCGGTAGTAGGGTTTATGGTATAAGGTTTACAATCTGAGGGTTTTGCTATACCTGGCACCACCTAAAATAACTTCTCTCCAATATGCTGCTTGTGAATTGGTTGTGTTGACAATTTTGCTTGTGAACCATTGCACTCGGATACCAGGGCTAGTTCGTGAACACAAGGGCTGACAAAACTAACGACGATATTGGGAATAGAGCATGCACTAAGGAGTGTGTGAAGAATTCCTCGAACGCTTTCTGCTTTACTATTGGTTGAACTACCCATTTACCGTTTCTATTGGATATTTGCCACTTTAGCTCATGCTCAGAATAGCGTTCGCGGACTACCCATGCGCTAACAAGGCCTATAATTTAATTCGCACTACATTCTAGCATATGCACCATAGAACCGCACTAATATACCAAACATAACTCATATGGTATATCAAAAAAGAAAAAAGAAAGGAAGGCAGGACTGAAAGAAACCATTCATCTCACTTTCCCTCAACCCTCCAATTTGGAAGTAGATGGAGACGCATGGCGCGGTAGGCTCCCCGATCCCTATTCCCTATTCTCTGAACCTATATGAGAACTTCCCGCCCCCGCTTTCCCTTGATACTTGCATGGATGCCCCTTCGCTGTCGAGGTCGCTGTAATCATCACTATAAACGTACCCCTTTTCCACTCATTCCCTTCAGAATCGCTGCCGCGATCCATCTCGTTTACATTGTCCTTTCCACCATCCCACCCTCTCCGTCGTCGTCGTCGCTGTCTCTTCGTGGTTGTGGGTCACAGGCCCTCACGATTTCACTGCTGAATCACTTCATAGAACAGAATATAATCAGATTCGGCTACGCTACTCCAAAAATCATCCTTTCCGACTAGCTGTGCGGCGATTCTTATGAAGAATATGAATGGGGATGGGAGACGGGCTGCCATAAGGCTGTTAGGGGGGGTTGATTATGTAATCAGAGGATGTGGTAATGAGCACGGGGGAATGGTATTGAAATGGCACAGGAGTTACATTTGGTGGTTTGTTGGTTTCGTTGTTTGTTAACTTAACTGACCTCTGTCGTATAACTACTCTTGTTTATTTATACGGTATTGAACACCTTTTTTTATAGACTAGTTCTCAAAGTTTTCCTATTGCCATTCACCTCATAAAATATCACTCGCTAGTTAATACCGTAGAATCTCAAAGAATTTAAAATTCCCTCCCTCCGTAGAGGGAGGAACATAGTAGCAAAAAACGACCCGCTAAGAAACATGAAGGCAAAAAAACACCAAACCTTACCATCGGAGGCAACTCCAACGATAGAGCGTAGAGTTCAATTGTTTGGGGTTAAACTGTAGCTTGCATACCAACCATAGAACAAACCAGCTTCTTTGCAGTAGCCACGAGAGGAATCATGGCTTTCATATCAGGCCAGTGAGATGCCGGGGCGACGTCCGACGCGTACGAATCGCTCCTATCCACCGTTTGTCTCATCTCTCGCCCAACATATCCACCGAACAGTGATCAGCAACCCGACCTAGACCCCTGTCTTGTTACTTTGGACAACTCCGTTAGTCACTCGGTGAGCTCATACAAAACTGCAATATACCGAACTAAGGCTGCGAAGCCAGCAGGGGTGAATGCAAGTCCTGCCGCCTAGGGAAGTTGTCCTCGGAGACGGAGTAAACACAGTGCTCGCTTAACTTGGGCAGGAACGGATTGGCGTCCTCGGGGGTCTTTCTTAGAATTTTGAGTTCGGGGAAGCATGCTGTTTGCCGGGGTTCTGAGAGGTCCTAAGATTCACCATTTAGTCAGAGGGAGTTGGCCGTGAAGGTGCTGCTATGGGCCGCAGTTGTGTGCCTCCTGGGGTCTGCTCGGGCGGGAGAGGCGTTATTGGGAGGATTGGGCTTAGTGTTGCGCTTGCTATAGTATCTATTTAGGGATATGTTAGATAGGTTCGATTTTGGGGTGATAGGAGGAAGGGGTGTGGGAGAGGAAGAGTTGGCTGGGGTTTGATGGAGCTGAGTCGGGGGATGGAAGGTTAAAACACACTTAGCGGCGGCAATGTTGACAGGGGCGGTAGTGCTCGCAGAGTGGACCTTATCGGCGATAATTTATTCTGGGGATGTTTTGATAAATAGGAGAAGAAAGAAAAATACCAATTGAGGGTGGAGGAGTTAGTGGATCCATGCTGGGTAGTAATTGAGACATCGTTGTCGGGGGTGGAGAGCTCTGCGGATCGTCGTCCTGGGTGGTAGAGCGTAGGGGTCTTGTTAGGAACCCTCGGCCTCCTCTAACTCCTCCTAGAGAGAATGAGTTCGAAGAAGTAGATCCCCGATTACAGGATAATATAGCGACGCTGACCGCCATAGCTGTGATTATCAGTATTAGCAGGAGAGATTGTAGTTGGTAGATGCGTCGTTGGAAGAGGAGCTCATCGGTGAGTAAGGTTAGCTGTGCCGTCAGGGGCTGTACTTGTTGGCCTGTATGCGTGCTTTGTGATTCGAGGGCTGTCGTAGTCAGTGGTCAGAGTTGGTCGCATTGTTCCTTCTTCAGAGCGTTAGTACCCCCAGTAAATCTGGAGATGGGAAGGGGGGCAAACGTAACCGTCCATTTCCGCTAGAGCTGTGGAATTTAACTTCTCAATGGATCGCGCCTTCATCTCCGGGGGGGCGCTTTTCAGCCATGACGAACACATCGCGGAGTATGCTGGATTGCTCTTGTATGTGTTATCACGAGAGGGTTGCGTTTGCTTCTAGCCGGCTTCCGTGCTTCTATAAAGATTTCAAGCAGCTTCCTCAGGTTGTTGACGACGCGGGGGGAGGGTGGGAGTTGGAATGAGGGGCGTTACTTGGGATCCGGAGAGTGTAGGAGGGAGAGGGAGAGGAAGGGAACGGGTATGGTGGTGTTCGGGCACTCTGAAGGTGGTGTCAGGTGCTTTAACACTGGTAGAGGTAGTATTAGATGTCGTCTCCCTCTCTTTGTCTGTAGCATTGGAATTTGGAAGGAGTCGCCGGTGCTAGTTCCTTGCTAGCACTGTTGTCCGCGGGATTGGGGATTGCGCTGTAGGACCGACGGCCCCCATTATTCCTGCGGAGGAAGGCACTATCCCAGCGGAAATGTCAGTGGACGCTCCGTCACTGTGGAGGTTGGAGTGGAATGCTTGCAGAGGGCATACCATGACTTCACAAGTTGTCAGAAACAAAGGATTAACCTCCAACACCAATAGCGGCCTAGAAATCACCGATCAGTCATGATACCATTAGATCCTAATGTCCCGCACCGGTGCTTCATTGAGAGCGTACTGTACACCTGGTTAGACGACGCCTACGACACCGCTAGAGTCATGGCTATGACCCGTGATTACACCTCCTCCTCAATATTCATAGCAACGACATTAGGCGGAGCCACTTTCTCAATGATATCCTACTTAGCCCCGCCAACACTGATCTCGCCTGGGTGTTTAAATTCTTCCATCATTGTCGTCTCATGCGCCCTCAACAAGCTAACCGGACAATAAAACTCATTCCCGTAGTGGGTCAAAAGCTGCATCTTCAAATGCCTCTCCCATATGAGTCGGTTCTCGATCAGGAAGCCTTGCGCCCCCCGAGATCTCCTTTCTTCGAGGCTCCTAAGATCCTTCCAGCCATTCCGTTTGATTTGATACCGATATCTGAAAAAACATCTTGAAGCTACGAAACATGGATGAGAAAAAAACTCAAAGTTTGATCGGACGACTGGATCAACCACTATGTCATCGCAGAGCTTCCCCGCGAAGAACTCCTTCTCAGCACTTCATTTCTTATGTAGCTATCCTTGTTCTCCACCAGTATCAAAGTAGCCCCCTTAGCCTCAGAATTAGTCTTATGCAGTGTTGCTGCGCAATCAAAAACGTAGTTAAACCTCGCCTTGCAAGTCGTCCCAGTATTGGTGGACCTTGTTCTGCTGCGGGGGTGTGAACTATCTCCAAGCCCGCCACCACCACCACCACCACCACCACCACCACTGGCTGTTGCCGGATTGCACTTATCCGAGCGGCAAGCCTATGCTCAGGCACTCCGCCATCAGTTTCGTTGCAGGATTCAAGCTCGATCTCAGTATCCTAGCCCGGAGAGTCCAAAGATTTATTCAGAAAACCGCTAGCGCAACCATGCCCGGGCTCCATTTACCAGTCCTCAAAGCTCTCAGAGCTCTCTCAGAGCCCTACCCAGCACGAGCCAATTTCTGCGTGTTGCATTCCTCATGAGAGCAACTTGGCCGCGTCGAGGAGGGCACTATCGCTTTCGTTTTCGGTAACTTCCTGAAGCGGTGGGGGATGTCGCGGGGCTACGCTGTCCATTGGTGCGTTATCAGCCGAAATCTTTGAACCCGCCGAAAGAATTTGCGCAGATCCGGAAGCTTCTATCGCCGTTTGAGTTCCCCCCTTCTCTTGACCACCTACCCTCTCTATAACTGCAGCTATAGAAGTAACTACCTGGGCATGATGCTGGATAGAAGGAAGAAGAAATTCAGTCAAGTCTTGTTGGTCAGATGGTAGAGGTTAGTTCAGCATGTAGGTACTTGCCCCATTTTATGATGGTGTGCTGTATAGTGAGGGGGAGCACACGAGCACACGATACCTCCCCCCCCCCTCCTGCATTCCTGTATTCGCTGGATCTTATTGACTAGATCCTTGGAAGGGTGGTGTGTGGCAGAGATTTGTCTTGGACAAAATACTCACTGATGTTTTTCTTCAAATAAGACATACCCGTTCAATGTTGTGTGAATGCTGGTAGAATTAATATAGTCTCAGGGGATGGCTCCTACAGTGGATGGTGTGGATGGAATGAGTAAGGAAAGACAATTGGAGTAGCTAGGAAACTCTCCCAGTAGCTGTGTCAATGGTTACTGGCCCTCTCTGACCATTAGCTTCGCTGTCAATATATTTATTAGTTCCATGCGGTTTCCTGACCAATTTACAGACATCTTGCTTACCTTTTTTATCTACAGACAGAACCTGTTGGCTACGGTGGGGGCGGTGGTAGCGGCAGTTGCATGGGGGGTACATTGAGATTTGCCTCTATAACTTTCAGCAGTACAATCAAAAATCCTTGTAGCTGAGGCAATTCGGCTCTCCCCAGCAAAGTGTTGGTAATAGATACCAGGAAAGAAAATAGAGACAAGTGTTTAGAGGTCGGACAAACATAAAACTCTTCTACTGACTCCATCCGCCTCTCCCTCCACCACCGGTCCCTTCCTTTGACCTCCTTCCTCTCCTTCACCATCTCTTCGTCGACATCCTATCGCTTTTGGAATTTCGGAAATGCATCCCGCTCATCCAACAACAAATGCTTCATTGCCAATGTAGATCTTACTCTCCCAGAAAATGAATCTCCAGCCTCCTTGATGCCTGTGGGGAGAACACTGCGGCCTTCTGCTCAAGAAAAAGACGCCGTCCTCCTTCTAGCAACACTGTCCAGTAAACTTCTTGTCTACATCGGGTGCAGTGTTCCCAACCGTCCGGGGGCACGGCGGGGACGGTTGAGGACTGCCGGGGACTGTTGAAGAAGACGGGGAATGGTGGGGGACGGCGGGGCACTGCAGGGGACAGCACGAGTGATGTCTCATGATGTAAACAGAATCCCTTTGGAGGTGTAGGATTTCAACTTGGCTAGTACCGGAGGTCCAAGCGCTAGGACTATAGTCCCCTATAATCCATCTGGTCTTCACCTTCCTGGGTGTAGTCTGTCCTAGCACCCCGAAAAGACGGCTGGGAACACTGATTGTCCGTAGATAGCCAAATCTCGAGTTCACCATTGGAGTTTTCGTAGGTGAAGCAAAAATAATTTTCAGGAATAGTGCAAGAGTTCGATTTTAGGGATAACCCACTTTTAAAAGGTGAGCGTTAGCTTTTCAAAGATGAAAAAGATAAGAGTGTGTGTATTTAGGTGATGGGGGGTTAATTTTGAGAATAAGAGTTGGTAGAGGATAAGAGTTGATGGATGAAATAAAAATTGAGAGGGAAGAACGAGTGCAGGTGGGATCCCCCTTATTATACGATACTCGAAAAGCTGAGGTGTCTGGGTATGTGCTCATACAAACTGTTCCCATGTTATAGTGAATTACCGTAAAAACTCATGTTATCTACCCGCTCCGCCTAGTTTCTAAACTTCATCAAGACCTGCATTAGCCCACTATAGATTTGGTTTAACAAATTGACAAAATTGTGAATGCCTGTTAGGGAGATCCAACACACTCAGCACAGTTGGGCTTGATCGTATGAGGAAAACGCTAATCCTTCTTGAGGGGTTCTTGTCCGTGGGTACGAAGATTGGGTGCCTGGTGGAGATATTGGATAACAACGATAGGTACGATAGGTACGATACGAGCCTGTCGACGAAAATCATGGGTAACTCAACAAATACAAACCGGCTTACTACTGAACCCTTCTACGAGAATTGGTTCCGTCACCATGTTTCGATACATCTAGAAAGCGATTCCTCGCATCTAGAGAATGCATGCAGCGATAAAACACACCCCTTGCATCATAACTACATGAATAGACCAGTACAGCTATCAAGACATTTCTGACTAGTAGATACCGTTCCAGATAAAAACTAACAGAAGTAGAAATGTAAGAGATAAAGAGAAATAGACAAACTGCATTGTCCAAAGGCAGTATCATTGGTTATCGGTGATTAATCGCATAACTCTAAGAAAGAATACATAGTACTACGGGCCCGAATGAGCACCCAAACTTCCTCCCATATAATTGAGAACCCCGCCTCAAGCAAAGAATCAAAGAGGAAACCCCAACCTAAAACGCCAATAATGCACAATTCTAGGCTCGAAAACGCCACGCCCCAATCCGTGTTCCTAGTCAACTCGCTTTGCAGCACTCCCCCACCCCTCCCTCAGCACCTCCTCGGTTTGCTCCATCCTAAGACCCTTCATCTCCGGGTACCTCCACCATACCGCTAGAGTCTCAGCCACACACTGGCACACCAGAGCATAAAAGACAAATAAGCCGGCAGCCCCCCATACACCAACTCCACCGCAGGGCACGCCAACGATGAGGTTTAGTATCCAGTTTGTCGCTGTGGCCATACCTGTGCCGGGGCCGCCATTCCCATGGGGAAGAACTTGGACTGAACAACCAACGGGATTGCGCCGATACCTAGCGTATACGAAGCAACGTATACCGCCATAAAGAGGATTAGGAACGGTGACCAGAGGTCTGTCGTGGATGTGGCGTTTGGGGAGGTGCCGATGTCGGGGGCTAGCATAGGGAGGTGGGAGAATATGAGGGCGCAAAGGAGGAGACCCATAGCCATACCCAGGATTGAGAGCAAAAGGATTCGGCGTCAGCCAAGGCGGTCGATGAGATTAAAGGCTACTGCTATGGCAGCCATATTTGTACCTGCGATTACCATGGCTGTTGTGGTCAGATTTTTGAACCCGACCATGGAAAATATAGTTGTGGAAAAGTACATTAACGAGTTAAAACCGCGGGCTTGCTGAAGGCCTGTAAAGACAACTTCTGGTCAGTGAGCGACAGTTCCTGCCGATGCTGAAGAGAAGTTTGAATTTCTCGGTAAGGGTATTGGAGGCACCCGCTGACGCCCACGCTCCCACCCCTGTGAGTACCCGGTCTACCTCTCGAGCCGTGAGGTTTCCGTAGAGCTTCGCGATCACCTTTGCAGCTTCATTGCGCCCTGCGCTGTGAGTGTTGCAGCCGCCGGGGTGTCTCGGGCACGAATATCATTATGATGGCCTGTAGGCTAGCTGGCAGCCCCTCAAGCCCGAGCATGTACCTCCAGCTGGCTTCCTGAGAAAGCATGGGTGGGGATAGGATGATCCCCAATGCATAAGCAATTAGCTGTCCGAATGTGACGAATAACACGTTTATAATGACAAGTCTCCCACGGTGCGATGGCGGAGATAATTCCGATATGTAAAGCGGGACAATCAAGCTCCCCACACCAACTCCCAACCCCACGACAGCCCTGCCAACGACCATCGCAACGACACTGTTCGAGAACGTTTGCCAAGCGGCTCCCACAACGAATAGCACGTCGGTAACCCAGATGGCGTCTCTATGCCCCATGTAATCCACCAGCAAACCAGCCAATAATCTGCGGATCAGAGCTCTAAGGGAGGTTGACGAGGTAATGGGTGACTTATCCCACCATGTAACCGGATGTTCGAGAGAAGATAATGATGGCGCAAGGTGTAGGAGTGCAGCGGAAATACCGCAAATTCTGAATAAACCCGAAATGGCGCTAAGACTTGGTTTCAGGGTCCATTGCGCCGCCACCTGGGTGGCAACTTAAGCGAATATCAGAAATTATTTGGCCAGACTTTGAGTACATTTTTCTTCTATTCAGAAGGAAGGAAGTGCTAGGCCCTATAGGTAAAGGTAGTCAAAAGCGTCCAATGGCCAAGCTATAAACTGGAGACATGCACGAGCGAGAGACTTAAGAACTTCATTCTATCTCAGAGGGCGGGGAAGCCCACTATTCTGTATGTAGTGAAATAGCCTCATTTATCGGCAGTGGAGAAAAGGTCAAGGAAAGTAATAGAGAAGATAAGAGCAAACAAATGAGAACAGAACTGCATATCTTTTTGATTGACAAAGTAGTGAGAGATAGGAGGGAAAAGTAAAAGAGGTTGAGCCAAACTCGGAGAGTAGAAAACTGATACTAAGAGAGAATGAATGGCATTTTCGTACTCTAAGACATAGAAAGTACATATCCAAAAGCCAGATATCAATGAAGGGAATTCTAGTGGTGTAGCATAGAGTTCAATTTCGATCAATAAACTCGACACTTAACTCATCTGAGGTGCTATTCCATCTGGAATCTGGGGGGTGGGTGTTTTCTTCGAGCGCGCTGAAGGTTGACCCAGCCTGTTCTGAATGGCCAAGGCCTGGGGCCCAGCTATCAATCTTCAGAAGTGAAGAGTCAATCCCTTTTACAGACAATTCCTCATCTCTAGAGCCATCAATAGGTAGTGTAATTCCGAGTTTTCGAGTGGTGTTAACAACTAAGGGTTGATACTGGGAGCAAAAGCGCTCCCATGCCTCACCCACTGCCCATGTAACAAGAATCCGGCGAGTAGCAACTGCAGCAGTATCACTTCTCGTCATTTCTCGTAAATTCCTTTGATGCTCTACCTCGTAGGTGTCCAAAGCATCCTCTAAGATCGAGCGTAAAATATCTTTTAAGGGCTTGTTAACAGACACATCTAGTGGCTGAACAAGCCCGGTACATCCTGCAGGCACCATTGATGGTATGATATCATGTGCTTTAAGTGTCTGGAGTACTTCCGCTGTAGAGTGGAATTTGGCAACGTCGAGAACCAACAAGCGGGGACCTCGTGGTAGAGCTGGGACTAGCATTTGTTTGATCCACTGGATCAAAACTTCTGCATTCGCATAGGCTGTTTCATTCCACTGGACTGAGACTCGAGGATCGTAGCGGGACATCTCCTCCTCTCGCTTCCTTTTCAAATGCTGACTTCGGGGGCTATCATATCGTTCCTTCCCTCTAAAGATAATAAGCGGGTGTACAAGAGGCTTTCCACTCCCAAAAACAGCCAACACCAGGGTTGCCTGGCACTTATCCCATCCACTGCTGGTGGCCTTTACCTGAACTGACCGGCTTCCTTTATCAGCATAGGTCTGCCTATTCAGATTTTCGAATGGAAGTGGTGTTTCGTCAACATTCGCAATACTGTCTAAGAGGTATCGTCCAACAACCTTTAATTCATCCATGGTTCCTGGTCGAGGTAGAGAATTCCTTCAATTAAACCTAAACCATGAAAGAATTCCATCAAGGTAATCATGGGGAACCTTTTGAGATTTGTTGGTTGTGAATCGTAGCGTAATATCATGTCGTGATAGAAAGCCCGAAAACCACCCATTAGAGCCCGTAAATACGTCCTCCTCTTGATCCGGATAGCAATGTACAAATGTCTCCTTTGCTTTTCGGATAAGCCAATTTCTTCGCACCGCCTTTCTTTCATTTCTTCTTTCCTTATATTTTTCATACAAGACTTCTTCAACTCTGGGCCAACGGCAACGCTGAGATCCTCCCACAGATCTTCTCTCTCCCCTTTTACCAGCTACAATCTGACTCTCTCGGCACTTCCAATCATGGAGGGTGGTGATTGGAACCAAGTATCTCTCAGATACTTCTCGCAAAAGCGGAGTCCGCAAAGGAGAATCTTTAACGGTCTCATCGCAAACCTGACTCTTGGTAGAATCTGGAACTTGAGCATGAGCCCACCAGCTTAGAACCATTAGCTTAAACTCTCGTGTATAGGACCGTTGAATCTGGCGTCTGGGTTGGCTATAACTCCCACAGGTTGGTGGCTGTTCAGCAATCCCTTTAGCTTGAATGCCTGGTCGTTTTCGAACCGCTCTCGAAGTTGTATGCAAATGTGCTTTTGGTTCGGGTTGTGAAGTTCTGCCTGTACGGTAGTCTTGTGGATGAGGGTTGACCGGGTACGCTACAGCTGGGGTGCTGTCCTGACTCGGATTCAGGAGATATTGAATCTCCATTATACTAAATTGTGATTGTTAGCATTGCTTGCAACGCATGTCTATCATCAGACCTTTGTGATTTTACATACCAAGTCAAATCCTAGCAATCCAGTTGGTCCAGACCCACATTTGCCTCATATTCAGAGTTTTTCGCAACCGATCAGTCTTTAAACTATCTGGTACTGTAACCTGAAGACAGGTAGAGTTCAACGACAGATCTAGCACATAATTAAGAGGGTGGAGTGCCTCGGTCTATGATTCCGGGGCCTTGTTGTGTGTGTCAACCGGCAGTTCACATCTTGTTGACACTCCATTTTTTCCGCTTAACCGAAATGATGGATACCTGTAGTGATGTTGTCGTGATGAGAGATTGAGGTCAAGATTGAATATTTTCAGCCTCACGGATAATCTCTAGTCACCAGTGCCACTGGGTGGCAACTTCGCTTCTCTTGCTGATTTTGGCTGTGACTGCCTTAGCGCCATTTCGGGTTTATTCAGAATTTGCGGTAGATGCGGTGTCGTCTATCAAACTTGTTCAAAAAAGAGCTCCCCGCCGGGAAGCCCACTAACTTGGGGGCAAAAGCTTCAGGGAAATAAAGACAAAATGGGGGGGATATTCAAATGGAAGCCCACTGAGACCGGTACTCACGGTGAGTAGCCGGAGCCAGAGCCCGACCTTGTCACTATCTTCAGGATCCTTCCCCCCGTTGCAGCCATCGTCCCCGATCGGTGGTCCGGCGGAAGATGGAAAGGTGGTGAGGTGTTCTTCGCCTTCTTCATATGCACCGTCCTCCGTCGTGGTTCTGTAGCCGGTAGCCATGGTTGTTGAGTGGGGCTTGTTTGAGGTGTGAAAGCAGATGTCTGCGGCAGTTTAAAGAAGATCAGGGGTCAAGGTGGAGCTTTCTCTCACGTGCCAACGGATGAACAAGGGTCCTGCGGAAGTAACCGAATATCGTACCGGTATCAGATATCGGTACGGTGCAAAGTGCCTAAAGGCGGGGTCCTCCGGTGAAACAGGAATTCCGTGGCAACCGATCGGAGTTGAGCCCAGAATTGCCAAGACAACTATGACATAATGCAACTGTGGGCAACAGCAGAAAGGTGAATAAAGCAGAAATATATTATGCTCATAACTTGATTTCCATTAATTAATTTTACACCTTAGTCATCTATCCCCTTCAGTATTTTTCAGTCTGCTCCTATGTACATTCTATCACATGTTTCACTCTCACCAAGACTTTTCACTTTTTAAACTTGAACTACTTTTTCCTATGATTTTCAATTAAAAAAAAAAACCACAGGCCTCTTCTCCTCTTGAATATCTTCCTCACTGAGGCTTTTTTTATTCCTTATTGTGGTTGACTAGTTCAATATAGGGTTTGCCTGTTTTGAGGACCCAGTTTTACTCACTTTGTACTATAGACGTTTTCTCCACGTGCATCTGAAATAAAAGCCCTGGAATATTTCGTCCTCACCTAACTACCTCACTCCATCCCACCACCAACGATATTCAAGGCAGTAGGTAAAAACTACTGCAACGACTCTTTCACGTTCTCCATTTTCATTTATCTCTGTGCTATGGCCGCTTCATCAAGATGTCACTCCACCGGATCTCTCAAGAATTGTGTTTGATGTTTGCCCCTTCTTCTCCTAGGATTCATTGGAGATCAATTTATCTTCGCCCTCACCTTGGGCACAGCCAACCTAGGTCCTTCATTAAACTTTAGCTTACTTCTATTGTCAAATGTATTGGCAGCCCAGTAGGTATTCATGTCAACTGCAAGTGTAGTCTATAAGTACTAATTATATGACTAAATAGAAGTACAGGTATTTGACTGATGATAGTAATTCGGAACTGAATGATGTAGCTGATAAAGCTACCAAGTCAGAGAAGGTAATATTTGCTATCATACAAGTATCTCTATTGTCAGAAAAGGTCCTGCCAGGTGAGCCCAACTTAGAGTACTGCAAAATCTTGTCAAATCTACAATCTCCATCAGCTTCTACCATCTGGGTTCTTGGTCAAAGGTCTTGAAGCAGGATTAGCAATTTCCTAACAGAGTATAGTCCGAGTTATTCTGTTTTATCAGATCTTGCTAACCTGGGAGGCTAAACCTATTGTAGCCTGATGTCTCGATATACAGGAACATGTGTAACTGCTCGGAGATCTTAGATTTCCTAAGATTTTATAGTACTTGGAGTTGAAAAAAATGGACAAGGCTTTTTTTAACCTAAGAAGTAGTTGGAGTTATCAATATGTTAACGGTTGTCTAGTCTTCTGATACTGGAATTGATGAAGATAGATTTGCCAAATTGAGAGCAGGATTGCAGAGCGGGTTGAAAGAGGGTTTGGACCACAGTTTAGCCATGACCAATAATGGAATTAAGGATATTCGTTCTAGGATTGAATGAATTGTTGGTAGCTTTTCAATGAGGTGTATTGTTATTACATACTGTTGCATAACCCAGAGCTAACTACTTGCCTAGGTGATATTGCAAATTGTTTTCTATGACGGGTATGTTGAGGAAAAGCTACTAGCTAAGATTCAAGAGTATAAGGGTAAGGCTGTTATGAGAGAGGAAAGGCTGGTCACGAAAATTCAGCAGTTGGAAATGAGGGTTACCACAATCGTGGAGAATGCTTTTTTTCAACTCAAGCTTGAGTTGATTAATAAGTGATTGGAAAAACACTTGCCTGAAAAGAGGAAGTAGCTTTAGGTGGAGTTTGGATGAAGTTACTATTTTTAGAAGGGGAATTGGCTGCTCCTTTTTTCAGAATTGGCTAGTAGTCAGCTTAAGATTGTGGTGTATATATACAAAGCTATTAATAAGAAAAGATGACAATGTCTGGTTTTCAATTGCCATCATCCAGCTACACCAGAACCACATCCGAACAACACTACCAGCTCGCTACAAATCTTACCGAGAATTAATCTCCCAAACCTCAGTTCCAATCACCCCAAAAAGCATTACCTTCTTTTTCTTTGAGTTGCTTTTCTATTTGTTTTAAGGTACAACCATCATATCAGCTCGCACTACTTAGACAAAAAACCTGCAACTATAGTCCATCCCATATCTGTCCGACTGAAACCCGCTGACCCTGCCCAACCCGTAAACCACTTTGAGTAAATGGAGAAACCATGCTCAGTACTATAGGTAGAAATAACAAAAACAACTATATACTGGCTTGAAAACAATGAACCAATAACCTTCTCAGATGTGCAACCAAAAAGAAAAGAACCCCTGACTATTAACAAACAAACTTACTAAACAAGAAAAACATCAAGCCTATCTAGAAAGAAAGAAAAAAACCCTTAGCCAAAAGTGTAGGCGATCGACCTGCAGCCCAGTGATGAAAACCACGCCTCTGGGGAGTGGGAGCGAGTGGGGAGCTAGCAGGCCAAAGCAGTTGTTGGACAGAGCCACTGGCATACATGAGAGGTAAATGTATGTAGGCTATATAGATTGAGCAGCCAAGGCAAGCATGTGTCTAAGAGGGAGATTGGTAACAGAGCTAGCACTTATGAGACTGTGTGGCAGGACGAAGTCGATTGCAACTTGAAGGTCTACCAGAAGGACAGAGGGGGGGGTGTGGCATATCCCTGAGGGAATAGTGGCGGATGGTATGAAACCCCTATACACAAGCAGAGACAACCACCCATGCAGCCATGATTATTATGCCAGGCAATCAGAAGGGTACAGAGGCTAGAAGGTGAGTTGACAGAGGCTTTGCTGAAGTATTGAAGTAGTAGGGTACCAGTTGACATAACAGAGAGGTAGAAGAGTAGAAGAGAGAGTAACGATGAGAAGTACAAATGCAACTAACCAATACAGGATCAGAACTTTTCGAATACCGGCCATACTGAAACCTTCCTCTGGAGGGGGTGCAATACCAGAGAGCCGAGCCCTCAGGGCAACTACTTCACTGATAACTTGAGACTAGCCGCTGTGGGCTGGGAGGTTGCAACCATACCCGACTGTTGAAGTATGCTAAGTCAGAGCCATGAAGCAAGTGTCGGGAAGAGGATGAGAGATTAACTGTAACCCTATAGGTAAAGATTGCCTGTTGACAGTGCCACCAGAATAGGGGAAAGGGGAGGGGCAGATGGGTGAAGCTTTACTCTTTTAGGCAATGTAGCTATCAGAAAAGGGGAGAGTGAACCAACCGATCATGATTTCTCATAGTGTTGGGGTTTCAATCGCTGGAGATGTAACTTTTCGTTATTGCTTTCGGTACACTGAAAGGTGTAAGAAATCATCCTAAGTTATGCACTTGAAATCCCCGCCAAAGTGTGGCCTACCTGGATTCATCTACTGCAGGCTCCGAACTGTTATTAGATAAAACTCTTTACTATATCACTAAGGTTGTGAAGTTTGTGGTGGCTACTCAGTATCGTGGCGAACTGAAGAGGGAACTATCTTATCAAGTATATTGAAAACTCGGTCTGTTGAGGTCTGCCCTCTCAGAGTCTAACAGATGCAGCTTTTAAATACATGGCCAGCTTTTCCAAAGCCTTACTCCTAAAAGTACAGGCTGAATCGTAAAACAACTATAGTATCAAATCGATACCATAAAACAATACATAAAACATTAATGGTATCAGAACGATCCCTTGAAACAAAACTTCTAATAGCAGTAGTCTCAAAATGATATCTTAGAACATAATCAGGGACAGGCACAACCTCATATGCTGAAACCAAACATAAAACAAACTATGTATTAAAATAATACTTCCTACATTACAAGGCCACAGTCCTGGGGCTTATATCATCCAACACTTCCGCTCCACCTCCAGCAGTTGAAATCACAACACTACGAGAAATGACAGTGAGCATGTCTCCTACCTCTTGTCCCTTTTGATGACTCTTTTGCCTAGGGTTCGATGCACCTGCCTCTTCCCCCCCTTTTTCTGTAGTCTCTGGTCTTACCTCCCACGAGGTTCTTAATTCCAGCTTTGTTTAAGCACACTTGCGTTAATGTTTCTCCCTGTACTGGGTACATCGTGACACCTCTCGCTTAGGAATTTGCCTAGCTGGCAACCCTCCTTCCATCGTCAACACATGGTCGCTAGCTTCGTGCTATCGGTAAAGTAGTTGCCCTAGTGGCTCGGCTCTCTGATATTGCACTCTCTCCTGCATTTCTCAGTCGGTACGGTTCATATTCGAAAAACTGTGACCTTGTCTGTGTCCTCTGTGTTTGTACTTCTTGGTTTCTGGCGAGCCTTCTTCCTTCCGCTTCCCACGTTTGGATCCACTTGCACTGTACTACTACACACTCCTTGGCTGGCACCTTTACTGCCCCCTCAGCTGGCATCTTATCTGCCCCTTTCCCATAGCTGGTGGCTTCACAGCTGAGTGGCTCTTCTCACTGGATGGCTTCAGTCCCCTACCTTGCTCCGCTCTCTGATTACACTCTACGGTCGCAACAACGCCTCCAGTTTTGGAGATTCATGGTATTGCACTAGTACCTCCTTGGACCATCCCAATATGGGAGGAGTCACCCTCTCCTGGCTGGTTTCCCCCTATGAGCTTTCATCAGCCTTCTACCTGGTCCCAGGCTCAGACAACTATTAGTTTATTCCTCGTTTTGGCGCACCAGTGTGGCCAATCTAGACCTTTCATTTGTTCTGAATAGCCTGACGAAGGGTTTGGGTCTCTCTCCTGTACCTTTCTATGATTTGATTCCTTATGTGTCTGAAGGAACATATTGCTCCATCAGCAAAGAAAAAAGCATACACCCGGACGCACACTGTGCTCCCTGTGCGTCCGGCGGTCCAGGTGCATAGAACGTAAACTCGCGTTCTGGGTGTGCGGTCTTTTATTGGGTGCTTGTGGACAGGGGTCCATGCCGCCCGGACGCACCAGACGCAACCAAGGACTCAGAAGGTACCCGACGCAGAAAGGCTCTCCGGAGGCAAAAAGGTTCTCCGGATGCAACCCGATAGGATAGAACATTAGTGGAAGTACTCAGGTGTAACTAGCTATCATCAGATACCTCCTAAGTCAACAACTCTACCTTTGAGGACTTTGAATAAGTTAGTGAAAACTGTGGAGAATATCCAAATTGTCCGGAAAGATCCATGCAGTATTACTCATGTTTACTTATTTGAGTCATTTAGATAGTAAAATAGGCATATATTTATTAAAGCTAGTCTAGAAAACAGTAGCACTCAGTAGCTAACAATTTGAAAGTACTTGCACGGGGAACTCAAGTACAAAGGTTGCGATAGCATTTGAACCAGCGGTCGGACAGCGTCGGGACAGGGTGCGTTGGAATCCGCCGGTCGAGGGGAATCGAGTGGGATAGGTTTCGAAGCGTCCGCATGGCTATAGAGGTCACCAGAATGAAAAAGGCAGATACCTCAGCAGGCAGATGGCCGCCAGAGTAGGGAAGGGTCTCATTGGAGTCCACTCGCCGAGGGGAATCGAATAGTATAGGCCTCGAAGCTTCCGCATGCCTGTAGCACCCAGTAGCCAACAATTTGAAAGTACTTGCCCGGGGAACTCAAGTACAAAAGTATGTATAGCCATTCAGCCAGTGGTCGGGCAGAATCGGGACAGGGTGGGTTGGAATCCGCTGGTCGAGGGGAATCGAATGGTGTAGGTTTCGAAGCGTCGGCATGGCTATAGCGGTCACAAGAATGAAAAAGGCGATACCTCAGCGGGCAGATGTCCGCCAGAGTCAGGAATGGTCTCATTGGAGTCTCGCCCGCCGAGGGGAGTTGAATGATATAGGTTTCGAAGCATCTGCATGGCTATAGAGGTCAGCAGGGTGAAAAAGGCAGATACCTCAGCGGGCAGATGTCCGCCAGAGTCAGGAAGCGTCTCATTGGAGGCCGCTCGCCGAGGGGAATCGAATGGTATAGGCCTCGAAGCGTCCGCATGCCTGTAGCACCCAGTAGGCAACAATTTGAAAGTACTTGCCCGGGGAACTCAAGTACAAAGGTATGCATAGCCATTCTGCCAGTGGTCGGATAGGATCAGGACAGGGGGCGTTGGAATCCGCTGGTCGAGGGGAATCGAATGGTATAGGTTTCGAAGCGTGCGCATGGCTATAGAGGTCAGCAGGATGAAAAAGGCAGATATCTCAGGGGGCAGATGTCCGGCAGAGTTAGGAAGGGTGTCATTGGAGTCCGCTCGCCGTGGGGAATCGAATGGTATAGGTCTCTCAGTGTCCGCATGCCTGTAGCACCCAGTAGCCGCCAATTAGAGAGTACTTGCCCGGGGAACTCAAGTACAAAGGTTTTGATAACATGTTAACCAGCGCTTGGACAGCGTCGGGACAGGGTGCGTTGAAATCCGCTAGTCGACGGGAATCGAATGGTATAGGTTTCGAAGCGTCCGCATGGCTATAGAGGTTACCAGAATGAAAAAGGCAGATACCTCAGCGGGCAGATGTCCGCCAGAGTCGGGAAGGGTCTCATTGGAGTCCGCTCGCCGAGGGGAATCGAATGGTATAGGTCGCCAAGTGTCCACATGGCTATAGCACCCAGTAGCCGCCAATTAGAAAATACTTGCCCGGGGAACTCAAGTACAAAGGTTTTGATCACATTTTAACCCGCCGTCGGATAGCGTCGGGACAGGGTGCGTTGGAATCCCCCGGTCGAGGGGAATCGAATGGTATAGGTTTCGAAGCGTCCGCATGGCTATAGAGGTTACCAGAATGAAAAAGGCAGATACCTCAGCGGGCAGATGTCTGCCAGAGTCGGGAAGGCTCTCATTGGAGTCCGCTCGCCGAGGGGAATCGAATGGTATAGGTCGCCAAGTGTCCACATGGCTAGAGCACCCAGTAGCCGCCAATTTGAAAGTACTTGCCCGGGGAACTCAAGTACAAAGATTTCGATAACATTTCAACCAGCGGTCGGACAGCGTCGGGACAGGGTGCGTTGGAATCCGCAGGTCGAGAGGAACCGAGTGGTATAGGTTTTGAAGTGTCCGCATGGCTATAGAGGTTAGCAGAATAAAGAAGGCAGATACCTGAGCTGGCAGATGTCCGCCAGAGTCGGGAAGGGTCTCATTGGAGTCCGCTCGCGGAGGGGAATCGAATGGTATAGGCCTCGAAGCGTCCGCATGCCTGTAGCACCCAGTAGCCAACAATTTGAAAGTACGTGCCCGGGGAACTCAAGTACAAAAGTATGCATAGCCATTCAGCCAGTGGTCGGACAGCGTCGGGACAGGGTGCGTTGGAATCCGCCGGTCGAGGGGAATCGAATAGTATTGGTTTCGAAGCGTCCGCATGGCTATAGAGGTCAGCAGGATGAAAAGGGCAGATATCTCCGGGAGCAGATGTCTGCCAGAGTCCAGAAGGGTCTCATTGGAGTCTGGTCGCCGAGGGGAATCGAATCGTATAGGTCTCGAAGCGTCCGCAGGCCTGTAGCACCCAGTAGCCAACAATTTGAAAGTACTTGCCTGGGGAACTCAAGTACAAAAGTATGGATAGCCATTCAGCCAGTGCTCTGACAGCATTGGGACAGGGTGCCTTGGAATCCGCCTGCCTAGGGGAATCGAATAGTATAGGTTTCGAAGCGTCCGCATGGCTATAGAGGTCAGCAGAATGAAAAAGGCAGATACCTCAGGGGGCAGATGTCCGCCAGAGTCAGGAAGGGTCTCATTGGAGTCTGCTCGCCGAGGGGAGTTGAATGGTATAGGTTTCGAAGCGTCCGCATGGCTATAGAGGTCAGCAGGAAGAAAAAGGCGGATACCTTACCAGGCACTGGCCGATGTCGGCTAGAGTCTGCCAGGGCCTTGTTGCAATCCGGTAGAGTCTGCCCCCGCCCCAGTGCAATCCCGTAGAGTCCGGAAGGGCCTCATTGGAATCCGCTACAGTCAGGAAAGGCCTCATTGGAATCCGCTCGCTTAGGAGTAATAAATAGTGTCAACCTGGATGGATGAGCATGCCCCTCTCCGAAGGTTGATAACATTCAATAGGTCAACTCATTCGATCATGAAGCCTAATACAAGGTGGGAAGAACTTAGAAACGTTTTGCGAGAGTTGTTAGCAGTGATCAAATAAGGGGTATGTTTTGGGTCGTTACCGGGACGATAGATGGTTAGTCATCCTATATTTAGCTCCTTTTTCGCCTGAACAGCCTTTACCAGGTGATAAAGTAGTCTGTTGTATGTAGAGGCCATCACGGGCAGGGAGAGTTCCACAATGCGGAGCCCTATGGGTCACTTACCCTGGGTTTCTTCGGGATATTAGGGAGTGAAATGGACCATCCAGGTGCACTGGGCGGACAGGATGCGGGTTGTATTGCACCCAACGGACTAGGATGCAACCATTGTGCTGGGGCCATCTGAGGGCGGGCTGGGCGGACAGGATGCTCCAGACGGATTTCCTGCGTCCGGACGCAATGCCTATCCGTCTGGAGCAAACGCTTTTTTTGCTGATGTCTGTCTTGCGTGCGTCTTAGGTGCTGCTTGGGGGGTATTTGTCTATTACCCTAGCGGGAATAGCTTACCTAATAATTAAAGAGCGAGGTATATGGCTTCATAAGATGACCATATATCCGAACCCAAGCTCCCCGAGTTATGAGCTTCACAGAGGCATCTGGAACACGACTCTGAATACTAAATGAGAGCACGTTTCAAGATCGATTCAACTGATTGGAACGATGCTTAGAGAATACTACTCCTCTCATTTTCTAGTCGCATATGAGTTTGCTGCATAATGCTTTGATAGCTGGATATCGGAACTGATCACTCCATATTCCATATTACTATTGATATGTAGGCATTGGGGCCGCATATTCATTTATAGTCTATCATGACCAAGAAATCGAAGACTGTCTACTGGTGGAGTGGGGACACCCTCAGATGAAATAGCAGTTTGGGAGATTTTCTGAGTCGAGCTGGGCAAGAGTTCAGGGTCAAACAGTGTTCGCACTATGTTCTGACGAACTGAATTGTTAAGAAGATACTTCTTAACTAGAGAAGTCGAAGTAGCATGAACATTAGTATAAATAGTAGGCCTCTCCCCCGGTGGTTGAAGAATCATCAAGCAACG
>Ga0307517_10001540_pt1 | contig 38423 bp, 38 predicted proteins | sample 23_EM_MG_FD_194515 | JGI IMG/M metagenome (GOLD analysis project Ga0307517, IMG submission 194515) | Populus trichocarpa ectomycorrhiza microbial communities from riparian zone in the Pacific Northwest, United States - 23_EM | ecosystem: Host-associated > Plants > Roots > Unclassified | place...
CTCGCAAGTGCGTAGTCATGTGAAAGCTATGAGTCAAATGACGTCATAGTGCAAAAACCCAACGTACCTTATGACTAATAAGTATTAGTCATGTGAAATCTGCCTTGCTTAGTCACGATTTGTGACACGATGTGCAATGGGGAGAGGTGAAAAATGTGAAGAACAAAAATTGTTTCATGTTCCCCATAAAATCAGGTCAGCAGGTTTTGCATCTCGGCTACCGGTGGTGGAGTACTAAGGGTATTCAAAGTTCAAAATGTTGTAATTTCTTAGCTTACTTACTTGTTTCATGTAAGCTTGACACACTCAGAAAAAGCTAGTTTACCATTACTTTACCTTACCATACAAGACTCCAGTTACCGATGTTCTGAGGTCGGTAACAGGTAAAAGTAAAGGTGTAAGCTGTGTAAGCTAAGGGGAACTTGAGGATAACAGGCACAACCACAATTCCCCGCACTCAACTATTGAAATCCTATGGGTGACTCAAATCGAGATAACAGTCAAAATCTAAGGTCAGACTTCATGCTCCTGAAAGGAGGGAGGGACCAAAGTATACAGGGCTCAGAATTAATAGCCATAATAGTTGTGGTCGCAATAGCACTACTACTATTACTTGGGCGCAAACTAAAGATCTGCAAAGAGTGTCCTGATATATATGCCACCACAATACATTTTGTTTGTCATCCCTTCTCCCGGATTTTTAATTTGGGCTCAAGTCTGAATCTCACCATAGTTGGGGAATGGTGGTTGTGAGGACTTATTCTTGTCATCAGTAGACAACAGGCGCAACTATTTCTACCACACCCAGCCATTACTATGGCTAAAATGAAAAGCCCTATTAAGAAATTGAATGAGGGAGGAGCTCAAATAGACAGGTAATATTAATAGTGATTATAGTTGTAGTTGCCATCGTAATTGCCATGGTTGTTCTCATGACGATTGAATTTTGTGGGATATCGTGGTTGTGCCCGTTGTCTGAGAACTTATTCTCACCGGAAGTAAGATTCTGTAAGGCCTTTTTCTTCTCCGAGCCTCTCAAATATGTTACTCAGTTTCTCTCAACACTATTGGCTAATTCTGCAAAGTACCCTAATGCAAGATCCTGGGCTAAATTTCACTCAAAATTCTTGTTTTTAACTTGGAATACCCTTACTGTGGGGATCGAAATAAGCCTACCGATATTACGAAAGTGTTTCCTGTATTTTACGTTCATAGCCCAAAGGTTATATAGCTAGGTGTTAGACGGGCGGAGCAAGGGGGCTGGGATTAGTAACAGAGGGCAAGGAGTGTAGGGTTTGGTGGAAGTGAAGGAGGCAATTGTCACATGAACACAAGGGAGAACGGACAAGAGAATAACGATGGAAACAGAAAATGCCGACCTTGTGTTTAGTCGATAGAGACTTTTCTTTTCTCCACTGGTTTTTTTCATGGTCTTTAGTTTCTTTAAATCTACTCAGTGTGTGAGCGGCGATAGCCCACCTTGGTACTGTTTGGTTTCTAGATAGTGATAACATTTCTGTGTGTTGCTCCGTCGGTTTGTTCTTCAGTTAACTCTTAGGTTGGTATCACCAATAGGGAGATAGTATCTGCCTGGATTGAACTTAGCGTTTCATTTGGTGCTCAGAAACTGATTCCTTGATTCCTATATCCAGGAGACCGCTACTCATACCGGTTAAGGGTTTTCCTTTAACTGGCGTTTAAGATGTCGATAGGCTGTTACTTACTTGAACTTGAACCGGGTTCACCTGGCTTGGCAATCTGGATCAAACAAGGCGGCCTAGTGTGAGTAAGGCAATAGATATCAACCAGTGGCTTCTTCGTCGCTACTGGGAACTGTCAAGCGATTCCCCTGCCAATCAGACCTCTCTTTTCCTTTCTCCTCTTGCATTTCCTGCTAACCCTACAGAATCTTCGCTTCCCTTGGGCACTTCCGCTAATCCTGTTTTGCCTCGTATGAGAGCAAACATGACTACGGTTATCAAGATAAGTCCCTTCAATGGAGGCAACACTGACAAGACTGAGTGTGTAGATGAATAGCTTGATGATGTGGAGACGGCTGCCATTTCCTGGGATCTGATAGTAACTCCGGGAATTATTGAACCGACTAACAAATCAAAGATTCGTTTGTTTAGGCAAAATTTGGAGAAAGATGGTGATGCCTGGCACTGGTAGTACTTTGTACTACTAGAGGATGAGAAGAAAGACTATGGAAAGATTGTGGCTGAGTTTCGTGAATGCCATGGCGTGAAAGCATCTCAAGCATCTTCCTTTTTTGTGGTCCAAAATGAGATGTTGTTATTTACACAAAGGGAGTTAGAACACATCCGGGATTATGTCCACTGGGTTGAGACATTATCACAAAAGATACCTCACAAGATGGACTCGCTCTTTCCTATTGCCTTCATTAAGGGAATGGGAGATCAGGAGAGAAGACATAGAGTCACCTTTGATTTAAAGGATACTCTGAAGTTTTCTTTTCTCAAGGCACTTGTTGTGGTTAAATTTTCCTTCCAGGAGATTGGTGAACCTGATGCATTTACACCTTGTCTGAAGTCTCGAGAAGTAGAGCAAATGGGAATGCTCTTTATACTACACCGGTATTCCGCAAGTAAATGCTATAGAATGACCTGAGCTTCTGGCTTCTTTTGATGCTAATCAAGCTCCTTCAGTTCCATTAACGCAAGCAGAATTTAATGCCTTTATGAGAGCTTATGAGACTTCTATAGGGCGCTTCAACTATCAAACCTTCGCCAGCTGTCCCTTTCATGTCAACCGTTGAAACAATCTTCATGTGAGTTGTTTCAACTGTGGTGTCTGTGGACATGAGTCAGAAAGCTGTACTAATATACTGCTACTGTTTATGAAACACAGCAGATTAGAGATCGAGTTCGTCGAGAGCGAGAACAGACAGAGTATGACAACCAGGTATCGGAACGGCACACAATCGAACCCCCTCTCTCTTGTGCTAAGACTATAGAAATTACTCTATAGGTTATACTACGTCATCTTTCAGCCGAGAAGGATTTCATTTCTGCTACTCCCTCTACTCCGGCCCAGGTTAGCTGTGTACGCTGTTGCACAGTTAGTCAACAAGATCTCGGTAATGATTGGGTGGTAGCAGCAAGGATTCCAGAAGTGTGCATCATTTTGGAAAACGCCTTACCCGAGAAGAGAGCGGAAGTTGATGATAATGATGTTGCAAGTACCCAAGGTTAGCGGGCTACAAAGGTAGTACGAAGAATGAGTAAGGTGGGAGAATCTTCTGTTCCAAGAAGATCACTACGTTCAACCAAGAATCTACGGACATATGGACGTGCACGGGAAATGAGTATAGTCGCTCAGCTTCATGGAGACGAAGAAAGAGTTATTGTTGTCCATCATCCTGATAACCCACAAGAAGAGGAGGAAAATGAAGCCATAGATGAAGAAACAGATGAGAGGTATTCCACAATTGATCAGCAAAAAAAGCATTGGCTCCAGACGGATAGGCAATGCGTCCGGACGCAGGAAATCTGCCTAGAGCATCCTGTCCGCCCAGCGCACCCTCAGAGGGCACTAGCAGACTGGTTGCATCCTAGTCCGTTGGGTGCAATACAACCCGCATCCTGTCCGCCCAGTGCACCTGGCTGGGCCATTTCACACGCTAATCTCCTGAAGAACACCAAGGTAAGTGACCAGTGGGGTTTTGCATTGGGGATCTCTCTCTGCCCCTGATCGCCTCTACTTACAACTGACTACTTCATCACTAGACAAAGGCTGTTCAGACGAAAAAGGAGATTAACATGGGATGACTAACCATCTATTGTCCCGGTAACGACCCAAAACATACTGCTTATTTGATCACCACTAACAAGGCTCGCAAAAGGCTTCTAAGTTCTTTCATACCTCGCATCAGGCTTCATGATCGAATCAGGGGAACTATGGAATAATATCAACCTTGGGAGAGGGGCATGCTCTTCAGTCCAGGTAGACACTATTCGTGATGGCTAAGTGAGCGGATTCCAATGAGGCCCTTCCTGACTCTAGCGGACATCTGCTAGTGCCCGGTGAGGTATCTGCCTTTGTCTGCCTGCTGACCACTATAGCCATGCGGACTCTTCGTAACCTACACCATTCGATTCCCCTCTACCTGCGGATTTCAACGCATCCTGTCCCGATACTGTCCGACCACTGGCTGAATGGGTATCCATGCTTTTGTACTTTAGTTCTACCGGTAAGTACCTTGAAATTGTTGACTACTGAGTGCTGCAGGCATGGGGACGCTTCGTGACCCATACCATTCGATTCCTCTCGCCGAGCCGACTCCGATGAGACCCTTCCCGACTCTGGTAGACATCTGCCCTCTGAGTTATCCCCCTTTTTCTCCATGCTGACCTCTATAGCCATGCGGACTCTTTGAAACCTACACCATTCGATTCCCCTCTACCTGCGGATTCCAACGCACCCTGTTCCGATGCTGTCCGACCCCTGGTTGAAGGGTTATCCAAACGTTTGTACTTGAGTTCCCCGGGCAAGTACTATCAAATTGTTGGCTACTGAGTGCTACAGGCATGCGGACACTTCGAGACCTATACTATTTAATTTCCCTCGCCGAGCGGAATTCAACGCACTCTGTCCTGACGCTGTCCGACCACTAGTTGAAGGGTTATCCATTCTTTTGTACTTTAGTTCCCCTGGGTATCCACTTTCAAAGTTTTGGCGACTGGGTGCTACAGGCATGAGGACACCCAGAGACCTATACCATTCGATTCCCCTCAGCGAGCGGACTCTAATGAGGCGCTTCCCAACTCTGCCGGAGATCTGCCCCATGAGATATCTGCCTTTTTCATCGTGCTGACTGCTATAGCCATGCGGACGCTCTGAAATATATACCATTCGATTCCCCCCGGCGACCAGACTCCAATGAGACCCTTCCCGACTCTGGCTGACATCTGCCCGCTGACCTATCTGCCTTGTTCACCCTCCTGAGCTCTTTAGCTATGTGGACGCTTCGAGAGCTCTACCATGCAATTCCCCTCGCTGAGTGGAATCCAACGCACTGTGTACAGACACTGTCCGACTGCTGGTTTAAGGGTTATCCATACTTTTGTACTTTAGTTCTCAGGGCAAGTACTTTCAAATTGTTAGCTACCGTGTACTACTGTTTTCTAGACTAGCTTTCATAAATATATTCCTGTTTTAGTACCTAGATGACTCAAATAAGTAAACATGAGTAATACTACTACTAGATGGATCTTTACAGACAATTTGGATATTATCCACAGTTTTCACTAAGTGATTCAAAGTCCTGGAAGGTAGAGTTGTTCACTTAGGAGGTATCCAATGATAGCCAGTTCCACGTGAGTACTTCCACTATTCTACTATCCTATCGGGTTGCGTCCGGAGAACCATTCTGTGTCCAGAGAACCATTCTGCATCCGGAGAACCATTCTGCCTCTGGAGAACCCTTCTGCGTCCAGTGACCCATTCTGCGTCCGGAGAACGTTTCTCTGTCCGGTACCTTCTGAGTCCTTGGTTGGGTCAAGTGCATCCGGGCGGCATGTACCCCTGTCCCCACGCACCCAATAAAAGGCCGCATACCAGGACGTGAGTTTACGTTCTATGTACCTAAACCACCCGCCGCACAGGGAGCACGGGGCGTGTCCTGATGTAACCTTTTTCTTTTGCTAATGGCTTGCGAAAGGGACATTTATACTAATTAATGCAGTGCGACAAAATACCGTTGTTTGAACCGATTTCCCGATCACAAGCAAACCTTGGCCTTGCAACAAATCTATCCCCTGAGGCAACGTTGGAAACCTGGCACAGGAGGCTGTGCCATCGAACCCTAGACAACCACAATTTTCAGTATATATCAGATAAAGTTACAGATATGAGGGTTAAGAAAGACCGAGATGATACTAGCAAGGTATGTCTGCTTTGTGCCTTGGGACGTCCACACAAAGAGGCGCAAACAAAGCAACGAGAGAAGCCTACCAAACTCTTGAGTGTTGTTCACTCCGACCAATGTGGCCCCATGCAGACTACAAGTATAAATGGTGAACCGTACTTCATCACATTCACCGATGAAATGAGTGGTAGGGTTAGTATATATCTCCTGCCTACCAAAGATGGAGCATTAGCAGCATTCCAGGCATATCGGGCAAGAGCTGAAAAAAGTAGTGGGAAAGAACTTAAGGCACTAAGAACGGATGGGGGTGGAGAATACCTGAACAAGCAGTTTCTCCAATACTTGAAAGAAGACGGAATACGCCACATTGTTAGTCCTCCAGATAGCCCAGCGTGAAATGGCCTTTCCGAAAGAATGAACCGTACGATCATGGAAGGTGCTCGTTGCCTATTAGAAGATGTGAAAATCAGCAAGGAGGTTTGGGGACATGGGGTACTTACTGCGGCACACATACACAATCGACTACCATCCGCAAGCCATAGGGGTATCTCCCCGATGGAACACTGGAGAGGAAAGGCCCCGAGTATCGGACACCTACGTATCTAGGGGTCTACAACATGGGTGCACATACCGAAGGAGAGGCGAAGAAAGCTGGATCCAATGTCAGTAAAGGGCATCTTGGTCGGATATGAGAAGGATGCGGGCACAAAGGTTTACCGAGTATATGATCCGGAGAGCAAAAGATTGGTGCTTTCACGGGATGTAATTATTGATGAAGTGCGGAAGCCAATTGAAGGAACCATTGCCGAACGCCAAAAGACCGGAATTCAATGGGAGTCGGAGTTACCACTAGAAAAACATGCAAGTCAAGAGCGCTTGCCAGATCGATTTCATTCACTCGAGAGCATCACACCCCCGCCCGCCATTCTGGAAGACCCTACAGTTAATGATATTCAGGAATGGATAACCCTACAACCACGATTAGTAACAGAAGCAATCCGAAGAGATATAGAGACTGCTAGAAACAGAGAAGAGGCACAGGAGAGGGAAACCGAGTTAGAGCCACGAAGGTTATAAAGAAATCGGTGGCCTGCAGAGATTTTTCGCCAATGGGCTAATGTTGCGCTAATGACTAAAGTTGTAGAGCCAGAGCCACAGAGTTTAACCGAAGCGCTTAGCAGTGACGCTAAGGCAGAATGGAGGCATGCTTGGGAATCGGAGCTTGCCTCTTTGGCCAAGAACAACACATGGGTTGTTGAGCCGCTGCCAAAAGATCGAACAGCAATCGGTTGTTGTTGGTTATTTCAGAGAAAGCAAGACGGGCACTATATGGCCAGACTGATCGCGAAGGGGTATAGACAGAGGCAAGGGACCGAGTATGAGGAAACTTTTGCTCCGATAGCAAAGTTTACCATGATCCGCCTGCTTCTAGCATTAACCTGTGAGAATAACTGGGAGGTTTGTGGCATGGATGTCAAAACCGCATTTCTGAATGGCGAGTTAGCAGAAGCTGGGTATATGGAACTTCTTCCAGAGGGAGTTACTATTCCAGCAGAGACGAGCTGGAGCCGGGGTATAGGCAACCAATGGCTTGCCGGTTGCTAAAATCAATCTATGGATTGAAGCAATCCCCGCGCCTATGATATGGCCGTATTCACCAATTCTTTTTATCGAATCGGTTTAGCCGAAGTGATGCAGACCACACCTTATTTATCCACTACGATCGTCAAGTTATCCTACTCCTCTATGTGGATGATCTTGTGCTAGCTGCGCCAACCTTGAACCAAATAGATTGGATATGTACGAAGCAAAACTAAGAATTTTAGATGACGGATCTCGGAGAAATACAGTCGTTCCTGGGACTTGAGATAGAGGGAAACCGGAGTTGCCGTACTTTGTTTATATCACAAACACAGTATATTCATAGGATCCTGCACCATCACGGAATGAGAGACGGCAACCCAGTTAATAGTCTAGGAGACCCTCATATACGCTTGAAAAAGAGCAGCCCTACCTTTGAAGCAACAGATAGAGAGAGCCGCCGATATCAATCTGCCGTACGTTTACTTATGTCTCCAATGCTCGGTACACGTCCGGATATCTTCTATGCCATCAGCAACGTTAGCCAATACAGTACGAACCCAAATCCTATCCACTGGACTGCGGTCAAAAGGATTTTCCGATACCTAGCCGGAACATGGAACCGAGGACTCTATTTTGGAATTCAAGAGATGGGAATGGGGTTCACAGAGGCGGATTGGGGATCCGGGGCTGACATGAAGTCTATTGGTAGGTTTACTTTCCTGTTGAACGGGGCCGCTATATCTTGGAGCAGCAAGAAGCAGAGTACCGTTGCTCTGTCCTCAACCGAAGCCGAGTACATGACTTTGACCCAACCCACGAAGGGGTCTATATGGCTTCAAGTTCTGCTGTTGGACCTTGGTGCCAGGAAGCACATTCCGGAGATCGCCCACATTCTCATAGATAACCAAGGCGCACTTGCCTTAGCAAAAAACGCAGAGTTCCATGCACGCTCTAAGCATATTGACATTCGGTATTATTTCATTCGTGACCATCTGGAGACAGGGAAGATTATTCTTAGCTACTGTCTGACCAATGAAAACACCGCTGATATTTTCACCAAAGCCCTTCCTGGGCCCGCCTTCACGAAACACAATCTCGGATTAGGACTCATTGACCGATCAATATTAATCCTACAGGCCGAAGACACACCTCCAGGGAATCCGGCGATAGGAGCACCGGTGAGGGGAGGTGTTGTAGATTCCCGGAGCTCTCCGGATTCCAACACCCACAACTCGGCGGCGTAGAAGGTGCTAGAAGGATCGGAGAAATCCTGATGGCCTCACAAACGGTGATTGGTGCGAGATGAGGGGTTGATGATTCACCAGGCGGAGTAGAAAAGAGGGTAAAGTGGGGCAGTGAACATTGCGTCATAACTTGTGGAAATGAAATGAGAGTGTTGAGAAGATGCGTGGAAGACTGAAGCATTATTGTGTATTTAAAGACTCCCCTCTGCCCGTCATTGTAGAAAGGCAGGTCAAGAAGAAAGTTATAAGTTGGTCTTTGATATTCTCGTTTGCATCCCCAAGCACTGCTCTTTGTTTACGCTGCCACTTCTATTCACCACATTATTTACAGTTCTTCCAACAATGTGAGTTGAGGTGAGTTGTTTAAATACACAAAATCAAGACAAAGCAATCTCTCCTTTTCCCTAACACAATCATGCCATTTTTTCCAACTTTGGCATATTACCTCATGACATGCTCTTTTCTTCCCTGTCGGTATTTCTTGCCCACTCATTGACATCCTAGTGGAAAGGCTATTAGTCTACCACTTGGGTTAAACTTTCCGACAAACTTCTAGCACCTTCCAAGAAACCTGTAACAATAGCAGAACATAAGTCACGCCAAACAGCACACCATCAGTGGAGTGCTGGTGTTTAACAACACCTCCACTCAACAGTACTTCCATTAATTGTGTTTGCTGTCGCACCAGTTGTGTCGCCATACTCAGCAGTCAGCTGGAGATCTTGGAGTGACTTATCAATTGAGCCTAACACAAGTATGTGTTTGGCGAAGGCAGGTTGGGGCAACACTTTCGTGAAAATGTCCGCCGTGATTTCCCCAGTAGGGCAGTAGCTAAGTGTAATCGTCTTGTTTTCACAGTACTGTGGAACAAAGTGATACTGTATATCGATAAGCTTTATGCGTGCATGGTACTCAGGTTTATGTGCCAATGCTAATGCAGCTTGATTATCGATATGGATGCTGCGTAACTCAAGCAGGTGTTTCTGTGCTCTGAGGTCAAGCAACAAAGTCTGCAGCCAAATAGATTCCTTAACAGCCTGCTTTAAAGGCATGTATTCGGATTCTGTAGAGGAGAGAGCAACCGTAGCTTGCTTTTTACTATTCCAAGAGATTGCCGCTCCATTCAAAAGAAAACTAAACCCGCCCATTGATTTCGTATATGCACCTGCATCCCAATCTGTTTCAGTGCAGCCAGCTCCGCTTCCCTTTATCCCATAACAAAGTCCATGATTAGGAGTCCCTACAAGATAGCGAAAGATCCTCTTAACTGCGGTCCAGTGACTCTGGTTCGAGTTCATGCCATATTGCCTTACTCTTGAAACTGTATATTCAATTCCAGGCCTAGAGCCCAACATGGCATACATTACAGGCCCAACTGCAGATTGGTACATCTTCTTCTCCTCAGATGTGGCCTCAAATTCGGCACTACTCTTCCCAAGATGGATGTGTGGGTCCACTGGAGTACTCGCTGGGTTGCATGCCTGCATACTAATGTTACCCAAGATCTTCTGAATATATCGGGACTATGCTAGAAGTAAAGTCCTCTGGGTCCGGTTGCGCATATTCTCAAGCCCAAGAAACATTTTGAGATCTCTAAGGTTGGTCATAGTAAACTCCTGATGCAGCTTAATTCCTATTCACTCAATCTGTTCCCCTGTAGGTGCACCAAGGACTAGATCATCCACGTATAATAGAAGAATCACCTGCTTATGATAATTGATAAATAAGGTATGATCGGCATCACGCCGGACAAAGTTATACGAACTGAAGAAGTTGTCAATGCGGCCATACAAGGCCTGCAGTGACGGTTTCAATCCATAGATTGACTGCAGCAGCCAACACGCCAGCGGCTGCTGAGAGTCAACATTCGACCCTGCTGCGGCAACTGAAAGTCCCTCGGGAATTTGAATATAGTCTGTTTCTTCCTGCTGACTGTCGAGAAACACGGTTGTCCCATCCACTCCGCGAACCTCTCAATTGCTTTCGCAAGCTAAGGCCAAAAGTACGCGGATTGTGGCAAACTTAGCAACTGGTGTGAATGTTTGCTCATAGTCTATTCCAGCCTTCGAGCTATACGCATTGCTAACAAGCCGGGCTTTATAGTGCCCGTCACCTTTCCTTCTAAAGATCCACAGACAGCCTACTGCTGTTCTGTCACTTGGCAGTAGCTCAACCAGACAGGTATTACTATCTGCCAATGACCTAAGCTCTGATTCTCAGGCCATTTTCCATTGCACACTTTCTGCACTATTTAGTGCATCCGTTAACGTTTTTGGTTCTCGCTATTCCATACTTGCAGTAAGGGCAAGGTTAGCCTGTCGGGTGAATCAATTGCTACGTTTTCTCTGCCGCTCCCATTAGTGGTAATCACAGGGCATCAGGGGCCCCGAAACCGGCAGGGTGTTTTGTCTTTCACCCTCTGCCTCTGCCCCCTTCCACGCCCTCACCCGGTTCAATGCCCCTGACAGCCCCCCTGTCAATGAATCTTCCCCGCCCGGGCCTCCACCTTTTCGTATATTCCCCTCTCGCTTTCTCTTTTGATACATGCATGAGTAATTGTGTAAGCATATATCAAAACCCAGATACCTCAAATTTTATACGACGATTTATTTGCATGGAATGATTTATACCATATGAAGTGGAATAATTCCTCACACTGATTTGATGTCCAAGTTGCCTAGACTAGTAACGTATATTGTGTCAGCAGGCCATACACCTAATTCATAGACCCATTTCATACACTCAATTCCCAGGTTCAAATCATACGCCCTATTCATAAGACTTATTCATCCGCCGGTGCCATCTGCCCAAATATACGCCCAAGCCATATGCTCAAATCATACGTCCAAACCATACACCCAAGCTATACGCCCAAATCATACCCCCAAGCCATAGGCCCAAGCCTTACGCCCAAGCCATACACCCAAATCATAATCAGAGTTGTGCTATGGAGTTCCTGTGTTCAGAGTTGACATAGCGAAATGGTGAGGTTAAAGAAAGAGTGTATTTATAACAATAAGAGTTCTATAAAAGGTAATTATGCGAAATTAGATGTGGCTCGGAGGTTTGAGTTAGTCGTAAGATTTGTCTAAAAGTGGGAAAAGACTGTTCTGTCCCCCCCACCACATGGGGACAGCACTATGGAGCAATAGAAAACAAGAAGAATGACGGTCATAATAGTTGAAAAAAGAGGTGAATTAAGAGAAAGAAAACCACAATCCGCGAATATGCTTAGGTGGTAGCGCTCCCACCAGCAGCAGGTTCTGCCCTCCCACTATCACCCCTTATGCGCGTCGGTATCCGTCCGCTACCACCACTCCAACCACTCCCACTAGCGCCCGCAGAGCACCTACAAGCCCCACTCCAACCACTCCAACCCCTACCACGAGTCGGGTAAACCAGCATCAGCAGGGTACGACTACTAACCCCAGCCCTAGACAGCCCTGTTCCCGCTGGGGGTGCTGGGGTGCCTCTGACGGCCCCCGTCACCACCCTACTATTACTGCCACCACCCCCCCCACTACCCACATGGCCAGTATCATGGTCTCTCTGGGCACCTAGCGCACCACCTTCCTCACTACAACTTCCATCTCCCATACCAGAACCCACACCCTGAACCAAATTTCCTTGTCTAACAAGTCCCCCAGTATCCCGCGTAGTACGACTACCACCAGTCCGGCTAGTTCTCCCAGGGCCACCATGAAAGTGACGGCTTACACATGGACGACGATTATCGCTATTGTCACTGTCGCTGTCACTACCGTCATTGGCTGCCGGTGAGTAGTGTTCGTTACCGGCTGGGGCCGGGCAGGTTTTCACAGGCTAGACCCCTCCCTTACACGGGGCCGGAGGGGTGTGTTTCAGGTAATCCCCGCCCCGCCCCGTCCGGGGCCTACCCCCACTCATTCCCTGGACGAGGCCCCGTTTGTTACTACCCATTTTTCAGGGAAACCCGTCTGGGGTATGGGTGGGGCCGGGGCATGAGCGGGGACAGAGGCAGGGAATGCCGAAAAAGAGACCCCGCCCCAGGCCGTTGACTGGGGCGGGGCGGGGAAAAGGGCCGGGGGCCCGCTTTTTTGGGGCCCTGTCTGCCCCGTAACGAACTCTAGCGGTGAGTGATGGGAAGAAGCGCGCTGGTGACGGGGAGCGGCACCCCACCATGAAGGTGCACTCCCAGTAGGAGGAGGAGGGGGACCGTGCCCCGGAGGAGGAACACCAGCAGGACGAGGTACACGACCTGGACCAGGGGCGCCCCCTGGCGTAGGCGGAGGTGCACACCCTTGAGGAGGAGGTGGTGCACCCCCGGGACCACCGCCTTCCTGATTGAGATGACGTCTCATCTCTTCCCGAGTGGCACCATCTGGGTAGCCAGCTATAGCCTTCATGACATCCTCAACTAATTTCATCGCCTGGACTATGAGGGTAGGGCAACCAGCCTGTGCCGCATCCAGGACTCCAGCTATGAACAAAGAATTTGTAAATCAGAGGATTATACTAGGAGAGGAACTCAACTTACCGGTCATTGTCATCACTAGGAAGTCTTCCTCTGCCACCTGGAGGCATTCAACAGCTGATCTCTGCCGACAGAATTCGTGCTCGTGTGCCAAATCTGACCCGATCTCCTGGCAAAGAGGATAGAATGGGTCCTTCTGAATTAGGTACCCGCTATCGCGGCGATACATAATAATCTCTGCCATTGCCACCCTCCCAGTTGGATACCGAGCTGGCTGTTGGACCGCACCAACAACACTCCCATCTATTTTCCGACCAAGATGCTGAGTTGAGGACCCACAATGTCCACCACCCTTGTGGCCCAAGATACCATCCTTTGCATGAAGTTTGGGAGGCATTGAGCAGCAGTTACCTTTTTAGTGTGTGCTTGTTTGTTGTGTTGATGGACAAGTGTAACGACACTACAGATAGGTAGCTACAGTGGACTAGACTCAAGCCCGTATGGTATACCAAGTGGTAACCATATTGAGGATAGACCAGTATACTTAGTATACTACCGGTAGACATGAGTTGGTACAAGTGACTACAAAGTGACTTGGTCACATAGGGTTAGACAGGGTAACCTAGGTAGGCCAAAGTTACCCTACTAGGCAGGGTAACGTTCGGAGGGTATGTTGGCATAAAGCAAAGGACCCATAGTAAATGTTGCACGGGTCTCAGGGGCAACATTATATGTGGTCGCGCGGACTCCCGAAGGAAATAAAGGCATGGAAGGGTGAAGTTACCCTACCTTAGAAACATGGTTGCCCTACCTTGGGATCCCAGTTACCCTACTTAGGTACCCCGGTTACCCTACCTTCACGGACAAAGTCATCTGCGTACTTAGGAGGAAGTTATCCCACTATAGTGGGGCTCTTAGATGTTGCAAAGCCGTGTCGTAGGGCACGACACGGGCAACTGACAGAGGAGAAGTGGTCCGAACCTCCTGTAACATTTAGGGGATATTCCTAACACCCCCCTGCGGCCCCAGCGTTGGTACGGCGTGACAGCACAGTACGGCTGTGTAGTTGTGTGCTTCCTAGTAAAGTAAGATCTGTAGGAACGCTCCCACAACACCGTATGAGTTGTGGCCGTCCAACCGACCAAAAGCTGTTCGCAGGATATATAAGGGGGCTGAGGGGGACCGCCTCCTGGGGCGCCACCTGGATAACAGCTGGGAACCACCTACGGGCATACTTGGACCTCCGGGTAGTTGTATGGTTAACAGTAGAGGGCTTGGGGCTTACCGGGAAAGCTGCAAGGCTTCCAGGACAACCACCTCAAAGCCAGTCCCGGGTTACCCTGTGAACTGTAGCATTACCATGGGTTATTAGTGGACTCTACAGGTGTGAGTCTTGTCACGATTTAAGAGGGTCCCGAATGGTTGACTGTGGATAGCGCCCATGCAGTCAGGCAGCAGGAGATTTCTTATCGTCGGAGCATGCAGTCAGGTTTACAAGCTTAGTATAGGCAAGTAGATTTGCCGATGGACTGCGTAGCTTGTATAGACCAAACCACCGCTGGGCCAGTGAGTCCCAATGAATATTATCTCTACAGTAGGCATGTCGGTCGGCCACTGACATGCTACCGATAGGAAAGGGCTTTCGCTCATCCCGATGTAGTTGGAGAGACGTCACCGGAAGCACTTCCTATTTGTGGAGATAGTTAATATCCGAGCCGTCCGACTGCCTCCGAGTGTTAGCCCACTCTAGGCGCATGAGTTGGACAGCCCTGAGCTCAGCCGGGTGCTCGCGAAAGGTCAGAATGGTTGACGGGTGTCCTCTGGCTTTACATTATTCTACTTAACGAAAGCGAGAGACACCCTATTCTGATAACCAACGATCCTCAAGAGAACTTATTGAGTGAAGCTTTCAAGCTTAACGATATTAAGTTTTACCGCTTGATTCTATTTTGAATTATCTTTATCTTTATTTTGATCCTTAGTTCTACTTTAAGTCTTCGCTGCAGTTGCAATCTTAGGATCTGTCTTCATCCTGAGTGCCCCTGTTACAACAGGTACGTGAGGAAGGAGGTTAACAGGAAAAGATAGAAGGGTTTTTGCTCAGAGCAAGTTAAACGCAAAATGATCCTTGGTGTGTAGGTGACTGGTGTTTGCTTCCTTGGGCGTATGTGTATTTGTACGTATGTGTATTTGTGTGTATGTGTATTTGTGCGTATGTGTATTTGTACGTATGTGTATTTGTGAGTATGTGTATGGACCTTATACCTTCCCTGATAGTTGAGTCGGAGATTAGGGCTTGCTAAGAAGATGAACTGTGTTGGAGGAGAGGTGGGTAAAGAGTTATTTTATACCAACGAAATATAAATTGGTTATTTCATGAAAAGTGCCTTTCAACCCCCCTCGTCATATTTGTCCTGGAGTCCCCCGTAGTTTAGGCATATATTGATTCATAATGTCTAGATGAGTAAATGACAGTTAAGGTTGATAGGGCATGGGTATATACATACACTTGAATTGTATGATGGTTGAGGTCGCATAAGACTGCAACCCTCCGTCTACCATAACACGTAATGTACAATCCCTTCCATGTAGAAATGGCTTGAAAATAGTGTACTAGAAGTTGTATTTGTTTCACGATGTTATATCTTCCCTGTTTATGTATCAAGTGTACAATTGTAGTCACAAAATGAACCTGGATAGTACGCCCCTCCCACCTTCGCTCAGAACTTAAACACACAGGTCTCGTTGGTATAATTTCCTTTCTCTGATAGTCTGATGAAAGCAATTAGCAGAAGGCTTGAATCTGGGGAGTCATTCATATCATACTTAGAAGTTGGTACTACGTTGGGCTTTTGGTTAGGCTACCGCGGTAGAGAGGAGGGCTCAAAGTATGACTGCAGGTAGACCGTGACGATGTTTGCAAGAGGTGAACCAACTTTTTCTTTTCCTTTTACGAGATGCCAAATTAACTGATCTTCTTTCTCACCAAACTCTTACCTTTTCCATCCACACTCTGGCCATCAACCCAATCCTCAGGTCGCTCTGCCCTCTGCGCTCCAATCCTGCTTCTCTTTTTCACATATCACAGAAGCAAACTCAGCAGTTAAAACAAAATAAAAAGATGAAAACAAAAGAAAGGAAACACTCACAGCTCTTGCCCCACCAACCCAGATCCGCCCCTCTACTAGTACCAGCCTCTCTACTTCCCTTACTTTCTCCACTACATCAGATGACACCTCGGCAAAAGGTCGCTGCATGGATTACTTATTGCCCGATCCCAAAGAGTAAGTTAGTCACCATCTTCCCACTGGTCTTTTCTTATTTGCTCTTTTATCACCCCTCAAATCATACGCCGAGTTCATTCCAACAAATCATATGCACAAAATCATATGCACAAAGAAATGATAGGCACAAAATCATCTGCACAAATTATTATGTACCAATTTTCCAAAGCCCATCAAATGCATTGAGGTAGTAGCCAATATGTGAGAATGAAAGCCCAATGAGTACAGAGGGGTAAGAAACCAAAACCATCCACGCAGTCCATTCCATCAATCAACCTCTTTCCGTGTTCCAATGGCGGAGGCGTTGGGGGGGATGTCACTGCCCTTGTTACTTGGGATCGTTGCCACCGATAAATCCCAAGTTGACAATTAGGGCGCAATAAGGGGTCGTGGGTGGGAACAAAAAAGGTGAGCTGTCGCGACCTTGCAGACGAGAAAGCGAGTTGTAGCCAGCTTCGAGGATCGCGACTGCGGGCAGTCGATGGTCCTATATATGCTGGGGGCTCTCAGGTCTGTGCGTATTAAGCTATGGCCTCCAAGCAACCAACTAAAACGTTCCTTCCAGAACCTCCTGGCGGTTCCTCTCAGCTTTGCCCAATTGGCAATAGGTTGTTCCAACCCTTCATCTAACATTTATGAATAGAATACCTTTTTCTATAAGCAATGCCATCTGCTTAAAAGTGGAGGCTGCTTCCGGCAGGCGCTTTGGGGCACTCAGTAAATCCTCAGACCATCCCCTGGAATGAACATAGGGCGAGCCTTTCGCCCTTGGAATCCGCTTTCGAAGGTCCAAGGACGACGCGAGGTAATCGCCTAAAACAACGCCATGACTCGCACGAAGATATGATGGGTACCAGGCGCTTAACGACCAGGCAAAGGCCCAAGTGAATCAGCAGATGATTGTGGAGGAAAAGGAGGTCCTGGAGCAGGAAGGTGTGGTGAAGCGACCAAGAAGTTCATCAAGTGGGTCTGCTGTGGTACCACCTCCGCGGCCTTCTGGAAGTCCGGACACTCCTCCCCGGCACACCCGCTATCTAGCGATTCTGGAGCGCAGTCATTCACGTACAATACCTGGGGCGCCGGTATCCCCTACAGGGTCCCATTTTGGACGCCCTGTGGCTTTGGCAAGGGCAGCTACATTCAATACAGGGAGCCCACAGGAGCCTATCTCATATCGCACCAGGTTTAGGACACAACTAGGTAGCCTGACGTGAAACTCTCAGGCTTATAACCCATAGTCAAGTAAGTACAGTCACCGGTCAAAGGTCGTCACAAATTGCTGACTAAGCAACACTGTAGAAAATGTCCATAGTGATTACAGTCGGGTAGATTGTAAAGTATCAACTGGGAATCCACAACCATGCCTTCAGAATCCAAAACCCAGGGAAGAGATATCTCTGAAGATCTTGAAGCCAGAATAATTGCCTTCTTTTGGTACTTTCATAATTATTCTTCTGTGGCAAGACTGGTGAGACTATCGGAGAGTACAGTACGGACATTTCTAAAGCAAGCATCAGAATCCAGTCATATTAAGAACATCCCTCGGTCTCGAGGTCCCGCAAAACTGACTAGGGGTGATAAAAGCTGCATTAAAGGCGCTAGGAGAAGGGATCAGTTCCAATCAAAGGAGGAAGTGTGTGCTATACTGAGTATTCTAGTAGGGTGTAATTGTTAATATGCTAATTGGGTAGGTTCGGCAGAATATCTGTCCTCATGTCATTATTTCAACCCTCAAGCGCTACCTAGATAGTCAGAACCTTCGGAAGTGGCTAGCCAAGCACCGGGTCAAGCTTAATGCGAAGCACGCAGCCAAAAGATTCCAATGGGGAAGAGAGTACAGGAACTAGACTCAAACAGATTGGTATCGTGTTACCTGCATCAGCAAAGAAAAAAGGTTACAGCGGGACACGCCGCGTGCTCCCTGTGAGTCCGGCGGTCCATGTGCAGAGAACGTAAACTCGCGTCGTGGGTGTTCAATTTTTTATTAGGGGCTTGGGGACAGGGGTCCAGGCCGTCCGGATGCACCAGACGCAACCAAGGACTCAGAAGATACCGGACAGAGAAAGGTTCTGGGACGCAGAATGGTTCTCCGGACGCAGAATGGTTCTCCGGACGCAGAATGGTTCTCCGGACGCAACCAGATAGGATAGTAGAATAGTGGAAGTACTCACGTGGAACTGGATATCATTGGATACCTCCTAAGTTAATAACTCTACCTTCGAGAACTTTGAATCACTTAGTGAAAACTGTGGAGAATATCCAAATTGTCCGGAAAGATCCATCTAGTAGTAGTATTACTCATGTTTACTTATTTGAGTCATATAGGTACTCAAACAGGAAGATATTTATGAAAGCTAGTCTAGAAAACAGTAGTACACGGTAGCTAACAATTGAAAGTACTTACCTGGAGAACTAAAGTACAAAAGTATGGATAACCCTTAAACCAGCAGTCGGACAGTGTCTGGACAGAGTGCGTTGGATTCCACTCAGCGAGGGGAATTGAATGGTATAGCTCTCGTAGCGTCCACATAGCTATAGAGGTCAGCAGTGTGAAAAAGGCAGATAGGTCACCGGGCAGATGTCGGCCAGAGTCGGGAAGTGTCTCATTGGAGTCCGCTCGCCGAGGGGAATCGAATGGTATACGTTTCAGAGCCTCCGTGCGGCTATAGCAGTCAGCAGGATGAAAAAGGCTGATATCTAGGAGGGCAGACGGCCGGCAGAATCAGGAAGGGTCACAGTGGAGTCCGCTGACCGAGGGCAATCGAATGGTATACGTCTCGAAGCGTCTGCATGCCTGTAGCACTCAGTAGGCAACAATTTGAAAATAGTTGCCCGGGGAACTCAAGTTCAAATGGGTTTATAACCGTTCAACCGGCGGTCGGATAGCATCGGGACAGGGTTGGTTGGAGTCCGCCGGTCGAGGGGAATCGAATAGTATAGGCTTCGAAGCGTCCGCATGGCTATATCAGTCAGCAGGATGAAAAAGGAACATATCTCAGAGGGAAGACGTCCGGCAGAGTTGGGAAGCGCCTCATTGGAGTCCGCTCGCCGAGGGGAATCCAATGGTATAAGTCTCTGGGTGTCCTCATGCCTGTAGCACCTAGTAGCCAACACTTTCAAAGTCGATACCCGGGGAACTAAAGTACAAAAGAATGGATAACCCTTCAACCCGTGGTCGGACAGCGTCTGGACAGAGTGCGTTGGATTGCGCTCGGCGAGGGGAATTAAATGGTATAGGTCTCGAAGTCTCCGCATGCCTGTAGCACTCAGTAGCCCATAATTTGAAAGTACTTGCCCGGGAAACTCAAGTACAAATGTTTGGATAACCCTTCGACCAGGGGTCGGACAGCATCGGGACACGGTGCGTTAGAATCCGCAGGTAGAGGGGAATCGAATGGTGTAGGTTTCAAAAAGTCCGCATGGCTATTGAGGTCAGCATGGAGAAAAAAGGGGATAGCTCACTGGGCAGATGTGCACCAGCGTCGGGAAAGGTCTCATTGGAGTCCGCTCGGTGAGAGGAATCTAATGGTATAGGTCTCGAAGCGCCCGCATGCCTGGAGCACTCTGTAGCCAACAATTCGATGGTACTTACGGGCAGAACTGAAGTACAAAAGCATGGATCCCCATTCCGCCAGTGGTTGAACAGTATCGGGACAGTGTGCGTTGGAATCCGCAGGTAGAGGAGAATCGAGTGGTGTAGGTTTCGAAGAGTCCGCATGGCTATAGTGGTCAGCAGGCAGACAAAGGCAGATACCTCACCGGGCACTAGCAGATGACTGCTCGAGTCAGGAAGGGCCTGATTGGAATCCGCTCACTTAGCGGTCATGAATAGTGTCAACCTGGGAAAGAAGAGCATGCCCCTCTCCCAATGTTGATATCATTCCCTAGTTCCACTGATTTGATCATGAAGCCTGATCCGCGTATCACGGTCCCCTGATGATATACGTGTTGGGATAACTTTGGTGTTCTTTTCTTTGTTACACGGTTGCTATGAGAGATTTCCTTTGTAAGGTTTACGACAAATTGTATTGTTTCCTTGGTTACGCGGATATGCGACTGATATTGGGGTATGAGTCGGGTGGCACAGGCTGTGCTAGGATTTTCTTCTAGACAAGGGGGCTCCGCTCCCTGTTTCCTTGATTCTTTACACTACCCTGAATTTCTTCCACGACTCTTGTATTTCAGAATATAACGTCTTCTATTCTAATATTCAAGTTCCACACCAAGAACCTACGAACCCTGACCCTGATCTATTGTTACACAATCAGCCTTGACCTGAGATGGTCATCTCCGAACCCTCACGCTAAACGAGTGTTATCGGTTAGGGCCATCTTCTCGTTGCGTGCCTTGGACTAACGTCCAGTGCCAAGACCCCGTTACACAAGGTCGCGTCTAACGAGGATCCAACCCACACAACACCATGTCTCGACGTGTCGAACTTCTGACCGCTGCGTTGTCTGCCTTGCCCGCATTGTCGGCGGTTATCAATGACGAGTTCGATCCACCAACCGCAGATCCAATTAGACAACAGCTCCGCACTGCGCGCGATCTTGCCACTTCAGTCAACGGGCTCCCGGCACTCGCTTCTATTTCCCAACAAGGTACTCCTGCACTACTAGAACAAAACCCTCGCTTCCAGCAGCTACAACAATGTGTTCAAAACCTAACCAATGAAAGGGAAGCGCTTGCTGAAGAACGAGATGCACTCACCGAAGAACGCGATACATTACTTGCCGTGGGACAAGGACTGGAGGCAAGGTACAGAGCCATCGAGACTGACCTAGAGTGCGACAGAGCCACCATAGTTACCCTTACACCGCCCTGGCAACTGCAACTGCTGCACTTGCAAACGCAGGGGGACCTGCTCCGCCAGCAGTCGAAGGACCCCCTAAACGAGAATGAATCCCCAAGCAACAGGAATGTGACGGATCCCAAGACCAACTTCGCCTGTTCATTGCACAATTACATACCAAGTTCCACGGAGATGCCCACAAATTTGTCGATGTCCAACATCGGTTGGCATACGCTGATGGGTTCCTGAAAGGGAACCCTTACGAACCAATCCTTCCACTTATTGATGAAGGAAACATTAATATGGCTAGTGTGGAAGCAGTGATCAACCTACGCGAAAACGCCTTTGGCGATCCTGATAGAGTCCGTACCGCCGAACGGAATCTACAAAGTCTACATCAAAAGAACCGTAACTTCTCTGACGACTTAGCTGATTTCCAATGATATGCTGCTGAGGTATCTTGGAACGATGCTGCTAAGCGAACCTCATTATATGAAGGATTGAGCGCCGAACTCAAGGACGCTCTAGTAACCCTGGACACCCCCGACGAACTTGACCAATATATCATATTGCTCAAACGTGTGGATAACAAGATCCGTGCCCGTGCGGTGGAACGTAAGGGGTCATCTTCCACATGGAGATCACCTACTCCGACCACGACCACGACACCAAAACCGGCTGCCCCTCCTACAACTACTACCACCGCTACAGGTACTCAAGCGGGCCCCATGGACCTTTCGGCTGCACGACGCTGTCTGTCACAAGCGCAACGTGAAGATCGCATCCGACGCGGCCAATGTTTCTACTGGGGAGGAGCAAACAACATGGCTCGACAATGTCCAAACAGACAAAATCACCTCAGAGCCAATGCTGCTGCCATTCGTGCGCCTCCACCAGTGGTTCCTGAAGATTCTCGTCCTGAGTCTGAACACTCGGAAAACTAACTGTCCCATGTACAGTGCAAGGCACTGTCATGGGACAAGAATTGCCTTCTTCGTTACTTTCTTTATCCGGTTTATCTCTTGACCACAAGGAGAATGGGGTTGAAGCTAATGATCTGGTAATGGCATGTACGATTGTTGACAACCATAACGAGATTAGATCCCCTGCTCTAATAGACTCGGGAGTAACTGGATATGCATTCATCGACAAGTCTTTCGCCTAACGCCATAACTTTCCTTTGTTTGAACTTAAAGAACCACGACCTTGGACGGTCATCGACGGACGGCCTATGAGTTCCGGAGCAATTACTCACATCACCAAGATCGGGTTGTCAATTAACAACCACCATGAAATGATTCCTGCTTTTGTTACCATGCTTGGGGGATACCATCTAACACTCGGTATACCCTGGTTAAAACACTATGATGTCAAGATTGACTTCGCTTCAAACTCCCTTACTTTTGAATCTGAATCTTGTTTGAAGAACTGTGTTAACGAGGTTATAATGGCCTATGGAATTGAGGAAGAGTTACCACACTTCCTACGGCTTATGCAGCACAATGTGCTCTCAGACGTAAGGTCCTCGACAAGAACGAAGTACTTCAGATACTTCCCAAACAATACTACGAATTCCTTCCATTATTCCACGAGAAAACAGAAGACCAATTACGACCTCACAGAAGGTTTGATCACGAGACACCACTGCGCCCGGGATTTGTCACTCCTTTCGGACCAATATACGGTCTTAGCCCCCCTGAGTTATCAGCCTTGTACCAATGGCGAGACGAAAATCTGGATAAGAAATTCATCCGTGAATCATCCTCCTCTGCTGCTTCTCCGATTTTGTTTGTTAAGAAAAAGGAAGGTTCTCTACGCTTATGTGTTGACTATAGAGGACTTAACGAGGGAACAATCCAAAACGGTTACCCTTTGCCCTTGGTCAAAGAAACCTTTATGCAACTTTCACGAGCAAAGATATTCACTAAACTGGATATTCGCGGAGCCTACAACTTAATCCGCATGAGAGCAGGTGAAGAGTGGAAGACAGCTTTTCGTACACGATACGGGCTTTTTGAATCCCTCATCATGCTCTTTGGGCTTACCAATGCCCCCGCTACCTTTCAAGCATTCATTAATGACGCGCTACGCCCATTTCTGGATAGGTTTTGTCCAGCATACCTTGACGATATCTTGAAATACTCTGAGAACTAGGAACAACATATCGAACACGTCAAACAAATCCTGGAAGCTTTAACGAAAGCCGGACTCCAGGTAAAAACTCAGCAATGCGAATTCCACATCAACAATGTCGAGTATCTTGGTTTCATCATCAGGACGGAAGGCCTACGAATGGATCCCGCGAAGATCACCACGATTATTGAGTGGCCTATCCCTAAGAAATTACGCGATGTCCGCTCCTTCTTAGGTTTTGGAAACTTCTACAGGCGCTTTATCCAAGACTATTCTCATCTGGGCAGGCCACTAACCCAGCTAACCAAAAAGGGTACACCATTTGTATGGTCGGATCTTTGTCAAGCCGCATGCGAAAGATTGAAGGAAGCCTTTACAACGGCCCCTATCCTAATCCACTTTGATTTTGATAAGGAGATAGTAGTAGAAACTGATGCTTCCGATATCGCCTCTGCCGGTATACTATCCCAACCTGGATCTGACGGACCTTTGCATCCCATCGCCTTCATCTCAAAGAAACACATACCTGCCGAATGCAACTACAACATTTACGACAAAGAGCTAATGGCCGTGGTACGGGCTTTTGAAGAATGGAGAGCCTATCTAGTTGGACGACCTGTTACTGTACGATCGGATCATCTGAACCTGCGAGACTTTACAACAAAAAGGTTACTCAATCAACGACAAGCCCAATGGTCAGAGTTCCTGTCACAGTTCAACTATACAATTGAATTTGTACCTGGTAAAGCACATTGGAAAGCAGATGCATTGACAAGGACAACGGGACAAACAGAGGAAGAGGTATTGGAGGACGAAACGCATAGGACACAATTGGTTCCCAAGTCCCAGTCTCTGGGTTTGTTGGCGGATATCCCGCTTCACTTTGGAGCGTCCCCTTTGAATGAACTGTGGACGGAAGCCTATCAAGCTGACCCCCTTCCAAACCAGAGACTCATGATGCTGGAACAAGGGGAACGACATAGCCGCCTGATATCCCTGGCCGAATGTACCCACGATGGTAATCGACTGCGCTATCGAGACCATCTTTATGTTCCCGCTCACAAACCTTTAAAACTAGCTATTATTCGGGAAAATCACAACGCCCCTGCTGCTGGTCACCCCGGCAGATACAAAACACATGAACTAATTACGCGACGATACCATTGGCTCAGTATGTGAAAAGAGATCACACGATATGTGGCCAATTGTCATATCTGTCAATGAAGTAGAACGACTCGTCATGCTCCGTTTGGTATCCTTCGACCCCTCTCTATTCCATATCGACCATGGCAGGATATATCAATGGACCTTGTAACCGGTCTGCCTTGGAGTAACGGTAATGATGTGATTTGGGTAGTGGTAGACCGGCTAACCAAGATGCGTCATCTTGTCCCTTGTCGTACCACTATTGATGCTCCCTCTCTGGCCGACCTATTCCTGGATAACATCTGGAAACACCATGGGTTACCGCTGACGATCATATCCGATCGAGGACCTCAGTTTGCTGCTGAGTTCTGGGGAACCGTCTGTCGCAGACTAAAGATTGACCAACGTCTATCTACTGCATTCCATCCTGAAACTGACGGTCAAACAGAACGAGTTAACCGTATCATGGAACAGTACCTACGGTCATATGTGAATTGCCAACAGGATGACTGGTGTCAATGGTTACCCATGGCGGAGTTTATGGGAAACAATCATGCATCTGAGACTACCGGCACCTCTCCCGTCTTTGCCAACTACAGCTATGATCCTCGTATAGACTTTCTCGATGAACAAACCGTCCCGACCGACGACCAAGAGGCACGATCTTTCGTTGTCACTATGACAGAACTTTATGCACATCTTAGAACTGAAATGGGTTATGCTCAAGAAAGGCAACAGCAAAATGCTGACCGACATAGAATCCCAGCTCCCTCCTTCCAAATCGGTGATAAAGTGTGGCTGAATGCCAAAAGCATTAGGACACGACGGCCTTCACGGAAGTTGGACAACAAATGTCATGGACCCTACGAGGTCAAAGCCAGGGTCGGAACAGACGCTTACCGTCGGGAATTGCCGAATACCATGAAGATACATAACGTCTTCGATGTGTCCCTGTTGGACCTGGCAGCCAACGATCCACTCGAAGGACAGATAATCCCACCACCTCCACCTGTGGAAGTTGAAGGAGAAGAAGAGTAGCAGGTTCAGGAGGTTTTGGACTGCAAATTCGTCAGGAACAGATTACGATATCTGGTGAAATGGGAAGGCTACGAAGAAACAACATGGGAGCCAGCCGAATCGATCAACAAACTAAGAACAGTTGACGAGTTCCACGAACGCTACCCACTTAAGCCTGGACCATTACCGGAGGATCCGGAATAGGCCTCAGGGGACTTCGGCCCAGGGGAGGGCCCTGCTATCACCGTCCCCTGATGATATACGTGTTGGGATAACTTTTGGGTTCTTTCCTTTGTTACACGGTTGCTATGAGGGATTTCCTTTGTGGGGTTTACGACAAATTGTGTTGTTTCCTTGGTTACGCCGGTGTGCGACTCATACTGGGGTATGAGTCGGCGGCAAAGGCTGTGCTAGGATTTCTTTCTATATAAGGGGGCTCCGCCCCCTATTTTCTTGATTGTTTACGCTACCTGGTATTTCTTCCACGACTCTTGTATTTCAGAATATAACGTCTTCTATTCTGATATTCAAGTTCCACGCCAAGAACCCACGAACCCTGACCCTGATCTATTGTTACATGATCAGCCTTGACCTGAGATTGTCATCTCCGAACCCTCACGCTAAACGAGTGTTATCGTTTAGGACCTTCCTGTCGTTGTGTGCCTTGGACTAACGTCCTGTGCCAAGACCCCGTTACACCGAGGTGTGAAAGAACTTAGAAGCCTTTTGCGCGCCTTATTAGAGGTGATTAAATAAGGAGTATGTTTTGGGTCGTTACTGGGACAATAGATGGTTAGTCATCCGATGTTAATCTCCTGTTTCGTCTCAACAGCCTTTGTCTACTGATGAAGTAGTCAGTTGTAACTAGGGGCGATCAGGGGCAGAGAGAGATCCCCAGTGCAAAACCCCACTTGTCGCTTACCTTGGTGTTCTTCGGGAGATTAGCGTGTGAAATGGCCCATCCAGGTGCACTGGGCGGACATGATGTGGGGGTTGTCTTGCATCCAACGGACTAGGATGCAACCATTCTGCTGGGGCCCTCTGAGGGTCCGCTGGGCGGACAGGATGCTCCAGGCGGATATCCTGCATCTGCACGCAATGCCTATCTGTCCGGAGCAAACCCTTTTTTTGCTGATGAAACCAATCTCTATTTTCCTGCCTGCTTTAGTGATATTGCATCTACTCGCTTCAAATCCGACTGCATATCCGGTGTCAACCATTCGCGCGACTAATATCAAACTGGCTTCGATTGTAGGGACATGACAGACCTCTGTTAAACGAATTACTCCTGCTATTGTGGCTATCTCAATGTCCCCTATACCTTGGGCATTTATTTTCGTACCATCTGCGATTGTAATAGCTTGTTCTCCACTGACCTTTCGATAGGTTATAAATTGTGTCCCCTCTATCGACAAATGTTGACAAGCACCCGAGTCGATAATCCACCCTGTTCCTACTAAGACAGGTAGGCTTTCCCCTAAGAAGGTAAACTCTCTTGCTCTGCCCCTTCCAGCACCTTCTCCTCCAACCTCATGTGACTTGTGTTTATAGCAATCCTTGCGCCAGTGGCCTCCTTTCCCACAATAGTGGCACTTTGTTCCCACTGGAACATGGTTACTAAGTAGACTACCGCTGGGCCCTAGCCGTACCTCACTTTGTGGCTGACTTGTTGAAACAAGTTTTCGAAAGCGTATACAAGAGCCACCTCTTCCTCAACCATTATAGGTGTGCCAGTTTCCTCCCCTGGCTCTTCTACCTCTTCTAAAACCTGGTGATCATTGTACTGTAAATGCTGTTTGTAGTATCCGATTGCTTCCTTAGTTCGTTTGGGATACGTGACTAATGTGCCGTGCCCCAGATTCCTGCGGTAACCTTCCTGCCATCATGTCGAAGGTAATAGTATCGGTACGAGATTGGAGGGCCATTACTGATCAAAGTCTGGTTTCCGCGCAGGGAATATGCCGTCGGACAGGGACCGCCAGGGCAGAGCAATGATCGGATCTGTCGTCAGGAGAACGATCCGGGTCAGTCGCTGATAGGAAAACTGAGATGTGTTCGATATCCAATATATATGACAAGTGTGTTCACAAAGGAGTGTGATGACCATCAGTTGTTGTTGTACAGAGAAAGAAATGCAGCTCAGACTAGAAACAGTTTGTAGTGGCCCGCACAGGGGGCTCCTACTACACAACACGAGTCACGGCTGCGCGGTCTGGTCAATAGCTGTGCTCACACCTCCAAGTGTGCCCTAATCTAACATACCACGATGGGGTTACTCCATCACTCCCCCTAATCCCATCGTACATTCTCCCATTAATATCCATCCGCAGAGAAAAAGAAAAAAAAAACACTTTTAAACAAGTAAAAAACTAAACATCTCTGCCTCGCAGATGAGTTACATAGAAAGTGACAACATATTAAGAAAGTTCTGGTGCTTCGGTCGCTCCAATCCTTTGGTGAGCCCATCCGCTATCATGGCGTCAGTCCTAACATATGAGATATCCACATCTCCGTCCCTGACCAACTCCCGCAACCAGAAATACTTCACACCCACATGCCGGGTTGAAGGCTTAAACCGCTCATTCATCAGACTCGCTATACAGGCCTGATTGTCGTTAAACCCTGACACTAAGAGTCTTCCTTCTTCCTCTTCACTTTCATTTCCTCCTCCGTAAAGCTCCTCCTGTAGCTTCTGTAGCCAAATAGCTTCCTCTACTGCAAACGCCGTGGCATTTAATTCTGCGTCTGCTGTTGACTTGGCCTCAGTCTTCTGTCTTTGACTCCGGCAATGAACGATAGTTCCATATTAATCGAGAACGACAAAACCGCTAGCAGACCGCATGCCATCAACCTCTCCGGCGAAGTCTGCATCTGCTTATACGATGATTGGTGCATTATTGGAGTGCCTGGGTACTCCCCCAATTGGTCGATTTTCTCCGCTCCCGAGTCGTAGACGTAGTTCCTGCGTGTCTCGCAAATAGCGTAAGATTCTCTTAACTGCTGCCCAGTGCTCTGTAGATGGGTCTGCCGAGAATCCCCCCACCAATGCACTCGCATAGGCGATATCGGGTCTTGTAGTAATAGCTGCGTAGGTAAGACAGCCGACAGCCTCCTGGTATTGATGTTTTTCTGTCGCTTCCTGCCCTGCTAGTCTATTCTGTAGCTTGCTTTTGGGATCCATGGGCATTGGACACCTCTTACTGTTCTCCATCTTAAACCTACTGAGAACGTTCTTGATGTATGCCCCTTGGCTGAGATAGATCCGCCTCTTGTGCCGATCGCGTTCGCCTAGCATACGCAAGATAAACTTAACATTTCCGAGGTCTTTGATCTTAAATCTCTTGCTTATTGCTGACTTCATCCATTTGACTTGCGCTTTACTCCCAATAAGGAGCATGTCAGCCACCCAAACGATGATAGTCGCGCTAGATCCCGTCGTATGAATTCCAGCTTCGTACTTAGAACTTTCCATTCCCAGTTCCTTCATCAGATGTGACTAGAGGGTGTTGTACAAGTTACAACCAACTTGCGGTAGACCGTAAAGACTTTTCTTCAGCTGAACCACGACATTGGTTGTTCGGGTCCCACTCTTGTCACCAATATATCCATCCTGAAATACTATCTTTCCTCCGGATGATACACCAAACGCTTTTGGTAGCTGGAGGTATATCTCCTCCTGTATTTTGCTTTCGAGAAAAGCGGTAACGATGTCCAACTGGACGATATGTTTGTCCTACGCGGCAACCTTTGATAGAACCATCCGAATCGCAGGGAACGAGATCTTCGGACTGTAGGTTTCGATGAAGTCAACACCGCGACGTTGCCGAAAACCGTGAGCAACCAAACATGCTTTGAATCGTGCAACGCGTCCATCTTCTCCCAACTTCTCTTGCAAAACGTTGCATGATGAAATCGTGTGTAGATCTCGCGTCTCATCCGTTGTTGGTACCACAGTCCACCTATCATGTGTTTTGAGTGAATCCAGCTCTGAATTGATAGCCTTAACCCACTCCTCTCTATATGTACCATGCAAGGCTGCATTGATTGATTCCGGTCTATTAGTGACCATAAAAGTGTAGTCGATTCCTCCATTCACAGCATGTTCTTCTGGCTCGTCGCCATCTCGTCTGCTCTCTCTGCTACTCCTTCTACTTCTACTCCTACTACCTTCCACACTGGAAGATTCAGCTGTCTCACCTCGGCTTTCTCTGTCATCTTCCTCCACAATATCCCAGAAAGGACCGAGATTAGTCACGCGCACTGTGTCTATCCGTTTCTTCCTCACTGTAGCACTCGCTTCATCCATTTTATCACTTTCCTCTCTTGCATTCATCCGTGCTTTGCGCTCAGCGGATTCTGGTGTGCAGGGCAACTTTGCCCATGGAAGTGGTGGTAGCGGTGGTATGGTATTCTCCTCAGGCTCCTCCTGAAGGTACTCGCGGGAGCTTCGTCTTGTGAAGGTGGAGGTAAATCTGGTTCATTCGCAAACAGTAGGAATATCTTCTGATCCGTCGGACGGAAATATGATGTGTCCTCCTGAAAGGCCACGTCTCGCGAGATCACTATACGTCTCGCGAGATCACTATACGTCTCGCGAGATCACTATACGTCTCGCTGCAGGGTTGTAGAGCCGGTATTGTTTCGTAGTCTGTGTTTAACCTACAAAAACCATCTTCTCCGCTCTAGGACCCCATTTTTTATCTGGGCGTTTTGCTGGATGAATAAACCAGTATGCCGTACATCCCCACACCCTCAGATGCTTGATCTCAGGCTTTCATCCAAACTATAACTGATGCGGTGTAGTGTTGATTCCGTGTGTCCCCTTGGTCAAAGACACATTCTTTAAGTAGACCGTTGCCTGTAGCGCTTCTGCCCAATAACTCTTAGGTGTTCCAGCATGCTGGATCAATGCGTTGGCTCTCTCCACTAGAACTCTGTTGCTGTTCTCTGAGTCTCGATTCTTCTGGGAAGTATAAGGCACGGTAACTTGCCACTCGATGCCGGACCGCTTGACCTCCCTCTGGAACTCACCGGTAGAGTATTCACCTCCACTGTCGGTCCTAATCGCCTTTATCTTAAAACCCTTCTCCTCGTCACTGAAAAACCTCTCCACAGCCTCTTTGTAATCCTGGAAGTAGCCGGCTGCCTCATTCTTTGACTTGAGGAAGTATATCGGCGTATATTTGGTAAAATTGTCGATGAAGAGTACAAAGTATCGACATCCTCCTGGGGATTGGGTCAACATCCGTCCAGAAAGATCTGAATGGACTAACTCGAAGGACGCTTTGGTTCTGCGGGTTGATGCACGGAACGGTATACGCGTCATTTTTCCCGTAAGGCACGCTGTACAGCGATTCTCCCCCTTATTTGCTTGCAAACAAGGCATACCACTTGCCACCTCCGTGTTACTCATCTTTAGTACAGCTGGTAGGTGTAGATGCCCAAGCCTATGATGGCATAGCGCAGTCGCCATATCGTCCTTCTTCGAAATAAGCAAAGCCAAATCGAGGTACTTCTCGCTGTGTATTAGGTTGTAGAACATGTTCCATTTCTCAGCAATAGCGATTAGAATCGCATCCTGATAGAACGCCGCCGCGTCATCCATCATCAGCAAAAACGGACCCTGCGTCTGATCTGTCGGCGTTGCGTCCTGTGCGTCCTGACTTGCGTTACAACGCCCCGCCATATCCCACGCTTCCCGACACTACCTGGCAACGTTCCTTGCGTCCTGACGCAACCTGGCACCCTCCCTACGTCTGGACTACCCCAGACTCTTTCTCTCATCTCATCTTTCTCCTGATGCGGCGATATCTCCTCATCACCTCTTCTCTGCGTCCTGACCCACCCCTGATCCCCGCTTGTGTAATCACAACTAATTTGCTGCTTGCTCCGACGTCACCTGGTGACTGGGGCAGAAGCACCTTTTTTGCTCCCTTCCGGGTCACACCTCTCACGCCTCACTGGTCTGGCGAACTAATAATCTAGGTTTCAAGAAAGTCGCTTATATATCTTCTACTATATACAGTATCAATATGTAGGATTCTCACGCATCGCCGAATCCTGGCTCTCTCATCCGGATTCCTTAATCAACCTCATTAAATGTTGTCAAATCAATCCGGCTATTTACAAGCCATCGCCGGTCCTCCTCCGGGATAAGGTGTGCCAGACCGAGAATTGTTCCTATATCCACTAATGTAAACCCTCGCGTGTCTTCCCTCATCTGCACTGTAACCAGGCCATGCAGATCCGATAGACGCCCTGAGTTCACTGGGGTCAGCAACTGAACACGGGCGACTCGACGCACAGTATCCTCGGATCTGGGGTCTGAGATCTTCAAGAGGGCTACTAGCTTTGCTGGGAGACGACCCGTCAGCGCACCTTACATTTCTTCTGTGCCCGCTTGTACCCAAACCCAATCATTGGGACTGCCCGGGTTTCTAAAGTGTAGGGTGCCCGTGGATCGTGCACGGTGGATCTCGTAAACATCGGCTTCTTGGAACGTAAGAACTGGGACTTCGCGTTATGTCACTAGTTCAATGGGAAGTGATCGAAGCGTCGCATGGTCTTCCCAGAGACCATGGTCTATCGGCAGGTTATGCCTGCTATATCATATCAATTCACAATATATAATCTCGAGTGAGACTCCCAAGATCTGGCTAAAATCAACGATATTGGGCACATTGCCCCAGCGTCCCTTCAAGATCCTCCTACAAATGACTGGCGGCGATACCGTACTGGTTGTCCTATCTAAATACTTCAGGACGTCGGGGGAGAGATCTGCGCCGCCATTTTTCAGTGATTGCAAGTTCAATAGTATCATCCGGATTGCATGTTGACGACCCTAGCTATGCACCATCTGGCGCGCGGCATCATTTTTATTTGACTGGCGCCATCCTTCCTTGCTTTGCGTCTTGTGAGCTAGCTCTCCGATCTTCGTGGAATACATCGGAATATTGCTAAACTGGCGTATATGGTCACAAAAGTGGCCTAGTAGATGCATCTTAATGAAGTTGAAATCTGATTCGCCGTGAATCATGTCCATAGGCAGTTCATCCTCTTCGTCTCGATAGTCGTCGCGCATCCGGCGCCGTTAGGATGTGGCCACACGCTTACTCATTAGTGCTCTCTGACGTCGAATCTCTTTTGGTTGCTTGTCGACCTTGGCTTGTGTGCGTTTTGTCACTTGGCACTCCAAGAAGATGTCCTTCATCCTATGGAACTGGTCCAGATACTCTTCCATATAGGCTATGGTGTCCGGTGTGTGGCTTCGGTATTGTGCCATCATATTGAAGTCAACGAGTACTCTGACGCATCTGAGAGCACCTTTGAAAGGTATTGCTTGCGCACCTCCTGGCTCGCGAAGAGCCACGGCGAGAACTCCCACAATACAAGGCCCCAGATTCCTCATCTCTTTCCCTTGCCACTGCGTAACCTTGCTGTAGGCTTTTTTGAGGAGTAAGAATCCTGGGTATGGCGGTAATGCCTTCCAGACCTCATCAAATGCCTGCTGTCGCCCATGTTTCTTCAGAAAGGCTTCAATCCAGTCCATCAAATGCTTAAATAGCCCAAGATAAGTGGTACGGAGTATGTCTAGTTTGTACAAATCAGACGCCAAAACCCAGTCACGTCCTTGGAATAGATTTTGGCCGATACCAAGATTCATAACGTCGTTGTCATCGGTCTCCGAGCCTGAACTTTGATTTTCAGGTTTGTAGCGTGGGTACCTTGCATAATCTCGGGCCTGATAGCTTCTGGCATTGGTTCCTAATTCGTTGGTCGGCACCTCGGATTTAGGACAGGCGTTTGTTTTCAACCCATGAAGTGCCACGTTTTCCATATGGTCCGCCATCCAAACACAGAGAATTGGGAAGCAAAGTCTAACCTTGCCATCGGCACAGTCAATGGGGATGCCGACATGCGCCACATCCTGAAGGGGTGCAAAGATAAGTTCGAATACATCTTGTACGGTGTCAGCGTTGATTCCTCTCCGGCGTCCGTCGGCTTTACAGGACATGGAGAGTATGAGTGGAACCGGTAATAAGGCAAGAAGAAGAACAGCCATTGATCCTGGGCTATTGCGCTGAGCCGACGGAAGATTTCCAAACGTAATATAGATAGGCCACGCTTTCTTGTCTCGGCAAAGTTGGTGAGGTTAGTCTGATCTGACATCCCAATTATTAAAACAACGGTAGGACCTGGCGGAAGCGTCTCCTATGATCATTGAGTTTAGGTCTTCCAAACAAGGGTGGGACTCAGATGCTCTACCTGCAGGTCCCACCACCAATCCGCCGTATGCATTTCAGCATATATTCTCTGCCCGGAAGGGTCATATTCACGCGGTGGCACGTAGACCAAGTCATCTCAGTATGCGATCTGGTGAAGGAGATATCTGACACAACCTAGTACGTCGCGGTAGAAAAATGGCAATGTCCTCTGGCCATCCGCAACCTTCCCTTCGCACCATTGCAGATATTGGCTGTAGGGATCCAGGCACCGGAGGTGGTTCTCCAGCGGGTGCATTGAGCTATACCCTACTGATTGGGCATTTTCTAGGCCACTCGAGAAGTAATCGTTGATTCGGGTTTTGAATACTTTTCCGTCAATGAACCAGAATGCCAGTTTGAAACCTTCCGCGCTATTGAATGATGCCCATGGGTCCGCGCACAGGTTGCTGTGTTTGTCCTCAAATCCGGCAACGTCTCCGATTACTTCTCCGGCCCCTTAAAAATGATCCTGTTTCCCGGCACAGGCTGCGGTAGTATCGAAGACTTCAGCATCAGACTCGTATGCAATGTCTGAACAAAATGCATCAGGTTCCAATCCAGCAGGGCCCGGATCAGATTCATGGTCGGAATCCTGGCGCTCACTCGCGTCGGCGTTGAGCAATTCGCCTGTTTGGATGTTGTTATATTGTACAGTGGACCCTAAGACAATGTGCAGACTCGCGTGCGCAGTTCGCAGGTGCTTCTCATATGCACCAGACCTGCTGTACTTTCGGCGGCAGAACGGATATTTACTCGACATGATTGGACATTGTTCAGTCGATCGCGGGGCTCTGAGTCGGTGTAGATTCGATGGTAAGGCTATGATATTTCAAGTCTTGACTACAGCGCGTCTGGATCCCATGTAGGGCCATGGGATGCCATATTCATGATCTGGTTGTGGATAGAGTTTAGTGTAGGTGTTACGTGGTATCAGCTATCGTGTCTTTCAACATCTGAGATGGCAAAGATTATATGTTCCTGCCCCAATGCATTTATCAGGTTTCATTCATTCAAGTTGAATCAAACTACAGTAGAGTCCTGTAATAGAGCGTCAGATTTGGGTTTTCTTTTCAAACTAGCGAGAGGATCCGGGAGTTTTGTATATAAAGGGATTCGATCGTGAGACTAGACGTACTTCATACCAAGATTCATCAAACACGGAGAACCTCCTCTGAGTCAACAGCGACCATCATCACATCACAAGTATCCCTAAATACTGCGATCTATATACATAAGGAATCCAGTGATATGGCGCAGAATAACAACATTGTAGTGTACGCCCTCTTGCCCGCCGGAGGTGCGCAGCAGCCGCCGGCGGGTCAGACCTATCATGTTCCGCCTTTTACTCTCGTTGGAGAGTATTCTCATTGACGCCCCGATCGTCAATCAATTAGCGCTTATAGGTTGGCTATGGGCGTCCCCCATTGCCCCATAAACAAGCCTCCCCCGGAATACGTGTGTTGGCGGGAGACTGTGAAAGATCAGATATTAGCCAGGGGCGATATTTCAGATAATTAGCACTTCCCAGATGCCGAATTCCAGCAAATCGTCGAAGGCATGAGGCGATTGAAACCTGCCTGTGATGAACTCGCCACTGCGTCAGCAGCCAATAACATGGCTAGTATGCAGGAGATTGATAAGGCAGTTCTTCAATTGGTTAAGGACTGTGGAAAGAAGCTGGCAAATACCATTAGGACCAATAACCACCTACCTCCACCCGGCCCAGGCGTCCCCCCTGCCCAAGTTATTGTGAGGCCGATGTTACTACCTCTCAACGCACCACCTCAGTGCCAGCGGAGTATTGGAATGGCTGTAGTACCGAACGCTGGCCCAGTTGGCCAAAATGCTCCTCTGGCCAATGCTCCTGGGCCAGCCCAAAAGGTATCTGCTCCCCCGGCGAATCCCGAAGCTCAGAACATTGCCGCACCCGCAGGCCCGGCCGATCCTGAAGCTCAGAACAATCCTCCACCCCCAGGCCCAGCTAAACCCCAACGTAGGATTGGTCTCCATTTGGGCAATCTCTACCGGCAGAAAAGTGCGCACCAGCCAGCGAATATTCCTGGGCAGATCCAATCGGGTCCCTCAATGGGCATTCTGGGTACGCCACTGGGTATCAAACATGCTCCAGCAAATCCCCCAGGTCCGATCAATCTGCCCGGCCAAGAAGAGATACCTGTGCAAATCCAAGCGGATGCCCCAATGGGCATTCTGGGTACGCCACTGGGTATCAAACATGCTCCAGCCAATCCCGCAGGTCCGATCAATCTGCCCGGCCATGAAGATATACCTGTGCAAATCCAAGCGGATGCCCCAATGGGCATTCTGGGTACGCCACAGGGTATCAAACATGCTCCAGCGAATCCCCCAGGTCCGCTCAATCTGCCCAGCCCAGGAGATATACCTGCGCAAACGATCCAAGCTGATACCCCAAAGGGTATTCTATAGCGGCCAATGGGGATGCGACATGCTCCTCTGGCGGATATCCCGGAAGCCGCGGCACCGAACGTGCAGGATCCGTTGATTCAATCCTTCGGATGTGGCGCGGAGGGTGCGTCGCGCAGTGTCTGGTCTGTCCCAAATTAGTGAGTTTTTTGGGCAATAATCCGGATGTGTTTTTTTTGAACTTACTGACTTAGGAGATATAGATTGGAGTGCTCTGCTTGGACGTCCACTTGCAGTACGTATCGTCTGAGTCAGCCAACCCGCCAATAGCAGCGCATCACGACCAAATTATTGGCTTCTTCATTGGCGTAATCCTCATATCAATGGGGTACGTTTTGCTAAGTTAAATTCCTATGACATACACGGTCTGTTGGCCATTATTTCGAGAACTTTGCCACACAATATGATTCGCTACATACTTGGCGCCACTGGTGAAGGCCGGCAACAGCTGCGTCGGCATCCCGGCACCCAATTATCTTATTTAGATTACGTCTTCATCGAGAATGATGAGTACGTAAGGGCTTGGCTGCTGTCGGATCTGGTTCTCGACGATCCGTTGGATCCGTTGGTCTATTGTCATCGGCCAGAGAGTCGGGGCAGGTTGCCCACTCCGCCCTTGAGGGGACACAATTACCTTCGCGAAAATGCTATCGCCAATTGGGCTAGTACTGCGGCGTCAGCTAATCGCATTCAGGCAGCGCGATCAGACGCGAGAACTGACCCAGGACCGGCCAATGCCAGAGGTGAACAGGAACAGCGTGATGACTCTCCCTTGTTTCTTCCTGGATTGAGTAGTTCATTATCTGATGTTTCTCACGCCAAAGAGAGATACCCAGCAAGCATTGGAGCATCACCATCCCCTGTTGCAGATCACAGTAAAACACAAACACAATCCAAAATAAATTTTCAGAAGGTGTCGAAACTTAGTGCACGCGGGGGTGATACTGAGTACCATAATGTACGGAAGCGTGGAGCGCGATCCCATGAGCAAGATTCGGAGTATATGGCCAAGAAAGCCCGCCCACCTTCCTATGCCCTTGCGAGGTTGAAAGGTAAGGCAGGCCGTAATGTTCGTTCAGAACGCGAAGAGGAAAAGGGTTATGAGGAAGAGAGAGGGATTGGGATTATCGGAGGAGTTTGATCGATCTGACATCGCGTTGAACGCCTGTGTCTGCCAAGATATATTAGTGATTTAGGTTCTTAGAGTATTCGAATAGATTTCTTATAGACTGCAGATTCGCTCATGAGGCTAAGCATTCGGGGTTAGGTCGTGTTGAGGATACTAGTATGATAGTAGGCTGAGGCTGACGCTAAGAAACATTACAGTACACAATGTCTCATGGCGCATGCTTAAAAGTGAGGCTTAAAACGATATTTTAGGGGGTGCACGTATCACCTGTGACACTCATGACTTTTCACAATCTTTCAATAGTCTTTGTTTTATCTAAGTGCTACATGATTATCCACCGCCATTTGGCGAATTGCCTTCGTTATCCATCCCAAGATACTGCGACGTCGCACCCTACATCACGACATCGTGGTACACCCTAAGTTGCATTCCCTGCTTCTACTGCCCGTAGGACTCACGGTTGTCGAAATCTACAGCGTCGGCAAAATCTATATAAGGACCCCTCTGACCCCTCTGACCCCTCACGCTCCGCGCCCTCTACACCTCCAGTCATTGAAATTACAACTCCACGTCGTTCAGTGCACGATCCCCCCTCGCCCCCTAACTTCCCCTGCCTTTCAGGCTTCGCCTCCCTGTTCCCCCATCGTCACGATGGATGACCTCCCCCCTCTCCCTTCCTCGGCGGCTCCCTCTCGGGCTTCGTCTAGACAGTCTTCCTCACCGGACCTTAGCGAGTCCCACCTCTACATCCGCGACTTTGTCCGCGAGACGCGCCAGCGTCTTAACTTCACCTCAGTCCAACTTCCTATCCTCGACGATACCCAACTCTCAGAACTCTCTGATGGCGAGACCATCCTCCTCCCCCTCTGCTGCTCAGCCTTGAACGCGCTTGCCTCCATGACGCGTCAGATGGACACCATAACAACCCAATTGGGTACCCTGCAGGGTATCGTTGCAACCCTCCCTACCACTGCGGCCTTGGACTGCAAGCTCTCTCCTATCCAAGCGTCCCTGCGTGACCTGTCACAAAGGGTGTCAGCTGCAC
>Ga0307517_10001541_pt1 | contig 38400 bp, 40 predicted proteins | sample 23_EM_MG_FD_194515 | JGI IMG/M metagenome (GOLD analysis project Ga0307517, IMG submission 194515) | Populus trichocarpa ectomycorrhiza microbial communities from riparian zone in the Pacific Northwest, United States - 23_EM | ecosystem: Host-associated > Plants > Roots > Unclassified | place...
TGGGTTTGTTGAATGCCATTCAAAACATTGGCTCGTTGGCCGGGTTGCCGTTCGCTCCCTATCTCTCCGACGGCATCGGTCGCCGCCCCGCAGTCTTGTTTGGTGCAGGCATCATGGTGCGTCCGCCTCCGATCACACTTTCGCCAACAAACCGGTCACTGACTTCCCATGGATTTCGATAGGTTATCGCTACTGTCGTACAGACCGCCTCCCAGAGCGTTAATATGTTCATCGGCGCCCGTTTCCTCATCGGCTTCGGTCTCACCTTCGCACACACCGGCGCCACCGTGCTGATCACCGAGTTGGCCTACCCTCCTTACCGTGCTCCTTTGACCGCGCTCTACAACTCCCTCTGGTATTCTGGTTCTATCATCGCCGCTTGGAGTACCTTCGGTACTTTCAAGATCAATTCCTCTTGGTCTTGGAGGATTCCGTCCGCCATTCAGGCCGTCCCCTCCATCCTCCAACTCAGCCTCCTGTGGTTATGCCCCGAATCCCCCCGTTGGTTCGTTAGCAAGGGCAGGGACACCGAAGCCCTCCGCGTCTTGGCCTATTACCATGCCGATGGTAACGAACAGGATCCCCTCGTTCGATACGAGTACGAAGAAATCAAGGCCGCAATCGATCTCGACAGGGGCATCGCATCCTCCGTTCATTGGACGCTCTTGTTCAAGACCCCCGGTAACCGTAAGCGTATGATGATTATCATCGCTATCGCTTGGTTCTCTCAGTGGTCCGGAAACGGTCTCGTCACGTTTTACCTCAACGAAGTGTTCAAGACCATTGGGATTACCGATCCGACGATCCAGCTCCTTATCAACGGCATCCTGCAGATTTGGAACCTGGCATGGGCTGTCACGGCCGCCATGCTAATCGAACGTGTCGGACGAAGGATCCTTTTCATCTCCTCTTGCGTTGGGATGTTGGTCTTCTTCATCCTTCAAACCGTTTGCGCTGCTCGCTATGCCATCACCCTGAACAATTCTGCTGCTCATGCCGTCATTGCCTTCATCTTCCTGTTCTACACTTCGTACAATCTCGCCTTTGCGCCCTTGATTGTGCCGTACACTCTCGAGATTCTCCCTTACCACCTCCGCTCCAAGGGGCTCACCGTCTTCCTCTTATCCATCTACGGGTCGCTCATCTTCAACCAGTACGTCAACCCCATCGCTCTTCGCAGCATTGGCTGGAAGTACTACGTAAGTTTCACTTCGTTTATATGGCCTGTAAACCTGTTCCTCACCTTTTCTATTACAGATCGTCTACTGCTGCTGGCTCGCGTTCGAATTGTTCTTCTGTTACTTCTTCATCGTTGAAACCAAAGGCCTGAGCTTGGAGGAGACCGCCGCTTTGTTCGATGGCGAGGAGAAGGTTGAAAAGATCTGCGCTCGCGCCCTTCCTGCCGCCGACAGGGATACTAAGGAGTCCACCTCCGACCATTAAGGATTTTGCCCGGGTGACTCGCCCCGACCTGATTCGCACGTTTCTTACCCCGGCTACCAGGTCGTTAATATTATTTCTCTTGTCGTTTCGGAAGTCATTTGGCTTCACTCAATTTTCCTGTATAGTACGTGAAAACCTGTAGCATACTTTCTCTCTCACCCCATGTCCCACGCATGCGTGTTACTTTTCTTGTTGGATGTGCTTGTACATTACCCCTCTCGACAAGCGCTCATCGACATCACTTTTCGGGCGTCTCACCCGTTTGTCCTGGTTCAGCGTTCCGTATCTTTTTAACTCGCTTCGTCGGTGAACAAATCGTCCGCTCCGACATGTCAAATCCACCCTGAACGTCGAGTGAGAGCTTCACATCTCCATACGACATCGCGAACAGCCTTGACCAGAGGTGAGCAGGTCCCGGACGCGTAAGCGCGCACACGCACGACCAAAATCTCGGTCTGATCCTCGCAACGACCGCGTTCCACCCTCGACACTCTTCACGACAATCGAAATCGAGGTGACGGTTGGCACTGAGACCAAAGTCGAAATGGCGAACACCACCGTGGATCTCAGCCAGCTCATTTATCCAACACGTAACTGAACATTACCCAATGCGATTCGACCCTCCATCATCCTTCTCCCTCCACAAACCCTTCCCCCCCGCCACACTTTCAACATGGGTGGAAACGCGTTCTCTGAACGTCTGCCTACCGCAGTGTTCCCCAGAATGTCTCCGGCCTTCTACAATTCCCTCAAAACTCGGATCGTGCCTCGTATCGAGGCCCTGTACCACATCGTCGCCGTCCCACCCGAAGCTCCCGGGAAGCTCGATTACGGAGACCTGGATATCGTGGTCTGTCAGCCGAAGAACATCAAGGACGGCGTCCCTCTGTCGGAGTGCGTCACCTTCGCGGAGATCGAAGAGGCTCTTGGATCTGTCCACAGTCTCCCCTTACCGGGAGATCGCACGTCCAACTTCGCGATACCCATCCAACAGGATGAGATCCAGCACTTCGTTCTCGACCAGAAGGCAGTCAGTGAGGGGGGGTTGGACCTGGGACAATTGTACATCCAGATCGATCTCCATTTCTCCGAGGACATCGAGAGTTGGGGGTCTCGAATCCTCTTCCAATCCTACGGAGAACTGGGGATGATTCTGGGTATGTTGGCGAAGACTGTGGGACTCACGTGGACCGTCGGCGGGTTAAAGGTGGGGTAATGCCCACGTTTTGGTATTCGCCTACTGATATGCCGGATCCATCAGCTTTTTCACTACGAGACTTACATCCCCGATCCCCCGTACATCCGCCTCACAAACTCGCACCTCGAGATCTTCGATTTCTTTGGCCTCGACGGCGACGCGCACGAACGGGGCTTCACCACGGCCCAGGAAGTGTTCGACTGGGTTGCAACTTCCCGGTTCTTCAATCCTCATCGGTTACTCCGAGGCATGCAAAGCCTGAGGTTCAAAGGAGAAAGGAAGATGTGCAGCGATTTCTTGGACTACCTCGGATCGCTCGTCGCCTCTGGTGAACCGAAGGAGCGTTTGGACGTCCAAGCCATCCAAGACCAAGCTCTCTCCCTCTTCGGCAAGAGGGGGGAATTCGACGACGCAGTTAGGGAGAAGTATCTCTTCCGCGAGGCAAAGAAGGTGTTCAGCGGAAGTATGGTCAAGGAGTGGACGGGTCTTGTATATTGGGGAGATGTGAAGGCTGTCACCGACGCGATGAGGGTTCGCGTTCTCGGTGGGACCGACGACAAGGACAGGGATTGGAGGGAAGAGATGATCAAGTTGAGCGATGAAGAGAGGAAGGCCTTGGCGTTGGTGTTGAAGGAGGAGTTGATCCTACCCAAGCCCGTCGAGGGTACAACTGCCGTCGCGTGAGCGTGGCAACTTGTCGATCATACACCCGCCCCTCTTCCGACTTCCCTTTCGTCCCCTTTTCACGTTTCGCGTATCGGTAAACCCCGTTTCGCACGTCACGTTGGCGAGGGGCTGCCCTAAGTTTTTTTCGCACATGCCCTCCTTGAAATTGTTCTTCAAAATCGATGTGTTCGGAACCTCTGTTTCCGCCAACCATCTCTGATGATGGCCAAAACAACAACCAATATATAACACCAAGGCTACCTGTTCTTATCCTTATCCTTCTCATCGTTCGTGCCTCGATTGCTTTCAAGATCTTTGACTGTTGACATTGATATTTGACCAATCGATGCTTCGACGACTACTTCAAGAGATCACACGGTTTATCCGAGTGAACTCAAACACCCTCATGGGTGTATCCCATACCCTGCACCAGAGGATTTGAACGGTATCTAGGAACTCGGGTGGGAGAATGGAGGGAACGTTAATAAGGTTGAGCATATACCCACAGGGATGACAACGACCAAGAAGGTGCGCGTGTTTCCCGTTCGCCCACATCCTGCCTGTGAAACTTATATCGCTTGTCGACCCATGCCGCCCTTTTATTTTTTCCCCTCCAACCATAAACCATACATACACGCAGATTGTGTTGGCTGGCACAAAAACATCTGTGAGGAAACATATTCTACGGGCACTGTATATAGTATATGACTGCAACTCGCCGTATATTGTTTCTCTCTATGGCGTGTTCATCGGTCTCAGATCCCAGCATCTGCGTCTACATGGAGTTCATGGATACGTGATTGTTGGACGGAGGGGTTGACGCACGATGTTCATCAGATCGTTCACCGCTGTGGTGAGTTATTTGACTGCTCCGTTTTTTGCGCCCTTCCCCCGTGTCGCAATTGAGAGCGAATTCTTGACGCCGGAGTGGTTTCTGTCGTCCTACGACTCCACAGATATCGAGCCCCCCAATGTCCTCTTCAACTCCAGAGGACAGGTTAAAACCTATGGTTTTGGAGTGTCAGGAAAGTTGATCAACCCGATTGCCGACACTTTCATCAGTAACCCACTCATACAAGTGAGTGCCGCTCCCCTTTGTTGAGCAAATATATATTCTATATATACATTGTACTCTACCTTACCTGGTAAAGAGCTAAAGGCTTGAAGAGCAGTTGAAGTGGTGGTGGGAGAACAAGAAGCGATATCATATTAGGTCGTCTAAGGACAGGTATATATACTAATATGATGGTGCGCACAGACCATGTTTGGTCGTGTTTGATCCTAATGATCAAAGTGCACAGTCTATAGTCTGGGCCAATTACACATCGTGATATCGTAACTCCGGACATGGAGCACCGGTCCGGGATGGCTATACAGCGTCAACCGATACCGGTTCTGGGAGTCGCGTGTTCGACTCCGAGCTTGACACATAAAGTTTCAACACCCTTTGGGTGTTTTCACGCGAGTGTGACTGGCTATTGACACTGTGACCGTGGTGTATAGCCCAAGCACATTCAAGAGATCCAGCATGCTGTCAAGCCAGATGTCTGGTTGTTCGGAGTTTCCTTGATCAAGGTCGTGTTGGGTGGATTCCCACTCTCTGAAGACCAGGCTCTGGACAATTCAGATTCAGGAGACCTTCAAGGAACCTTGTCTACTGGTAAGTGGATGTTTGTGGTCCACACAGGATAGAGGAGTATGGGGGTCAGCCTCCAGGGTGGGGTGGGGATGATGAGCATTTTGCAGTTGCTGTACCATGTTGTCAGTGAGCTGGTGCCAAGGTTGGAGCCAGAGGTGAGGTTCCTGAAAGCTACTGAGGAGTCCATGAATGTATGTTTGTCAAAGGATCCTGAAGCCACAGAAACACCAAAGGAGCTGCCAGTGAGTACCTTTTCTGGACTGCAGTGAGGTGTTTGTTGCCTTGGTTAATGGTTTGATGTATTGATGCTATCATGGATGGTGCATTCCTGGACACTTGGCAGCTATATTGATCTGTTTATTTATGGGGTTTATTAATCATGTGGCCTCTGCCCCTTGTCATCTGCTCATTTCTGCTCAGCCTTGTTTCAGTCCTATTCTCTCCCACCCCCACTTCTTATACCTCATCATATTTGTGAACTCAGTTGTTTCCCACATTCTGTTTGTTTGCAAATTTTTGAATAAGTCACAATCAACCAATATCCCTATATCATCCAATGTTACCATGGAATTGATCCTCACTGTCTTAAAATAGAACCTCTACTAGACTATTTGTTTATCATTGGCTTGGTCCTCTTGGCCTCCAAATGATAAGTCACCAAGAGCCTGGGTATTTTTGGGAGTTTGAGTCCCCTGAGAAAACTGACAGGACTATATGGATTTAGATGAATGTCTTGGCAGTTAATCATACAACATGAACTGTAAATGTTTTATTTATCTGAAAAAGATATTTTTGGAACATAGAATTATAGGAATGAGTAGACAGAATACATGAGCTACAGAGCTCTAATGAAGTACATGATTGCATTCCAGAATCAACACTTCTCCAGAGTCATAACCAACAACCAGATACCTACCATCCCACTGTGCATCTGAACATGTTACAAGTCTTGCAGGCAGTTGGAGAACTGTCTTCTTGGTAACTGTATCCTCAATCCCAGGTAGGGGTGACCTATACTGCCTGATACCACCAATAAAATCCAGGCGGGGTCCATTTCTGGATGTGGCTGATAGTTTAACAGGAGATGAGCCTAAGTTCCCAAAGTCCCACCCTAAAGCGCCTGAGCCATCGAGATAAATCCAGACTTCCAAGGTATCAATGGTCAACATTGACCTGAGATGTCTGGAATTACTAAACTGCACTTCCCCCACAACCTTTCCTGTCAATATTGACCAGGCTTTAATCTTTTTGAGGTCCAGACAGAAAACTTGAGATCCATCCACTGATATCCTGAAATCCATAATCCAATCATGTATATCCACTGTTCTGAGGAGCTTCCCCTTCTCAGTATCCCAGATACAGGTCTTCTTATCTGTGTTCCAAACAGAGATCAATCTGCCATTAGTCAAGTGGCTATCCATCCAGTGGGGATCCTTGACTGGGGTTTGGAAGGATGCCTTACAGGAGCCAGTTGAGATATCCCAGACCCTCACCACTCCATCTGAATGGTTTGAAATTGCAATGCCATCTGTTGCCTGCAGATTGATGGACTTGATTGCAGCTGAAGTGGTAGGTATAGATTTTGAATTGGCTGGAGCTGGGCCTTTGGATAAAGCACCAATATGCCAGAACCTGACTGATTTGTCCTGGGATGTTGAGATGAGGGAGGAGGGGGAGGAAAATTCAAGGGAGCTAACAGATGAGGTATGGCCAATGAAGGTCTCAAGGAGGTAAGGGTCTGAGCCAGTGATGTCCCAAATATAGATAGTCACACCACTAGCCACTGCAATAGCCCTGTTATCAGGGGAGAAACGGCAGTACCGGCAACCCAAATCAGCCATACAGAACCTAGCCACAATCCTCTTAGAATAAGAGTCATGGACCTCAACAGCTGAGCCATTGCATACAGCAAACTGGATACCATCTGAGGAGAAATCAATGGAATGACCATCAGATACAGGTACAATTTGCTGACTACTGATGTCCAACTGCCAGCTTTTCCAGCCAGATACAAGTATGAGGTATTTAGGGTCCAAGGGAAAGAAGTAGGCATGCTGCACACAATCCCCTTGCTGTATGATGTGATGGCACTCCCCTGTCTGAACATCCCACAAACGGATTGTCTCGTCATGAGACCCTGAAACAATTGTGGTGGAGTCTGCTGAAATGGAGACAGATTGAACTATTCCTGTATGGCCCTGGAGGGTCTTGACAACCCCACCAGTCTGCATATCCCAGAGCTTGATGATATTGTCACAACCACCAGAAACAAGTGATGTCCCATCTAGTGAGAAGACAAGGGATCGCACCCAATTAGTATGCCCAGAAAGAACATACACCTGGACCCCTGTGATGGCATTGAGAATGATGATGGAACAAGAATGTAAACCAACTGCAATGGTGTCTTTCTGGTATGTGAGGACATCTGAGCGATCATCTAATAGAACTGTGCGGAAACATGTTCCCCATCCAGCTGAGACTCCCTTGACCACCCAGGTCTCTTGCGAGAACTCTGCACTGTAGCACTGATGGAGCCAGGATGAAGGAGGAGAAATTGGGAGGGCAAAGCAATAAATATAGGAGGGTGTGCCACAGATCACATCAAAGTGATCTAGGATGAGCCTCTGGCTGTCAGCTGTCCATTGGCATGCAGCTCCTGCCTGGATGGGTGTCAATACAAACCTAACAAACAGTTCTGCACAGCACTCACCAAAGCACACCATCTCTCAACATCATTGATGGCATAAACCCCAGCTCCAAGATTCCCTGTCAGTGCAAGGACCTCAATCCAATATGGCAAGCATGTTGTGAAGAATTGGTTGATTCCCTCCTCCACTTGCTTGATACAGGTGATGTTGCCAGGGATCATCAGAAGGTGCTTTGTCCAGAAGCAACATGCATATTTCAGGGCATCTCCAATGTGGGCCTTGCAGAGAGCAGAAAGATCTTTGATATCACTAAGATAAGCATGGTCATCCAGGTTGCAGATGTTCTTCTTCAACCTTTCCCTCATCAGCTCAAGGCATGACAGTAGGATTTCTGCATGGTGGACTGCAGGGTCCACAAAAAACTGTTTATCTCTGCACCGGAGTGGATCCATGAGGAAGTCAGGGAATGACTTGTGGAAGGCTCGGACAGGGTCCTCTGTGGAATCTGGGACAAGGAGAAGAGAGTGGAGGGGGCGGAGGGTGGTGGAGATGTCAGACACTCTCAGTAGGTCTGAGAGTGCAGTTATTGAAAGGGGGTTAAGGACAAGTAACACAGCCCCAACCACTCTCCTGAAGCAGGAGTAGATTTCCTCAGCATCTGCATCTGTGTCATCAACTGCCTGCTTCAGGACCTGGGTGTAAAGGAGATCAATCCCAGACCTTCCTTCATGAGTAGTACTTTCTGGGAGAGAGACAATCCGGTCCAGCTGTTTGGTGGGTGTGTGGTTCTTGGATGTGATGAATTTTACCACTGTTGAAGCATAGATGAAGAATCCTGCTGCCTTCTTGCTGAGAATGTTGATGTCTGATGGGTTTGGCCAGTCTTGTGCCAAGTTGCAGTCACTTCGGGCCTTAGCGATCTCGGTCAACTGAGTCCTGAAGAACAGCTTGATATCATCATCCACTGAGGAACGTTTGACACCATGTAGTCTGAGGACCTCTGTGATGGGTCGGAGTGACTCGAGGCGAAACCCGGAGCGGATCCGAGGTTCTGGACGACCAGTGACAAAGAATTTAATGTTCGGGATCTCGTCCACGTAGCGGGAGAGCACAGAAAGAATGATGGAGGCGGGTTCCTCGTCCTTGCACTCGTCCAGGGCATCAACGATGATGAGCGTCCGGATCCGGGAGGCCTTTAACGGGCCAACAATAATCTTCTCCATCTGGGAACAAAGGGATTCCCGTCCAATGTCAGGGTTGGCCCTCAAGACTTGGATCAACCGCTCTCGGAATGGGAGGTACCGATATGCGAGTTGGAAAGCGAGAGTTGGGAGGATCACTTGGAGATTGCTTCTGTCCTCGAAGTCCCGCGAGCAAAAGAAACTCGCGCCAAGCTTCCCATCCGCAAAGCTGATCTCGGCGAACGTCTGAGCGATAGTTGACTTCCCGGTCCCCGCAAGTCCATTCAGCCAGAACACCCGGTGGTCTCGTTCGTCCCCCAGCCAGCGTTCGAGTTGCAGGAGTATGTCCGTCCTGGTTCCCCTCAGGCACCCCTGCCTGTTCCCGGAACGGTATCCAGCGTCAGCGGTGTGGCGCATCTTTTCCAAACGATGGTGATCTGCATCTGCCTATTTGCAAGTTACTACGAAGGGTGGGACCGTAAAGAAGTAAGACTCACGATCTCCTGGCAGCCCTCATTGTAGATGTCTTGTTGTCGCAAAGTCTGTGCATATGTTAGTTACGTCGGGAGCGGGCGCTCTGGGAGAACAGACCTGATAGTCCATTAAGGCATAGCGGATATCTTGCACCAGACCGTTAAGCTTCTGTGCGTTCTCGGGTTTTTTGAGGAAAAGTCCAAGATCTATCTGGCTTTCTATCGAGTCCATATCTTGACCAATCTCTTTCAATCTCCTGCCAATCCCCATGCGTCAGACCCGGCTCTCGATCTTGGGAAATGCGGCCTCACCGTTCCAGCTTGGTTGTTCTCTCCTCCTCATTGATTTCACCCCGAGGGATAGGTACGGAAAGCGATTCCGAAAGTATTCTGACCCTGGGAGCCAATGATTCTATGGCACGTTCATTCACCTCCGTTCCCTAGAACAGCCGTGAGCGCGGGGAATAGAATGTGTGGGAGAGAGGCCATACCTCGCAATTGTCGAGAATGGAGCATAGGGACGTCGCGACGGACTTGAGCGGACCGAAGCCATGTGCGGAGTCTCTCACCCCACGCAATTCGGCTGTGGCAGACGTGGTAGATTTGGAGTTGGATTCCTTCTCGTCCGCGGCGGCGCTCGGTTCGAGGGACTCGTCGGAATGAGTAACTTCTGGGCCACGATCAGGAAGGGTAGAGGAATCTACATTGTCAGAAGGAACAATCAGAGGCGATAGCTGAGACGACCGTGTCCACGTACTGTCAGGCGTCCCACCACGCGGGATCGAAGGAGTGGAAGGAGAGGGATGGACTCCCTCAAGTTCTTCGCTACGTCCACTTCCCACCACAATCTCGGCGTCCAGGTGTGGGTGTGATTCTCTCTGGCTGGTTTCCCCTCCGTCGACGTCTGCCTCTCCCCCTTCTTGGCTGTTATCGTCTCCACGCGCTGGCACAGATCCTGGCCCATCCGGGTGGGGAGGTGGATCCTTCGAAGAAACTGGCTCTCCAGCTGCGTCGGCTCCATCCTGTTCTCGGTTGCGACTTTCGCCCGCTACGACGTGAGGCTCTGGTCGAGGAAGTGAGCTTGTTGAGTCAGCCCTCCCCTCACCGGGGTCAGACCCCGTTCCGTCTGGCTTGCGTTTTCTCCCCGGGAGTCGCTGCTTGACTTTCTTCTTCGTTTTGGAGAGTGAACTCTGTATGTTGCCCATGTTGGTGTCGGATGGATTGGCGTAGATGGTGGTGCGATAGTGGATGATTGGCCTCGTGGCTTCGACGCGGATGCAATGCGTGATGCGTGATCCTCTGGTGTCGACCGCTTCTCGCGGTCGTCCGACGCCCTCTCTTGGCAGGGTGTCGTTGGGAACAATCTCGAACGGTTATTTCTCACCATCTCGGACGGAATAAACTGCTCTGACAAGTTCCGCGTTCTTTCTACGACATACCGAGGCGATGGATCCACCACGATGCTCGCATCGTTCCAGGGCCATCTCTGCCCATCTGCGCCACTGAAAGCGGTGTTTGGGTGGTCTTACTTGTCAAGACGGCCGGCCCGACGTCGCATCCCGCACGACCGATCCTGAGAAAGGTGATCAATTTCCGCTGCGTTCCTGACTGGATATACCCTTCCAAGGGAAGTCTATCCGCCATTTCGAGGCGGCTCTCGGAATTGCGTCCCATTTCGGTTGGGACGATCGTTGGCTCGGATCCATTGCTCCCTGGCCCATCCGATTTTCGACGAGGACAGGATCGACGATGCACTCGCTCACATTCAACGAGCCAAGTCACACGCCGGCAACGACGCGTACTACCTGGGTCGTACGATGGAACTATAGGCTGGGCTTTGAGTCGACGATTTCTGTTCGAGGAGACAAAGTCTGAGGCTCTGCGCGATGCCGAAGTTTATGAGAGGCCCGGGGTGCAGAGGACCGTAGACAGCCCCTCTGGAAGCTACCGTATGGTAGCAACACTCAAAAGACAGGGCAACGTCGTGAGGATTCGGTAAAGAGAGAACAGATGCTCGCTACGATACTCTAGGCGTGTCTTATATATGGTGCTCTCGTTGGTTCGTTCGAAGGATTGGAGCCTGACATGTGATATAGTTTGTCTAGCATGTGTTTGTTGCGCGACCTGTATGTCAGTCTTGGCGATCGTATGTCGGTCGGCCGTCTTGGCGTTGTCGTCGTTGTCGTCCTCAGTGTAATCCAAGATTACACCCTCCGGTGGATCAACGAGGAAAGGGACAGCGGTAAGCCCCTGCAGACGGTACCACCTCCTGCGCGTGTTAACCCCTTTCCAAGCCCGGGGAATCGACCAATGACTTTGACGGTTGCATCGAGTTCCCCAGATAAATCCTCCCACCGGTCACCAACACCTCATCCTCTCGTTCCGTCCGCCGTGGTTTCTCCCAATCCTCCGTTCCTCCTATCGACTTCTACTCGCTTACATCGCCTCATATTCGTGTCCCGCCACTTGTCATTGTTCTGCATCCTGGATCGTCCGTTTCCCCTGGTTTAGCAATACCATCAATTCCAAGTTTCTTGCCTTGACTGCTACGCTACGGATGAGATAGAACCCGATTGAACAACGGTAGATTGAAAACCCGTTGGTCGCTGTCCCACGGAACTCTCTGGCACATCGTCGACGGACAACGCATGCCCACTCAAGCTTTTTCTGCCCAAAGACGGTGGACCTTGATGCCAACGTCCCTCACGAAGAGTATGCCTCCCGGTGTGATAAGTCCCCGGACCGTCCCCCTTCACACGTTCGCGTCGATGGATATCGACACGAAGGTCCTGGAGGTTGTATTGAATCACCTCATTATCGGCTGTTCGGAGGGCGGGAGGGTGGTGGCGGAACCAGGAGGCGCGCGGCCTCGGCAGTGCAGTCGGCTCGGGGCGAGGTGCTCCAGGAGGCGAGGTCGTAAGTGTACCTGACTCTCATGATAACCAGCGTCTCAAAATCCTGTAGATTGTCCCACCACCCAGAATTCATCCTCTCCCACTGTCGTAAACAGGCTCAAGAGACTACGCCTCGAAGATCTCCTTCGTGTCAACGGTGCGATGCCCTCGAGCGGAGCCGGGGTATTCGGATTCAGAGTATGATCTTCACCTGTCACGGACTGTCCTGTACCCTCTCCATCTCGTTACCGGGCTTGATCTCGGCGGGTCTCTCCTACCGTGACACACACGCCACACCGTAACCCAAGCGAGCACTCCAACCCCAACGTCCCTACCCTTCTTCCTATTCATGGTCTAGTATTAGGACCCGCGACTTCCGACGCTCGTTGGGGTGGCTGTTCCAGTTCCGGAATTCTTGCCGCCGAATTTGAATTCTCCGTTGTGTGGAATTGCCCTGACCGCGCGGCGAACCCGGGGGGTTTACCATATAGACGATCGGGGGGGGGGGTGCCGACGCTCCTTTGGACTGCAAGAGTGTCTGTATGTCTTTCGACGAAGAGAGGCTGGCTGGACATCAAGCCGTCACGGCCCCTCGCCACCATCTGCAGGAGGTATTGATAACGGATGGGACCTTGAAAGAGGTAAAACCTGACCTCTTTGCGCAACGCCTTGACGCTGAGCTCAACGCCGTACTTCTCCCAGCCCTCTTGCAACTGAGTGAGGAGCTGCGTCCACTCCCCCATCCTTTTACTTAATGTTTGTAATCTCGAGCGGCACACCGCATCTGATTTCCGTCGTGAGCACACCGCTAACCACCGATGGAATCGGATTCACCTGGAGAGGATTCAGGCTTCGTATTGTTCGTATCGTTGCGATCAGGTTTGAGAAGTCAATAGACGAGAGACACCGAGATGGTGTTCAGACGGAATCATAAGTCGATGGTACCGTAATGTGAGCTACGCACCCGCAGCCAATTTAATACATCCCCGGCTGACATGAAATGCGACCGGACACCTCTTGACAACCCAATCTGCTCGACCCGCTGCTCGAGAACGCCGGTGTTCGCGCTTATCTGGACGGCGCGAGATCCGCACAGATAATTCAGAATTGTCCGCCAGTATTCCTCCTGCCTGCGTGAGTATCTCTTGTGAGTTAGAATATTCTTGGAAGCACATCACCCAAGGCCGGAATCGGGTGAAAATGACAAGGATGGGGTTGAGATGCCGGAGACAGTCAAGAGGGTGTTGAGTGCTGTCCCCTCTGATAAGTATGATGAATTCCATCATGGGCATTGAGTGTGAGCTCCGTGTCTGCATACGACGCCGTAAAAAGCCTTGACCAGGGGCAGTGACCAGGGGCAGGCAGGTCTCGAACCCACAAGCGCTCGCACAGACGGCCAAACTCTCGATCTGACCCTCGCGACGACCGCGTTCCATCCTCGACACTCTTCACGACAATCGAGACCAAGGCGACAATTGGCACTGAGACCAAAGTCGAAATGGTGAACCACACCGTGGATTTTGGCCAGCGCGTTTATTCGACACGCAACGGGGTACTACTCAATGTACGTCGACCCTACGTCATCCTTCTTCCACGAACCTTTCCCCTCGCCACACTCTCGACATGGTCGGAAACGTGTTCTCTGAGCGGCTGCTTACCGCGGTGTTCCCAGAATTTCTCCGGCCTTCGACAATTCCCTCAAAGCTCGGATCGTATCCCGTGTCGGGTCTCTATACCACCTCGTCGCCATCCCACCCGAAGCCTCCGGGAATCTTGATTACGGAGATCTGGATATCGCGGTCAGCCAGAGAACATCAAGGAGGGTATCCCACTATCGGAGCGTGTCACCTTCGCGGAGATCGAAGAGGCTCTTGGGTCTGTCCAGTCTCCCCTTATCGAAAGATCGCACGTCTAACTACGTGATACCCGTCCGACGGCAAGGGATCCAGCACTTCGTTCTCGACCAGAAGACAGTGAGGGGAGGTTGGACCTGAAACAATCGTACATCCATATCGACCTCCACTTCTCCGAAAACGTCGAGAGTTGAGGATGATCCCGGGTGTGTCGGTGAAGGCTGTGGGACTCACGTGGGCCGTCGCTGGGTTAAAGGTGGGATGATCCCTAATTTTTGGTATTCGTCTACTGATATGTTGGATACATTAGCATTTTCATTACGAGACTTACATCCCCGATCCTCCACATATACACCTGACGAAGTCGCATCTCGAGAGCTTCAATTTCTTTCGTCTTGCTAGCGATATCCACGAACGGGGCTTCACCACGGCCCAAGAAGTGTTCGACTGGGTTGCGACTTCCCGGATCCTCAATCCTCATCGATTACTCCGAAGCATGCAAAGCCTGAAGTTCAAAGGAGAAAGGAAGATGTGCAACGAATTCTTGAACTGCCTTGGATCGCTCATCGCCCCTGGTGAGCCAAAGAAGTGCTCGGACGTCCAGGCCATCCAAGACCAAGCTCTTTCCCTCTTCGGCAAGAGGAAGGAATTCGACGACACAGCGAGGATGAAGTATCTCTTCCGCGAGGTGAAGATGGTATTCGGCGGAAACCTGGTCAAGAGCGGACAGGTCTTGTGTATTGGGGGAAGTGAAGACTGTTGCCGACGCGATGAGGGTTCGCACTCTCGATGGGACGGACGGCAAGGGTGGGGATCGGTGGGAGGAGCATTAGGATATTGATGGAGGAGTTGATACCACTCAAGCCCGCAGAGGGTGCAAGTGTCATCGTGTGAGCGAGCGACTTGTCGACCGTGCACCCACCCCTTCCAACTATGACCAAGAAGGTATGCATGTTCCCTGTTCACTCTCTTCAATTCCAGAGGGCATATTAAACTTTGTGATTTCAGAGTGTCTGAAGAGCCAGTCAATTCAATCACAGACACTCCTGCTAGTACCTTCACTTACATAAACATGAGTCCTGTTACCTTTTGAACATTCTTTACATGAGGGTGGCTAACAATAAACATTTTGATTGTGGTGTATAATCTGAACACAGTCAAGGGGACTGGTATAATGTCCATGTCTTGTTTGTTTGCAAACCCTTGGATAGGTTACAATCAATAAATACCCCTGTATCATCTAATGGTATCATGGGATTTGATGCTCACTCTCTTCTGACAGAACTCCTACTAGACCACCTGTTCATCATTGGTTTGGTTCTCATTAGCCTCCAAGTGATAGAAGAAACCCAAGAGCCTGGGAACTTTTCAAGGAATTTGAGTGCCCCAAGAAGACTGACTGTAGGGCAAGACCACATGGATTTAGATGAATGTCTTAGTGATTGGCTGTACTATACAAACTGTAAGTGTTTTATTCATCTGGCAAGGAAATTTTTAATACATAGAATTGCAGAAATGAATGGATAGAATACATAAGCTACAGATCCTAGTGAGGTATATGGTTACATTCCAGAATCAAAACTTCTCCAGAGTCATAACCAACAACCAGATACTGACCATCCCACTGTCCATCTGAACACCATGCAAGTCTTGCAGGCAGTTGTAAAACCACATTCTTAGTGACTGTATCTTCAATCCCAGGTAGAGGTGACCTCAGCATCCTGACACCACCAATGAAATCTAGGTGGGGCCCATTTCTGGATGTGACTGATAGTTCTACAGGAGATGAATCTAAAATCCCAAAATCCCACCCCAAAATTGATTTTGCATGATGGGGATGAATCCAGACTCTTGTGATATCAATGGCTAAGAAGGAATCTCCATATATGGAACCATGAAACTCCACTTTTCCTACAACCTCCCCTGTCAATATTGACCAGGCTTCAATGGACTTATCATACAGGCAGAAGACTTTAGATCCATCCCCTGACATTCTGAAATCCATGATCTCTTTTCCAGATATATCCACTGTCCTGAGGAGATCTCCTTTCTCAGTATCCCAGATACAGATCTTCTCATCTGTGCACAAAACAGAGATCAACATGTCATTGATTAGGCAGGTATCCATCCAGTGGGGATCTTTGGCTAGAATTTGGAAAGATGACTTGCAGAGGCCAGTTGAGAGATCCCAGGTCTTTACCATTCCATCTGAATGGCTTGAAATTGTAATACCATCTTTTGCCTGCAGAGTGATGGACTTGATTGGAGCTGAAGTGAGGGGTAGAGGTTTTGGATTGGCTGGAACTGGATCTCTGGGTGAAGTATCAATCTTCCAGAATCTAACTGATTCATCCAGGGATGTTGAGATGAGGGAGGAAGAGGAGGAAAATACAAGGGAGTCAATAGATATGGTATGGCCAACAAAGGTCTCAAGGAGGTGAGGGTCTGAGCCAGTGATGTCCCAGATATAGATGGTAAGATAACTAGCCACTGCAATAGTCCTGTTATCAGGGGAGAAACAACAGCACTCAGCATCTCTATTGGCCATATGGAGTTTAGCCACAATTCTTTTAGAATTAGAGTCTTGGATCTCAACAGTTGAGCCTCTGCACACAGCAAACTGGGTACCATCCAAGGAGAAAGCAATATATTTACCATCAGATATGGATGCAATTTGTTGACTACTGATGTCCAACTGCCTGATTTGGCCACCAGATTGAAATATGAGGTGATTAGGGTGTAAGGGAAAGAAGCAAATATTGTCCACATAATCCCACTGCTTTATGATGTGATGGCACCCCCCTGTCTGAACATCCCACAAACAGATTGTATCATCACAAGATCCTGAAGCAATTGTGGTGCAGTCTGGTGAGATGGAGACAGAATAAACTGAGTCTGTATGGCCCTGGAAGGTCTTGACAACCCCACCAGTCTTCATATCCCACAGTTTGATGGTCTTATCACTACCACCAGATACAAGTGATGTTCCATCTGGTGAGAAGACAAGGGAGAACACTGAACCAGTATGCCCAGAAAGAATAGCCACCTGGGTCCCTGTGATGGCATTAAGAATAATGATGGAACCAGAATCTAAAGCAACTGCAACAGCATCCTTCCAGCATATAAGGATGCCTGAGTGACCATTTAATGTAACTGTGCGGAGACATGCTCCCCATCCAGCTGAAATCCCCTTAACCACTTGGATCCCTTGTGAGAACTCTCTCCTGTAGTACTGATGGAGCCAGGATGAAGATGGTGAAATTGGGAGGGCAAAATTATAGATATAAGGGGGTGAACCACAGATTGCATCAAAGTGTTCTAGGATGAGCCTCTGGCTGTCAGTTGTCCACTGGCACACAACTCCTGCCTGATAGATGTCAATACAAGCATAGACAAACAGTTCTGCCCAGCACTCACCAAAGCACACCATCTCTCAACATCATTTATGGCATGAACCCCAGCTCCAAGATTCCCTGTCAGTGCAAGGACCTCAATCCAATATGGCAGGCATGTTGTGAAGAACTGGCTGATTGCCTCATCCACTTGCTTGATACAGGAGATGTTTCCAGGGATCATCAGAAGGTGGTTTGTCCAGAAGCAACAGGCATATTTCAGGGCATCTCCAATGTGGTCCTTACAGCAGGCTGAAAGATCTTTGACATCACCAAGAGGTGTATGGCCATCCAGGTTGCAGATATTTCTCTTCAACCTTTCCTTCATCAGGTGAAGGCATGACAGTAGGATTTCTGCATGGTGAACTGCAGGGTCCACAAAAAATTGTTCACTTTTACACCGGACTGGATCCATGAGGAAGTCAGGAAATGACTTATGGAAGGCTTGGATGGGGTCATCTATGGTATCTGGGACAAGGAGAAGAGAGTGGAGGGGGCGGAGGGTGGTGGAGACATCTGACACCCTTAGCAGGTCTGAAAGTGCAGTTGTTGAAAGGGGGTTAAGGACAAGCAACACAGCACCAACCACTCTCCTGAAGCGAGAATAGATTTCCTCAGTGTCTGCATCCATGTCATCAACTGCTTGCTCCAGGACCTGGATGTAGAGGAGGTCAATCCCAGACCTTCCTTCATGAGCAGTACTTTGTGGGAGAGAGATAATCTGCTCCAGCTGTTCGGTGGGTGTGCGGTTCTTGGATATGATGAACTTCACCACTGTCGAAGCATAGATGAAGAATCCTGCTGCCTTCTTGCAGAGAATGTCTATGTCTGATGGATTTGGCCAGTCTTGTGCAAAGTTGCAGTCACTTCGGGCCTTAGCAATCTCAGTCAACCGAGTCTTGAAGAACAGCTTGATATCACCATCCACCAAGGAACGTTCAACACTGTGCAGTCTGAACACCTCTGTGATGGGCCGGAGTGACTCGAGGCGAAACCCAGAGCGGATCCGGGGCTCCGGACGACCAGTGATGAAGAATTTAACGTTCGGGATCTCGTCTACGTAGCGAGAGAGCACGGAGAGAATGACAGAGGCGGGTTCGTCATCTTTACACTCGTCTAGGGCATCAATGATGATGAGCGTCCGGATCCGGGTGGCTTTTAACGGACCAACAATGATCCTCTCCATCTGGGAACAGAGGGATTCCTGTCCAACGTCAGGATCAGCCCTCAAGACTTGGATCAACCGCTCTCGGAATGGGAGGTAGCGATAGGCGAGTTGGAAAGCGAGAGTTGGGAAGATTGCTTGAAGGTTGCTTCTGTTCTCGAAGTCTCGCGAGCAGAAGAAACTTGCGCCGAGCTTCCCATCTGCAAAGCTGATCTCGGCGAATGTCTGGGCAATGGTCGACTTTCCGGTCCCCGCAAGGCCATTCAGCCAGAACACCCGGTGGTCTCGTTCGTCCCCCAGCCAATATTCGAGCTGCAGTAGTATGTCCGTCCTAGTTCCCCTCAGGCACCCCTGCCTGTTCCCGGAACGGTATCCGGCGCCAGCGGTGTGAGACATCTTTTCCAGACGATGGTGATCTGCATCTGCCTATTCGCAAGTCACTACATAGGGTAAGACTGTAAGGGAATAAGGCTCACGATCTGCTGGCAGCCCTCGCTGTAGATGTCTCGTTGCAACGAAGTCTAAGTACATGTTAGTTATGACGAAGACAGGTCCTTTGGGAGAGCCAACCTGATAGTCCATCAAAGTATAACGAATGTCTTGTACCAGACCGTTAAGCTTCTGTGCATTCTCTGTTTTTTCGAGGAAAAGTCCAAGATCCTTCTGGGTTACCATCGAGTCCATAACTTGACCAATCTCCTTCAATCCCCTGGTAATCCCCATGCGTCAGACCCGACTCTCGATCTCGGGAAATGCGACCTCACCGCTCCAGCTTGTTTGCCCTCCCCTCCTCATTGACGTCACCCGGAAGGATAGGTGCGGACAGCGATCCAGAAAGCATTCTGATCCTGGGAGCCAATGATTCAATGGCGCGTTCATTCACCTCCGTCCCCTAGAACAACCGTAAGTGCTGGGAATTGAATGTCCGTGAAGGAGGCCATACCTCGCAGTTGTCGAGAATAGAGCAGAGAGATCTTGCGAGAAACTTGAGCGGACCGAAGCCACCTGCGGAGCCTCCCACCTCACGGAACAATTCTGCCATGACATTGGACACAGTAGAGTTAGTGTTCGAGTTCTTCTCGTCCGCGTCGGCGCTCGGTTCGAGGGTCTCGTCGGGATGAACAACCTCTGGTCCACGATCAGGAAGGCCAGAAGTGTCTACGATGTCAAAAGAAACAGTCAGAGGCAGCGACTAAAAAAACTACGTTCACGTACTGTCGGGTTCCGCACCATGCGAGACCGAAGGAGAGGATGGAGGAGGATAGACCCCCTCAGGTTCTCCGCTGCGTCCACTTCCCACCGCAACCTCGACGTCCGAGCGTGAGCGCGAATCCATCTGGCTAGCTTCCCCTCCGTCAATGTCTATCTCTCCCCTTTCTTGACAGTTATCGCTTCCGCGTGCTGGCACAGACTCTGGCCCATCCGGTTGTGGGGGTCGATCCGTCGAAAAAAGCTCTGGTTGCGGAAGCGAAGGCGCCGAGTCAGTCATCTCCCCACCGGGGTCATCCCCCGTTCCGTCGGGCTTGCGTTTTTTCCCCGTTAGTCGCTGCTTGAATTTCTTCTTCGTTCTGGAGAGTGAAGCTCGTATGTCGTCCATATTGGCGGTGAATCAGCGCAGATGGTGGTGTGATAGTGGGTGATTGACCTCGTGGCTTTGACGCTCAGCGCCTGCAAGTCTGATGCCGGGCGCTTCTCACAGTCGTCGCCTTCTTCTCTCAAGGTATCGATGAGAACAACCTCAAATGGCTGTTTCCTACCATCCCAGACGGAACAGACGTCCTCGACAAGTTCCGCGTTCTTTGCATGACCTATCGAACCGATGAATCCACCACGATGCTCGCACGACTCCGAGACCATCTCCGCCCAAAGGGCCCCGCGCTATTTTCACTCCCCTGTCCCACCAAAAGCGGTATTTGGATGACCTCGCTTGGTTGTTGCCTCAAGGCGATCAGCCCCCCGCCGCAGAGGAGGCCACGTCCCGTGCTGCCGAGCTAGTCCTCGATAAAGGTGGTCAATGTCCTTGGCGGGATGTGCCATTCCGGGGGCAGGGGAGAGAGCGTTCGCCGTTTTGGGGCGGGCCTCGGAATTGGATCTCTTCCAGCTGGGACGATCAGCTGGTTCCGATTCACTGTACCCTAGTCCATCTGCTTTTCAATGACTACGGGTTTTGCGATGAACACACTCACGTTGAACGAGCCAAGTCACATGCAGGCAACAATACATACTACCTCAGTCGTGCGATAGGGATGCAGGCTGGGCCCTGGATCGATTACGTCCGTTCCAGGGGGTAACCGGTAAAGTCTGAGGCTCTGCGTGACCCTGAAATTGATGAGAAGTCCGGTGCTGCGGAGGACGTGGAGGACTGTAGAAAGCTCCTCCGGCAGATCGTCGAGGAAATGGGCAACGGTAAGCCTTTACAGGCGGTGCTCCTTCCTGCACGCGTTAACCTTTCTCTCCAAGCCCGGAGAACCGACTAATAACTTTGACGGTGGCGTCGAGTTCTTCAGATAGGTCCTCCCGCGAGTTGCCAACGCCTCATCCTCTCATTCCCTGTGTCTCCCAATGCTCTGTTCCTCCTGTCAAACTCAACTCACCCACGTCGTTCCGTATTCGTGTCCCGCAGCTTGTCGTTGATCTGCCCCCCGGATCGTCTGTTCCCCCTGCTTTAGCAATACAGTGATTTCCAAGTCGCTCGCCTCGATCTGTCCCACGGAACCCCTAAGCACATTGTTGATGGACAGCACCCGCCTACTCAAGTTGTTGCCGCGTGAGGACAAAGGGTGTTGATTCCAACTCAGGTTTTGCCGCGGTTCCGAATGGTCCAACGTTCCTCATGAAGAGCGTGCCCCCGTGTGTGCTTAAGCCCTCAGGTTGCCTCCCCCGACGTCTTCACATCTATTGACACAAAGGTCTTGGGGGTTGCATTCGATCGCCCCTCATTGTCAACTGCTCAGAGGATATAAGGGTAATGGTGAGATCAAGAGACGCACAGTCCCGGAGGGAATATAATCGATTCAGAGCAAAATACTCCAACAGGGAAGAACGTAAATGTACCCGACGCTCGAAATGACCGACATCTCAAAATCCTGCAGATTGCCCCACCACCCAGAATCTATCCTCTCCCACTGTCGTGAACAGGCTCGAGTAACGACGCCTCGGATACTTCCTACTTGTCGGTGGAGCGATGCCCTCGAGCGCAGCCGGGGCATTCGGACTCGGAGGATGATCTTCGCCTGATTCTGGACTGTCCTGCACCCTCTCCGTCTTGTCACCGGGCTTAATCTCAGCGGGTCTCTCCTACCGTGCCGCACACGCCACACCGTAACCCAAGCGAGCACTCCAACCCCAACGTCCCTCACCTTCCCATCCATGATCCAGTCTAAGAGTCCGCAACTTCCAACGCTCGTCGGGGAGACACAGAGATGGATCGACAGTTGGACACACTCGGTACTCACCTCTTCTGCTTATTCCCGACGTCGCTCCCTCTTACACTGGAATCTGGTGTGTTACCGGTGCTGGTGGGGACTTGGTATTGGTGTCGAAGCATCGAAGACGGGTCGGGCGCGTCGAGCTGTAAAGTAGGACTCGAAGAATTCGTTGTGAGCGAATGGGTTAAATTCTCTTTCCAAGCTTGGATGCACTACGGAGTTTTCATCCGGAGGTGGGGATTTGGGACGGGAGTTAGGATCATCGCCGGCGAACTCCTACGAACGTGAAGACGCGACAGGCCTGAAGCAGGATGTGGGGGCGGTGGTATGAGGAAAAATTAAGGAACGAGTATGTCAGTCATGCCAATAGAACAAGCGATTCGGTTGAAAAACCCCACACAAGGGAGAAGTACAAGGAACGAAAGACTCACGCCGTATTCAAGAACATCCAACCCATACATCCTCTCCAACTTGGCCCAAATATCCTGCATGGGAACCTGAACCCCGTTCACGGTGTACGGCCAGAATGTGTACGTGACGATGAATGCCGACGGGTTGAGTGCGCATTATCGAACGGAAGTGGGAGACTTGGCCTTCCGCGGTGTCGCGGAAATCCCCTGAGTCGGACGTCGTTGCGATGACATGGAATTTGGTGGTGTCGTCGAACGTTGAGCTCCCGGCTCCCCTTCAGCCTGAGTCGTGGGTGGCAAGCATCACAACGCGATCGGGAGCTCAATCGGCCAGATGGAAGCAGTGACAAGGCTCGGCGACAGACCTGATAACCCGAACGATCCGCCCGAGTAGACAACGCTTGTCTAGCGGAGCATAGGACTCGAGGACATTCGCATTCTGGTGTTGTCGTGCGTCAGCAGGAGTGCCATGGGAGATGATCTGCTGGGTGACCGACGATCTTTGGAATTGCTTTCGGATTACTTATAGTCCAAGTCTTCGGAGCCTTTGCCCCCGTCACCCACCCGACGTTGACCAAACCAACAGCCCAGACATGCGACTTATGTAGCTCGCGGCACCTTTCCGACCCCGACATTTCGAAGCTTTGAATCCAGGGCGGAAACACGATTCGAAATGGACACGAGACGAAACGCACCTCCTGCGGTTGTGAGGATAAAACCCAGCCCCTCCCTCTCTGCATTCGCTTGACCAGTCGCCTCCCCCAGACACCCCCCCCCCCCATTATTCCACAAACACGAAATAGGCGTTGTTGCAGTCGCCGCCGATGGTCCTGCGGGTTACACCCACCTGCTCAGGTACTTCATACATCCTTCTCGCTCTTTGTCCGCTCCCCCCTGCTAATTTTACACTCTCGACCTCAGAATCATCATACTTAACGCGTGGATTGCCCTCCTTCTCATCACTCCTCGACCGATGGTTTCGACGGAAGTATGATGAACGGTCTCTAGTCACTTCCCCAGAACGCCTTCAACTACCCGGAAGTACCATGTTGGGTTTGTTAAATGCCATTCAAAACATTGGCTCGTTGGCCGGATTGTCGTTCACTCCCTATCTTTCCAACGGTATTGGTTGCCGCCCCGCAGTCTTGTTTGGTGTATATATCATGGTGCGTCTGCCTCCGATCACACTTTCGCCAACAAACCGGTCACTGACTTCCCATGGATTTCGATAGGTCATCGTTACTGTCATACAGACCGCCTCCCAGAGCGTTAATATGTTCATCGGTGCCCGTTTCCTCATCGGTTTTCGGTCTCACCTTCGCACACACTGGCGCCGCCGTGTTGATCACCGAGTTGGCCTACCCTTCTTACCGCGCTCCTTTGACCGTCCTCTACAACTCCCTCTGGTACTCTGGTTCTATCACCGTCGCTTGGAGTACCTTCGGGACTTCCAAGATCAATTCCTCTTGGTCTTGGAGGATTCCATCCGCCATTCAGGCTGTCCCCTCCATCCTCCAACTCGTCCTCTGGTTGTGCCCCGAATCCCCCCGTTGGTTCGTTAGCAAGGGCAGGGACACCGAGGCTCTCCGCGTCTTGGCCTATTACTACGCCGATGGCAACGAGCAGGGTCCCCTCGTTCGATACGAGTACGAAGAAATCAAGGCCGCAATCAATCTCGACAGGGGCATCGCATCCTCCGTTCATTGGACGCTCTTGTTCAGGACCCCCGGTAACCGTAAGCGTATGATGATCATCATCGCCGTCGCTCTATTCTCTCAGTGGTCCGGGAACGGTCTCGTCACTTTCTACCTCAACGGAGTGTTCAAGACCATTGGGATTACCGATCCGACAATCCAGCTCCTTATCAACGGCATCCTCCAGATTTGGAACCTGGCATGGGCCATCACCGCCGTCATGCTAATCGAACATGTCGGACGAAGAATCTTTTTCATCTCCTCTTGCGTTGGGATGTTGGTCTTCTTCATCCTTCAAACCGTTTGCGCTGCTCGCTACGCCATCACCCTGAACATTTCCGCTGCTCATACCGTCATCGCCTTCATCTTCCTGTTCTACACTTCGTACAATCTCGCCTTCGCGCCCTTGATTGCGCCATACACTCTCGAGATTCTCCCCTACCACCTCCGCTCCAAGGGTCTCACCATCTCCCTCTTATCCTTCTACGGGTCCCTCATCTTCAACCAGTACGTCAACCCCATCGCTCTTCGCAGCATTGGCTGGAAGTACTACGTAAGTGTCTCTTCGTTTATATGGTCTGCAAACGTGTTCCTCACCTTTTCTATTACAGATCGTCTACTGCTGCTGTCTCGCTTTCGAATTATTCTTCTGTTACTTCTTCATCGTCGAAACCAAGGCCTGAGCTTGGAGGAGACCGCCGCTTTGTTCGATGGCGAGGAGAAGGTTGAAAAGATCTGCGCTCGCGCTCTTCCTGCCACCGACAGGGATGCTAAGGTGTCCACCTCCGACCATTAAAGGTTTTATCCGGGTGACTTAACCAGACCCAATACATACATCGACTTATCTCGCACGTTTTCTTACCCCGGCTACCAGGTCGTTGATATTATTTCTCTTGTCGTTTCGCAAGTCACTTGGCTTCACTCAATTTTCCTGTATAGTACGTGGAAATCTGTAGCATACTTTCTCACTCACCTCATAACCCACACATGCGCGTTACTTTTCTTGTTGGATGTGCTTGTACATTACCCATCCCAGCGAGCGCTCGTCGACATCACTTGTCGGGCGTCTCACCCACTTATCCTAGTTCAGTGTTCCGCATTATCTAACCCATCCCGTTGGTGGACAAGCCGTCCCCTCCGACACGACAAATCCACCACAAACGTCAAGTGTAAGCTTCACATCTCCATACGACATCGCGAACAGCCTTGACCAAAGGTGAACAGGTCCCGGACATGTAAGCGCGCATACGGACCGCCCAAGCCTCGGTCTGATCCTCGCAGCGACCACGTTCCACCCTCGACACTCTTCACGACAATCGAAATCGAGGTGACGGTTGGTACTGAGACCAAAGTCGAAATGGCGAACCCCACTGTGGATTTGGCCAGCGCACCCATCCAACACGTAACTGAACATTACCCAATGCGATTCGACCCTCCATCATCCTTCTCCCTCCACAAACCCTTCCCCCCTGCCACACGTTCAACATGGGTGGAAACGCATTCTCTGAACGGCTGCCTACCGCAGTCTTCCCCAGAATGTCTCCGGCCTTCTACAATTCCCTCAAAGCTCGAATCGTGCCTCATCTCGAGGCTCTGTACCACCTCGTCGCCGTCCCACCCGAAGCTCCCGGGAAGCTCGATTATGGAGATCTGGATATCGTGGTCTGTCAGCCGAAGAACATCAAAGATGGTGTCCCTCTGTCGGAGTGCGTCACCTTCGCGGAGATCGAAGAGGCTCTTGGATCTGTCCACAGTATCCCCTTACCAGGGGATCGCATGTCCAACCTCGCGATACCCATCCGAAAGGACGAGATCCAGGACTTTGTTCTTGACCAGAAGGCAGTCAGTGAGGGGAGGTTGGACCCAGGACAGTTGTACATCCAGATCAACCTCCATTTCTCCGAGGACGTCGAGAGTTGGGGGTCTCGGATCCTCTTCCAATCCTATGGAGAATTAGGGATGATCCTGGGCATGTTGGCGAAGACTGTGGGACTCACATGGACCGTCGGCGGGTTAAAGGTGGGATTGCCCATAAGCTTTGGTATTGGCCTACTGATATGCCGGATCCATCAGCTTTTTCACTACGAGACTTACATCCCCGATCCCCCATATATCCACCTCACGAACTCGCACCTCGAGATCTTCGATTTCTTTGGCCTCGACGGCGGCGCGCATGAACGGGGCTTCACCACGGCCCGGGAAGTGTTCAACTGGGTTGCGACTTCCCGGTTCTTCAATCCTCATCGGTTACTCCGAGGCATGCAAAGCCTGAAGTTCAAAGGAGAAAGGAAGATGTACAGCGATTTCTTGGATTACCTCGGATCGCTCATCGGCTCTGATGAACCGGGGAAGCGTTTGGACGTCCAGGCCATCCAAGACCAAGCTCTTTCCCTCTTCGGCAAGAGGGAGGAATTCGACGACGTGGTGAGGGAGAAATATCTCTTCCGCGAGGCAAAGAAGGTGTTCAGCGGAAGTCTGGTCAAGGAGTGGACGGGACTTGTATATTGGGGGGATGTGAAGGCTGTCACCGACGCGATGAGGGTTCACGTTCTCGGTGGGAGCGACGACAAGGACAGAGATTGGAGGGAGGAGATGATCAAGTTGAGCGACGAAGAGAGGAAGGCCTTGGCGTTGATGTTAAAGGAGGAGTTGATCTCACCAAAGCCCGTGGAGGATACAACTGCCGTCGCATGAGCATGGCAACTTGTCGATCATGCATCCTCCCCTCTCCCAACTTCCCTTTCGTCCCCTTTTCACGTTTCGCGTATTGGCAAACCCCGTGTGGCATGTCATGTCGGCGAGGGGCTCCCCTAATTTCCTTTCGCACATGCCCTCTTTGAAATTGTTCTTCGAAATCGGTGTGTTCGGAACCTCTGTTTCCGCCAACCACCTCTGATGATGACCAAAACAACGGCTAGAATATAACGCCGGGGCCGCCCGTCCCCATCCCCCCTCGTATCCTCGTTCATACCTCACTTGCTTTTGAGATCTTTGACTGTTGATATTCAACCAATCGATGTTTCGACGGCTGCTCGAATCGCACGGTTTATCCGAACGAACTCAGACACCCTCGCAGGTTTGTCCATACCCTGCACCAGAGGATTTGAAGGGTATCTAGAAACTTGGGTAGGAGGATGGGGGGAGCGTTAGTAAGTTTGGACATGTGCCCACAGGGGTGGCAACGGCCAGGAGGGTACGTGTGTTTCTTGTTCATCCACATCCTGGCTGAAAGTTATATCGCTCGTCGGTCCATGCCGTCCCTCTCTTTTTTCTCCTCCAACGTAAATCACACGCATGCAGGTCATGTTGATCGACACAAAACCGTCCGAGGAAACAGATTCTGCGGGAACTGCAAGTCATATACGGCTGCAATTCGCCGTATATCATTTCTCTCTGTGGCGTGTTCATCGGCCTCGTGTCCCAGCATCTGCGTTTGCATGAAGTTCACGGATAAGGGATGGTCGGACGTGATTTGCAAGCGGATTGGAGTCATCGACACAGTTGTCATTGGAGGGGTCGCATTGGCTATGCTGGAGTAGTTGACGTGCTTGTACAATGTCCACTGGGTCATTCACCAAGGTGAGCTTCTTGACCACTCCATTTTTCACGCCCTTCCCGTGTCGCGATCGAGAACGAACGCTTGACCCCAGGGTGGTTTGTTGACATGCATTTTTCCCTTTCTGTGATTACACGACTCTACAGATATCAAGTCCTCCAACATCCTCTTCAACTCCAGAGGGCAGATTAAAGTATGTGATTTTGGAGTGTCGGGAGGGTTGACCAACCCAATTGCCAACACTTCCTTCGGTACCTCGACTTACATGAACATGGGTGCTGCTACCCTTTGGGTATTCTCCACGCAAGTATGACTGACCATAGACATTTTGACCACGGTGTATAGCCCAGACAGATTCAAGGGGCCCAGCATATCCGTCAGGATGGACATTTGGTTTTCCGGAATTTCTTTGATCAAGCTCCCAATTGCTGATTCCCATTCCCTGAAGACTGGGCTTCGGATGATTCAGATTTGGGAGACCTTCTAGGAAACTTGTTCTCCGGCAAGCCAATGTTCATTGCCCACATGGGACAGAAGAGGGCAAGGAGTATTGGAATCAGTCTTCAGGGTGGGGTGAGGATGGTGAGCTGGTGCCAAGGTTGGAGCCAGAGGTGAGGTTCTCAAAAGCTACTGAAGAGTTTGTGGATGTGTGTTTGTTGAAACATCCTGAGGCCACAAAAACACCAAAGGAGCTGTTAGTGAATGCCTTTTCTGGACTGCAGTGAGGTGTTTGTTGTTTTTGTTAATAGTCTGATGTATTGATGCTACCATGTATGGTGCATTCCCAGGTACTCAGCAGCCAGATTGATCTGTTTGTTTAGGGGATTCATTATTTCTGTGGTGTCTACCCCTAGCTATCTGTTCATTTGTGTCCAATCTTGTTTCAGTCCTTTTCTCTCCCACCCCCACCTCTTCCACCTAATCATATTTGTGAACTCAGTTATCTCCCACATCCTGTTTGTTTGCAAACCTTTGAATAAGTCACAATTAATAAATATCCATACAATGATATCATATATCTTATCCTCACTCCCTTCTAACAGAACCTCTACTAGACTGTCTATTCATCATTGGTTTGGTCCTCATTAGCATCCAAATGATAGAAGAAACACAAGAGCCTGGGAACTGTTCAAGGAGTTTGAGTGTCCTGAGAAGACTGACTGGGGCAAGACTACATGGATTTAGACCAATGTCTTAATGATTAGTTGTACTATACTGGCTGTAAGTGTTCTCTTCATCTGGCAAGGAGTTTTTGGAACATAGAATTGCAGAAATGAATGGATAGAATACATAAGCTACAAACCTAATGGAGTGCATGATTACACTCCAGAATCAACACTTCTCCAGAGTCATAACCAACAACCAGATACTGTCCATCCCACTGTCCATCTGAACACCTTGCAAGTCTTGCAGGCAGTTGTAAAACCACCTTCTTTGTCACTGTATCCTCAATCCCAGGCAGGAGTGACCTCCGCATCCTGATACCACCAATAAAATCTAGATGTGGTCCATTTCTGGATGTGTCTGATAGTTTAACAGGAGATGAGCCTAAAATCCCAAAGTCCAACCCCAAAAATGATTCTGAGTAAACAGGATGAACCCAGATTCCTAGGGTATCAATGGCTAAGAAGGCATCTGGATATAGGGGATCAGAAAATTCTACTTTCCCCACAGCCTCTCCTGTCCACATTGACCAGGCCTCAATGGAGAACTGATACAAGCAGAAAACTCTAGATCCATCCCCTGATATCCTGAAGTCTGCAATCTGTCTTCCTGGTAGATTTGTTGTTCTGAGGAGTTCCCCCTTCTCAGTATCCCAGATAAAGATCTTCTCATCTGTATACCAAACAGAGATCAACCTGCTATCAATCAAGCGGGTATCCATCTGGTGGGGATCTTTGACTGGGGCTTGGAAGGATGCCTTGCAGAGGCCAGTTGAGAGATCCCAGATCCTCACCACCCCATCTGAATGGCTTGAAATTGCAACACCATCTTTTGCCTGCAGAGTGATAGACTTGATTGGAGCTGAAGTGAGAGATACAGATTTTGGATTGGCTGGAACTGGATCTTTGGATGAAGCACCAATCTGCCAGAACCTGACTGATTTGTCATGGCATGTTGAGATGAGAGAGGTGGGGGAGGAAAATTTAAAGGAGCCAACAGCCATTGTATGGCCAACAAAAGTCTCAAGGAGGTGAGGGTCTGAGCTGGTGATGTCCCAAATATAGATAGTCACATGACTAGCCACTGCAATAGCCCTGTTATCAGGGGAGAAACAGCAGTACCCAGGACCTTCACCAGCCACACAGAATTTAGCCACAATCCTCTTAGAATAAGAGTTATGAACTTCAACAGCTGAGCCATTGCATACAGCAAACTGGCTACCATCTGAGGAGAAAGCAATGTAATAACCATCAGATACAGGTGTAATTTGCTGACTACTGATGTCCAACTGCTGGATTTTGCCACCAGATACAAACATGAGGTGTTTAGGGTCCAAGGGAGAGAAGCAAACACAGCCCACATCATCCTTTTGCTCTATGATGTGATGACATCCCCCTGTCTGAAGATCCCACAGACAGATTGTCTTGTCACGAGATTTTGAAACAATTGTGATGCAGTCTGGTAAGATGGAGACAGATGTAACTGGTTCTGTATGGCCCTCAAAAGTTTTGATAACTCCACCAGTCTGCATATCCCACAGTTTGATGGTCTTGTCTTCACCACCAGATATAAGTGATGTCCCATCTGGTGAGAAGACAAGGGAGTGTACCCAACCAGCATGCCCAGAAAGAACAGCCACCTGGACCCCTGTGATGGCATTGAGAATGATGATAGAACCAGAAGATAAACCAACTGCAATGGTATCTTTCTGGTATGTGAGGCCTTGGATGGAATCATCTAATAAAACCATGCGGCGACATGTTCCCCATCCAGCTGAGACCTCCTTGACTACCCATGTCTCTTGTGAGAACTCTGAACTGTAGTACTGATGGAGCCAGGATGAAGGGGGGCAAATTGGGAGGGCAAAGCAATAGATATAGAAGGGTGAGGCAGAGATCACATCAAAGTGCTCTAGGATGAGCCTCTGACTGTCAGCTGTCCATTGGCACACAACTCCTACCTGAATAGGTATCAACACAAACCCAAGCAAACAGTTCTGTACAGCACTCACCAAAGTACACCATCTCTCAACATCATTGATGGCATAAACCCCAGCTCCAAGATTTCCTGTCAGTGCAAGGACCTCAATCCAATATGGCAGGCATGTTGTGAAGAATTGGTTGATACCCTTCTCTACTTCCTTGATACAGGGGATGTTACCAGGGGTCTCCAGAAGGTGCTTTGTCCAGAAGCAACATGCATATTTCAGGGCATCTCCAATGTGGTCCTTACAGCAAGTAGAAAGATCCCTGACATCACTGAGAATAGTACAGTTGTCTAGATTGCAGATATTCTTCTTCAACCTTTCCCTCATCAGATCAAGACATGACAGTAGGATTTCTGCATGGTGGACTGCAGGGTCCACAAAAAAGTGTTCATCTCTGCACCGGACTGGATCCATGAGGAAGTCAGGGAATGACTTGTGGAAGGCTCGGATGGGGTCATCTGTGGTATCTGGGGTAAGGAGAAGAGAATGGAGGGAACGGAGGGTGGTGGAGATGTCAGACACTTTCAGTAGGTCTGAGAGTGCTGTTGTTGAAAGGGGATTAAGGACAAGCAACACTGCCCCAACCACAGTCCTGAAGCGGGAGTAGATTTCCTCAGCATCTGCATCTATGTCATCAATTGCTTGCTCCAGGACCTGGGTGTAAAGGAGGTCAATCCCGGACCTTCCTTCGTGGGTGGTACTTTCTGGGAGAGAGACAATCCGGTGTAGCTGTTCAGTGGGTGTCCGGTTCTTGGATGTGATGAATTTTACCACTGTTGAAGCGTAGATGAAGAATCCTGCTGCCTTCTTACAGAGAATGTTGATCTCTGATGGATTGGGCCAGTCTTGTGCAAAGTTACAGTTGCTTCGAGTTTTAGCGATCTCGGTCAACCGGGTCCTGAAGAACAGCTTGATATCACCATCCACTGAGGAACGTTCGACACCGTGCAATCTGAGCACCTCTGTGATGGGTCGGAGTGACTCGAGGCGAAATCCGGAGCGGATCCGAGGCTCCGGACGACCGGTGATGAAGAATTTGATGTTCGGGATCTCATCCACGTAGCGGGAGAGCACGGAAAGAATGGTGGAGGCAGGTTCTTCGTCCTTGCACTCGTCCAGGGCATCAATGATGATGAGCGTACGGATCTGCGCGGCCTTCAGTGGGCCAACGATAATCTTCTCCATCTGGGAACAAAGGGATTCCCGCCCAACGTCAGGATTGGCCCTCAAGACTCGGATCAACCGCTCTCGGAATGGGAGGTAGCGATAGGCGAGTTGGAAAGCGAGAGTTGGGAAGATCACTTGGAGATTGCTTCTGTCCTCGAAGTCTCGAGAGCAAAAGAAACTTGCGCCGAGCTTTCCATCCGCAAAGCTGATCTCGGCGAATGTCTGGGCGATGGTCGACTTCCCGGTCCCCGCAAGGCCATTCAGCCAGAACACCCGGTGGTCTCGTTCGTCCCCCAGCCAGCGTTCGAGTTGCAGAAGTATATCCGTCCTGGTTCCCCTCAGGCACCCCTGCCTGTTCCCGGAACGGTATCCGGCGTCAGCGGTGTGGCGCATCTCTTTTAGACGATGGTCATCTGCATCTGCCTATTTGCAAGTTACTTCAAAGGATGGGACCGTAAGGGAGCAAGGCTCACAATCTGCTGACAGCCCTCATTGTAGATGTCTTGTTGCAGCGAAGTCTGAGCATATGTTAGTTACGTCGAAAGCGGGCGCTCTGAGAGAACAAACCTGATAGACCATCAATGCATAGCGGATGTCCTGTACCAGATCGTTAAGCTTCTGTGCGTTCTCTGTTTTTTTGAGGAAAAGTGCAAGGTCCTTCTGTGTTGTCATCGGGACCATAGCTTGGCCAATCTCTTCCAATCTCCTGAAAATCTCCATGCGTCAGACCTTACTCTCAATCTTGGAGAATGTGGGCTCACCGTTCCAGCTTGGTTGTCCTTTCCTTCTCATCGACGTCACCCGGGGGGATGGGTGCGGAGAGTGATTCAGAAAGCATTCTGACTCTGGGAGCCAATGATTCTATGACACGTTTATTCACCTCCGTTCGCTAGAACAACCGTCATCACGGGGAATCGAATGTGTGGGAAGGAGGCCATACCTCACAATTGTCGAGAATGGAGCAGAGAGATCTTGCGACAGATTTGAGCGGAATGAAGCCACCTGCGGAATCTCTGACCCCACGGAGTAATTCGGTCGTGGCAGACGCAGTAGACTTGGAGTTCGATTCCTTCTCGTCCGCGGCGGCGCTCGGTTCGAGGGACTCGTCGGGACGAGCAACTTCTGGGCCACGATCGGGAAGGGTAGAAGAGTCTACATTGTCAGAAGGAACAATCAGAGGCGGTAGCTGAGACGGCCGTGTTCACGTACTGTCAGGCGTCCCACCACGCGGGATCGAAGGAGTGGGAGGAGAAGGATAGACCCCCTCAAGTTCTTCGCTACGTCTACTCCCCACCACAATCTCGACGTCCAGGTGTGGGTGCGATTCTCTCTGGCTGGTTTCCCCTCCATCGACGCGTGCCTCTTCCCCTTCTTGGCCGTTATCGTTTCCACGCGCTGGCACAGATTCCGGCCCATCCGGGTGGGGAGGTTGATCCGTCGAAAAAACTGGCTCTCCAGCTGCGTTGGCCCCATCCTCTTCTCGGTTGCGACTTTCGCCCGCTACGATGTGAGGCTCTGGTCGAGGAAGCGGGCTCGTTGAGTCAGCTCTCCCCCCACCGGGGTCAGCCCCCGTTCCGTCCGGCTGGCGTTTTCTCCCCGCTAGTCTCTGCTTGATTTTCTTCTTCGTTTTGGAGAGTGAACTCTGTATGTTGCCCATGTTGGTGTTGGATGGATTGGCGTAGATGGTGGTGCGATAGTGGATGATTGGCCTCGTGGTTTTGACGCGGATGCAATACGTGATCCTCTGGTGCCGACCGCTTCTCGCGGTCGTCGCCCTCTCTCAGGGTGTCGTTGGGAACAACCTCGAACAGGTATTTCTCACCGATGGAATAAACGCCTTTGACAAGTTCCGCGTTCTTTCTACGACATACCGAGGCGATGAACCCACCATGATGCTCGCATCGCTCCTGGACCATCTCTGCCCATCTGCGCCACTAAGGGCGGTGTTTGTGGATGACCTTACTTGGTCGTCGTGCCAAGACGACCGGCCCGATGTCGCATCCCGCACGACCGATCCTGAGAAAGGTGGTCAATTCCTGGTCTGCCAATGTTACTGCGTTCCTGACTGGATATACCCTTCCAAGGGAAGTCCATCCACCATTTCGAGGCGGCTCTCGGAATTGCGTCCCAGTTCGGTTGGGGTGATCGTTGGCTCGGATCCACTGCTCCCTGGCCCATCCGATTTTCGATCAAGACAGGATTGACGATGCACACGCTCACGTTGGACGAGTCAATTCACCCGCAGACAACGACGTATACTACCTGGGCCGTGCGGTGGAGTTGCAGGCTGGGCTTTGGGTCGACGACGTTGGTTCGAGGAGGCAAAGTCCGAGGTTCTGCGCGATGCCGAAGTTTATGAGAGGCCCGGGGTGCAGGGGACCGTAGAAACTCCTTCCGGTGGATCAACGAGGAAAGGGACAACGGTAAGCCCTGCAGACGGTACCACCTCCTGCGCGTGGTAGCCTCTTTCCAAGCCTGGGGAACTGACCAAGTACTCCGACGGTCGCACAGAGTTCTTCACATAAATCCTCCCACCGGTCACCAACACCTCATCCTCTCGTTCCGTCCGCCGTGGTGTCTCCCAATCCTCTGTTCCTCCTATCGACCTCTTCTCACCCATATCGTTCCATATCCGTGTCCCACCGCTTGTCGTTGTTCTGCACCCTGGATCGTCCGTTCCCCCTGGTTTAGCAATGCCATGATTTCCAAGTCGCTCGCCCCGATCTGTCCCACTGAACCCCCAGGCACATTGTCGACGGACAGCACCCGCCCATTCAAGCTGTTGCCACCTGAGGACAACAGGTATTGATTCCAACGTCAGGGTTCGCCGCGGTTCCGAATGGTCCAACTTTCCTCATGAAGAGCGTGCCCCGTGTGTGATTAAGCCCTCAGGTCGCCTCCCCCAACATCTTCACATCTATTGACACAAAGGTCTTGGGGGTTGCATTCGATCGCCCCCTCATTGTCAACTGTTCAGAGGATATAAGGGTAGTGGTGAGATCAAGAGACGCACAGTCCCAGAGGTAATATAATTGACTCAAAGCAAAATACTCCAACAGGGGAGAACGTAAGTGTACCCGACGCTCGAAATGACCCACACGTCTCAAAATCCGGCAGATTGCCCCACCACCCAGAATTCATCCTCTCCCACTGTCGTGAACGGGCTCGAGTAACTACGCCTCCGATGCTTCCTTCGTGTCGGTAGAGCGATGCCCTCGAGCGGAGCCGGGGTATTCGGACTCGGAGGATGATCTTCGCCTGATTCCGGACTGTCCTCCACCCTCTCCGTCTTGTCAACGGGCTCGATCTCGCCGGGCCTCGCCTACTGTCACGCCACACCACACCGTCAACCCAACCAAGCACCCCAACTCCAACGTCCCTCACCTTTCCATCCATGGTCCAGTCTAAGGGCCCGCGACTTCCAACGCTCGTTGGGGTGGCACAGAGATGGATCAACAGTTGGACACACTCGGTACTCACCTCTTCTGTTTCTTCCCGACGTCGCTCCCTCTTACGCTGGAATTTGACGCGTTACCGGTGCTGGTGAGGACTTGGTACTGGTGTCGAAGCACCGAAGACGGGTCGGGCTCGTCGAGCTGTGAAGTAGGATTCGAAGAATTCGTTGTGAGCGAATAGGTTAAATTCTCGTTCCAAGCTTGGATGCACTACGAAGTTTTCATCCGGAGGTGGGGAGTCGGGACGGGAGTTAGGATCATCGCCGGCGAACTGCTACGAACGTGAAGACGCGAGAGTCCCGAAGCAGGGCGTGGGGGCGGTGGTGCGAGGAAAAATTAAGGAACGAGTGTGTCAGTCATGCCAATAGAACACGCGATTCGGTTGAAAAACCCCACGCAAGGGAGAAATACAAGGAACGAGAGACTCACGCCGTATTCAAGATCATCCAAGTCATACATCCTCTCCAACTTGGCCCAAATACCCTGCATGGGAACCTGAACCCCGTATCACGGTGTGCGGCCAGAATGTGTACGTGACGATGAATGCCGACGGGTCGAGTGCGCATTATCGAACGGAAGTGGGAGACCTGGCCTTCCGCGGTGTCGTGGAAATCCTCTGAGTCGGACGTCGTTGTGATGACATGGAATTTGGTGGGGTCGTCGAACGTTGAGCTTCCGGCTCCCCTCCAGCCTGAGTCGTGGGTGGCAAGCACCACAACGCGATCGGGAGCTCAATCGGTCGGATGGAAGCAATGACATGGCTCGGTGACAGACCTGATAACGAACGATCCGCCCGAGTGGACAACGCTTGTCTAGCAGAGCACAGGACTCGAGGACATTCGTGTTCTGGTGTTGTCGCGCGCCAGCGTGAGTGCCATGAGAGATGGTCTGCTGGGTGACCGACGGTCTTTGGAATTGCTTTCGGGTTACCCGTCACCCACCCGATGATGATCAAACCAACAGCCTAGACATACGACTTATGTAGCTCGCGCCACCTTTCCGATCCCGACATTTCGAAACTTTGAATCCAGGGGGGTAACACAATTCGAAATGGACACGAGGCGAAACGCTCGTTGTGAGGATAAAGCTCAGCCCCTCCCACTCTGCATTCGCTTGACCAGTCACTTCTCCCAGACACGCGCCCTCTCCCCCCTTCTTCTACAAACACGAAATGGGCGTTGTTGCAGTCGCCATCGATGCTCCTGCGTGTTACGCCCACCTGCTCGATCCGAGCAGGAATTGCATATCAATAAGAGGTACTTCGCACATCCTTCTCGCTCTTTGTCCGCCCCCCCCCAGCTAATTTTACACTCTTAACCTCAGAATAATCATACTTGACGCGTGGATTGCCCTCTTTCTCATCACTCCTCGACCGATGGTTTCGACGGAAGTATGATGAACGGTCTCCAGTCACTTCCCCAGTGGCAGAACGCCTTCAACTACCCCGGAAGTACTATGTTGGGTTTGTTGAATGCAATTCAAAATGTTGGCTCTTTGGCCAGATTGCCGTTCGCTCCCTATCTTTCCGACGGCATTGGTCGCCGTCCCGCAGTCTTGTATGGTGCATGCATCATGGTGCGTCCGCCTCCGATCGCACTTTCGCCAACAAACCGGTTACTGACTTCCCATGGATTTCGATAGGTTATCGCTACTGTCATACAGACCGCCACCCAGAGCGTTGGAATGTCCATTTCCTCATCGGTTTCGGTCTCACCTTCGCACACGCCGACGCCGCCGTGCTGATCACCGAGTTGGCTACCCTCCTTACCGTGCTTCTTTGACTACCCTCTACAACTCCCTCTGGTACTCTGGTCCTACCATCGCCGCCCGGAGTACCTTCGGTGCTTCCAAAATCAACTCCTCTTGGACTTGGAGGATTCCATCTGCCATTCAGGCTGTCCCCTCCATCCTTCAACTCGGCCTCCTGTGGTTATGCTCCGAATCCCCCCGTTGGTTTGTTAGCAAGGGCAGGGATACCGAAGCTCTCCGCGTCTTGGCTTATTACCACGCCATGGCAACGAACAGGATCCCCTCGTTCGATACGAGTACGAAGAAATCAAGGCCGCAATCGATCTCGACAGGGGCATCGCATCCTCCGTTCATTGGACGCTCTTGTTCGGGGCCCCCGGTAACCGTAAGCGTATGATGATTGTCATCGCTATCGCTTGGTTCTCTCAGTGGTCCGGAAACGGTCTCGTCACGTTTTACCTCACCGAAGTGTTCAAGACCATTGGGATTACCGATCCGACAATCCAGCTCCTTATCAACGGCATCCTCCAGATCTGGAACCTGGCATGGGCTGTCACCGCCGCCATGCTAATCGAACGTGTCGGACAAAGAATCCTTTTCATCTCCTCTTGCGTCGGGATGTTGGTCTTCTTCATCCTTCAAACCGTCTGCGCTGCTCGCTACGCCACCACCCTGAACAGTTCTGCTGCTCATGCCGTCATTGCCTTCATCTTCCTGTTCTTCACTTCGTACAACCTGGCCTTCGCGCCTTCGATTGTGCCGTACACTCTCGAGATTCTCCCTTACCACCTCCGCTCCAGGGGCGTCACGATCTTCCTCTTATCCCTCTACGGGTCCCTCATTTTCAACCAGTACGTCAACCCCGTCGCGCTTCGCAGCATTGGCTGGAAGTACTACGTAAGTCTCTCTTTGTTTGTATGACCTGCAAACGTGTTTCTCATCTTCTCTATTGCAAATCGTCTGCTGCTGCTGGCTCGCTTTCGAATTGTTCTTCTGCTACTCCTTCATCGTCGAAACCAAAGACCTTAGCTTGGAGGAAACCGCCGCTTTGTTCGATGGCGAGAAGGTTGAAAAGATCTGCGCTCGCGCCCTTCCTGCCACCGACAGGGAAGCTAAGAAGTCCACCTCCGACCATTAAGAATTTTATTTGGATGACTTAACCCGACCCGATTCGCACGTTTTCCTACCCCGGCTACCAGGTCGTTGATATTATTTCTCTTGTCGTTTCGCAAGTCACT
>Ga0307517_10001542_pt1 | contig 38381 bp, 48 predicted proteins | sample 23_EM_MG_FD_194515 | JGI IMG/M metagenome (GOLD analysis project Ga0307517, IMG submission 194515) | Populus trichocarpa ectomycorrhiza microbial communities from riparian zone in the Pacific Northwest, United States - 23_EM | ecosystem: Host-associated > Plants > Roots > Unclassified | place...
GAGGGTCGAGACGCGTCCGTAAACGCGTTCGCGGCTGTCTGGGGCTGGCGCTGGACCCTTGTCATTGATGATCGCGAAGTTTCGCACGAGCTATCACCCCAGTGACCGCACCTCCTTAGGATATGGCCGACGGGGACTCGTTCCTTCCGCGGATACAGTCCGTGTTTTACGCCGTCTTCGATAACGACCAGGGCCCGAAAATCGTGTACCAAGTTCCAGAAGGCCTCATTGCCGTTTCTACCGATCTTTCGTCTTCACAGCATTTCCAGCCTCCCCCGAACGCTACTGTTGGAACCTCCTCCCCTCGAAAGAGACCGTCAACCACGAATACTGTGCTCTTCCACTTTGATGAAATCTCGAAATACGGTATGCCCCCCACCCGTCTGGATTTTGGTCAGTGGGGGAGGGCTGATCATCGGGTTCTAGTGATACCACAGAGTCCCCTTTGTGGTAGGCTAGTGGCTTGCCCCACGCGTGACCACCGAGTTATCGGGTTTCCTGTGGAATTGCGCGGAAACTACAGCAGGAATTACCTGCGATACAACGTCTGTTTTGTGTTTAACCGATCTGCGGATCTCAGTTGTTATGAACCGGTCGTGCGGAAGGTCAGCCGGGTCTTGACTTCTTGTGAGGTATGCTCGAAGGATTGGAAAAGCTTTATGGATTGATAGAGCTTCAGTCGTTAGGAAGAATCTGGATTCCTTTCAAATCCCAAGACCTCGACACAGATCTATGCGATCCTTGAGCAACTTTACGAGGACCTGAATTCATATTCTGAGACCTCGATACCGATTGACCAGTTCAATTCGATACAACTCAAGATCCTCCCATTCTACCCAAACCCCCCACAAGTGCACGATTGGCAAGTAAGCTGATCCAACTCACTAGTGATCGTGTCGCTAAGTTGGTGCGAACAGGTCCCACTTGCGTTGGTAAACCTCAGGAAGCGGATAGAACCAAATTGGGATCTAACTATGGCGAAAGTAGGTTCACTCTTCCAAAGTCCATGAATTCAATGATTCACGCTGCTAAGGTTTGTAATGTCATCGACGGGGTGTCCCACGTATCTCGCCTAGCAGCTCTCGCAGACTGCGACCTCGAACTCACGAGACAAGCAATCGCACATCTCCTGTTCGCCGAAACCACCTCCCTATCCAAATCTCCCTGCTGATCCCAGCTTTAGACATTATCAGGTCATCATGATGACCGACATCTTTCAATTCTCAAACATGTACACATTGCGAAGGAGCATCCAATGGCTTGCAGACGAACGTCATGTCTACGGAGAATGCGGCCCATATGTGACATTACCAGGTCCGTGATGCCGGACAACTCCCTCGAGTGGGTTGACCCATATTTCACGTTTAGGGCGCCAAGTACCGGATTGGCCGAGATTGCTACATCTCTACTCTCGGATGAAACCGGGGAAAACTGTTCTTGAATGGATGCAGGAATACCAAGTCGAACGGTGGGGGATCGACGTTCGAAGGTTCACAAGTTTTGGCGTCATCAAGGTAGTTGAGAAAGGTTTGGCGTGATGACCAGAGTCACTTAGTTTTGCATCAGGGTTTCCTCCGTCGGGTTCATAGGTGGCCCGTTCTCCTACCGGATACCCAATCATCGTCCGCCTCTACAGAACGCAGGTCTTCTAGTTCTGTGATGCGAAGGCGTGCAGCGAGCTTCTCTAACTCCATGTTCACCGTCCCAACCCAACAAAACATCGACCAATTGACACCTCCACAGCACGCTACTCGTGGTCGTCCACCCGACCGCCCAGAACCGTTATCCTTCCAGCCACACGCCCTAGTACAGGAGACGACGGTGACGAGACAACGGAAACCCAGCGCGGCTGAGAACGCTCTGGAGCTACTCAGGAATCAACATCAAAGGCGTCGTGCCGATTCAGCGTCGATCCCAGCAGGTCACCCGACGAAGGACGAGCTGGTCTTTGCCCGCAGGAGTTTAGAAAAGGGTATTGAAAGAGGCGAACGAGGATCTGACAGTTCCAACATCCGTCAGCCACCCCAGAACCTCCGCTCGATGTTGTCTAAGTTATCTCAAGGTCTTCCTGGAGCACGACCCCCAGATCCGCCAGCGCCTCCATCTTCACCCGTCATGACCCCACACCCTCTCCCGCTCCATCTAAGGTCGCCGTCGACGCCGATTCAGCAATCGCAACGGACCTCAAGGACGAGCTTCGGGTCAAGTGGGATTGGCCTGGGAATGGATTCAAGCGTTGGGGCGGTTTCGACTCTTGTCGTCCCCTCGGAGCTAGCCCAGCTGTTGGATGGAGAGCATCACACCGATGAGTTGGCTACAAAGTTTGAAGCAGGCTGGCCAATGTTGCAGAAGTGGCTAGTTGTGATTGGGGGAGGTGGTGGAGATGGTGATTTTGGGAGAGTTATCATGGTCTACCGGTGAACGGTGCGCGTTCACTTCTTTTCATCTGAAGCCCCCTAAATAACAGCGGGGCATACGTAGTCGAAGTTTCGAAGGTGGACAGCGGGTCCATTTAATACCACCCTGCCTTGGGGAGATATTACGAGCGAACCATGTATTATGCAAGGGACCTATTTGCATTAACATAACCGGTGCCGTAACATGCAAATAACAGTTCTGGGGGATTTGCTTCCGACCCTTGATGAGGAGCGATCTTAAATGAGATGCCAAAGAATTCTTTGATATCTCGCAGAAACTGTATCCTGGAGTGGGGGGGTTAAAGTTGACACCTAGGGAATCAGATTTGACAGAGGGAGGCTCCACATACGTTCTTGGGGCTGGTTCGCCCATCACACATCGACCAACATCTTCGCTCCCGAGAACCATGTACAACAACACGAGGGGTTGATGAAGTCTGTCGATGCACCCGCCTCGCTCGATCTCGGTGAGGAGCGCATATGTTGACTGCAAGGCGATATCTTCTGGGGCGGCTCCAGGTTTTGAGACGGCCTCTGAACAGTGCAGAGCACCTGTTGTAGATTCTGCGAGGAGGGTTAAGGCGTACCCGGGTGACCTATTCCGAAGGTCAGCTGGGCGCTGCTTTTGATAGAAGGCTCAGCTTACTTTCCACTCTCGTTCCCCTTGTACACATCCGAGTATAAGTAGATGTCAGGGATGAATTGGTTAAGCACCGATCTACAGGCCTCAATCATGCGATTTGAGAATTGCGGGCTAACGCGGACCGCGTGTCTGTAACGAGATTAAGAATTGTAATGGGGGTTTTAGGGAGAGGGGGGACTGACGAGATTCCCCGTATCCGTTTGATCTTTCCAGGGTCAACGAAGTTGATGGTCTTTGCTTGTTTGATGACGGGGCACAAGAACTGGACTTCGCCGCCGCCGAGGGGTGGGGAACCCCGCTTCTTTATCTTTGGAACGAAATGGGTTATTCTTCCCAGGCAGTTAGACATTCTGCACTCACTCGGAGTTCAAGACCATCTGAGATACCAAATAACTCTAGATGGGGTAGTGTTACTGTTCGAATCATATCTGCCTTTTGCCAATGAGCATGGGATTTGCCTCTCAATCACGTCTGGTCGCGCTTACAGATAGATCATTGTCGTCCGTGGTGATGCCTTTTAGTGTGAGGTCTAGAGGCTTTTTGGAGAACGGGGCCATCATAATGACGGGCTCCAAGAAATAACCGATCGAGCGAGATAGTGGGCATTCGTGGGTGACTGGGCCTCCAGCGATGATACCAGGTTTAAGTTGGACCGCGGTACCTTAGCCAAAAAGCCGTTCAGCCACAACACAAGATCTGAAGTTGGTGTCGACGCACCGGTAACTGAAATTTCGATGACGGTTCCGTTCGTCACCCTCTCAAGAAGTCTGAGAAGGCTGATTTCGTAGTCTGTTCGCGACGTAGAACGCGTTCAGCCTTGCTGCATACATTCTCGATCATCTGGTCAAATGGACAGACCTCTAAGGCCGGGGTTCGCATCCGCCGAGCGAATTTTGTCTATACGCACAGGACGACCAGAGAGGATGGATAGCACGAGTCTATGTCTGAAGTATTCGTGGCCGCTGAAGGATAAGGGAGCGTTTGTTGAATCCGCGGGGGCCGTCATGGTGCGAAAAATTAGAGTGTCGGCGAGATCCGAATGTTTGGCCGATCTCATGATCTTCTGGTGGACAATCACGGTCACCCCGCTCCCTCCACCGATGGCTGGCGGTGACCGGTGAACCCTGGTGAACCGAAAACCAAACTGAAACCACGATACTTTCAATTGCGCTACCACAGACTTCAGGTGTTTCGGAAGGCGTCATGGTTCACTGTTACACTCGAACACACGAACCGGCGGAATGCCTTCCCCGTCTCCCATTTCTCCTCCATCTACCCAGAAACCCTGGTACACTGGAAGCGGGGTTCTCGTCACTGGCGCGAGCGGATATCTGGCCATCCACATCACGAAAACCTTTCCGAGCACGGTTGCTCTGTCAGAGGAGTCATTCGCTCTCAGGAAAAAAAGGGTACATCTTCACAACTTACCCTGCGTTGTGCCCTTTGGCCGGTGGTCCGTTCTTTAGATCTTTGGTATAGGTTTTATATGCAGTTATTCTACACGTGCCTGCTCACCTTCGGCAGCCGAGCCTCCGACGGGCAAGCCAAACCACCACCAAGTCCCCAGGCTGATCGTTAACGCCACTTATTTCTCAGCTCCGCTCACTTTGCAGGATATCTGTTGCATTGACCCTCCAAATTTGCTGACCCCCGCTACCAGTCGGCGTATCGAGGGGAGTTGGCCGATCCATCGGTCTGAACGGTTTGCCGTACGGCTACGGAGGCTGCGGCGCTTCGAAGATCACTTATGAAAACGTATTCAGTAATGGGAAACTCAAGAAGATCCTTGGGTTGAAGCCGAACTCCCTCGGGGATACTGCCAGGGTGGGCCACCCTGCTGAACAAATTCAACCGACTCGCGGCTGGTTGTAAACGTGGTCTCTAGCAAATTCTTAGAATGTAACCTTGCAAAAACCGTGCTCGTGTGATAATGCAAAAATAACAATTCCGACAACACTTTCTGATTAAAGTCTCCCTTGAGAATGAGTTGACGAACTCGACGAAGTATTCGTGGGAAACAGAACACCATGAACGCCTATCTCCCAAAGCCCCCCTCTCCGGTGCCGATCACTAATACCACCAAGCTATGATGGCCTTGAACGGGACGGCACACACCGCGGACTGGGAGTCCAGATACTACCACGTAGACCAAATCCTCGATAGACCCGGCCCACGGACTGATCCTTCGTTCCTTGCCGGTGAAGAAGTACGATAAACCCTCCGAGAGTTTCCAACTTGCTAACGCGATCGTGATGGTCGGTGTCTAAAGGTCAAAACATTCCTCAGGAATCAGTGCAAGATCTTGGTCATCGGGGCTGGAGGTTTGGGATGCGAAATCCTCGCGAACCTCGCTTTATCGGGATTCAAGGACATCCATGTTATTGATATGGACACCATAGACATCAGTAACCTCAATAGACAGTTCTTGTTCAGGTGCGTCGTGTATATTTGCGCTCGAAAGCCACGTCTTGACCGGGTGCTTTTTTGTAGGCCTAAGGATGTTGGGAAGCCGAAAGCGACGATTGCGGCAGAGTTCATTATGAATCGGGTGCCAGGAGTCGTTGTTACCCCGTACGCTTCCCCACCTAAACCAGGTCTCTTCCCCTTATCGTCTATCCAGATACCATGGAAAGATCCAAGACAAAGGCGAAGACTATTATATGCAGTTCAACATCGTCATTTGCGGTCTTGACTCGGTAGAAGCTAGACGATGGATCAACGCAACCCTTGTTAACTTGGTCGATCCTGAGGTGCCAGAGAGCCTAAAGCCCCTAATTGATGGCGGGACAGAAGGTCTGTCTGTTCACTTGAGTGATTAGAACTGACAACCAACCACCTGCTAGGCTTCAAGGGTCAAGCCCGTGTCATCCTCCCCACCGTGTCTTCATGTTACGAATGCTCTCTCGATATGCTGAACAAGCCCACGGCGTTCCCTATCTGTACCATCGCCAATACACCTCGATTGCCGGAGCACTGCATCGAGTGGGCTTCCGTTCTTGAGTGGCCTCGTGTCTTCCCAGGTTTTTTCTTTCTCATCCGCCGAGGTGAGTTTATGTGCTAACCCTCTTGATTTATTTCCATTTAGACAAGAAGATGGATACGGATGATCCCGAGCACATCGACTGGTTATTCAACAAAGCATCTCATCGCGCTCGGGAGTTCAAAATTGAGGGTGTTACCTGGTCCCTGACGCAGGGAGTTGTCAAGAACATCATCCCCGCCATCGCTTCCACGAACGCTATCATCGCAGGTACACGAGCTGTTCCCATCGCGATCCTTCCCGCGGTGTTAATTGACCTCTGTAGCTTCTTGTTGTAACGAAGCGTTCAAGATTGCAACAAGTTCTGCGGCATTCTTGAACAATTACTTCATGCTGATTGGTACAGACGGCGTATATTCCTACACCTTTGAGCACGAGAAGAAAGCTGACTGTCCTGTTTGCGGCGGAGAATCGCTCGAGCTATCGATCAGCTCGGAGTTGACGGTCGAACGGCTCATAGAGATGCTTACCGAGCGACAGAACATGTACGTTCCTTCCCCTTTCCTCTGCAGCTGTTTGTCCTGCTGACGCTGGATTCGTTCCGTAGTCAGATCAAAAAGCCGTCATTGTCTACGCCAACGAGCCAGATCTACTTCCAGGCACCGCCGCAGTTGGAAGCGGCCACGCGACCAAACCTGGAGAAGAAGGTCTCGGAGTTGGTTCCGAATGGGGGAGAGGTCACCGTCACAGCCTCCACCCTGCCGTTCAACTTATCTCTCCGCATTTTATACAATTAAACCACGTCACCCCTCCCCCCACATCCTCACATTCACACTTCGTTCTCGAAAGTCGCGTCATAACTGGAACACAAATTTGCATCTCCTTCACCCGAATGTATCAAACCTAGACATGACACACCTCACTTCACGCCGCCCACCGAAAGCTTGGGCCTGAGCTACCCGCCAAGTCTGTTTCACTGAATATCACATCTGAATCGTGGCTGGGTGTGACCCATGATAAAATCTGGCTAGTAGTACAAAATTGTAGGAAAAGAAAAAGGAAGGAAGCCCGAAGACCGCGCGCATGAATACCTCATGGGGTTGACAGTCTATTCTTCCCCTGCTTCGAACGCGACCTTTGCTTCTGGTGCATCCTTGGCCCAGGAGACATTTGCATCCCTGCATCAAAGATTGACCATCTAATCGCTGTCATAAACAATCATCTCATCATCATCCACACCCCAGTCTGGGGACGGACTTCGGGACTTCACTTTCTCCTCCGCCTTTGCCGTGTTCTTTCCGCTCCGGCTCTGCAGTACCGGGATGCTGGCGCCCCCAGCTCCTGTGGTTTCTGAAGGTTTCCAGGCATTTCTACCGAGCTTCTGGCCCCCACCCCAATCTTTGCTGTTCGCTCCATCTTGCACATCTTGAGCTTTGGACTTGCCCTTCTTGTCTGAATCGGGTGGGACATATTCCACGTATCGATAACCAAAAAATAGCTTCCCAAAGGGAAGGTTGAGAGGTGCGGGTGCTTGACTATCGTTTTCCAATGAGTTGTTGGTAACAATTCGGGGTTTGCTGTCAGGAAAGAAAAGGAAATAAATATTTCCGCGGAAGTAAAGATGATAGATAATAGATTAGGATGACGAACTCGGTGCGGATGATCCGACTGTCAACGGAGACCTCCTCCGCCTTTCGGTGACTGACACCCCTGCCCTTGGTCTTCCTTCCTTCCAAGGTCTGGCCCTTTCCTTTAAAGCTTTCCCAAGTATCTCCGTCTTTACTCAATGTCGTGCCCCCGATTCTTGGTGGACCGACAAATGTCCCGCTCTGGGAAGAAGACGGTCGTGAAGACCCCGGAGTTTGTTGGTTCAAATCGATCTTGAGTTTAGATGCCATAGTAGCAGGAGGCGCAACCTTCGGACGTTCGGGTTCGACATAACCTATTGGTGTGGCGAAGTCTACCTCGAGGTCTGTATCCAAGACATCGATACCTTCACCCCCAGGGTTAGTTTCCATAATCAGGAAACCAAATACTATCGAATTGTATATGATTTCGATAATGTCCCCTTGGGTAAGACATGAAAAATGCCGAAGGGCCTGCTCAAGCCTGCGAAGGATTCAGTTGATGGGGCACCGAGAGGACGTGGGTGTCGGTTTAAACACGTACACAGCTTTTGGGTCCGAGACCTCGAGGAAATGCACAGATTGTGCTTGTATCTTGACCATCTTTCCTTTTGGTAACTCGGTGCCAGTGATCCTAATTGGGTCACCCTCGTTAAGTCGGAGTGTCTTCATCATCCAGTACGGGAGGTGTACGACACCCTCCTGAGCGATGAACTCGAGTACACCAGCGTGTGTCGAGGCTGCAGGGTTCGCCGGATTGCGTAATTTAAACTTCCACGGGGATTGTAGATCCAACGATGTCAGATGTGCCAAGGCAGACGGAGGCATGATTACTGGGGTCGGGGGGGGGGGCAACCGATGAGTATAAAACCCATGGGCGGTTCTGAGAGCGGGACACACTTTTTCCACCATAACTGACGTTCTCTCGTTCCTTCCCGGGGAGCATAGCCATGCTGTATGCTTTGAGGTATTGGTCGAACTGCCGTGGATTAGCATGGTGGGCTACCATTCCACTGGGAATAGCGGATCGTCATCAAAGATGCTCCTCAGAGACTGTGACACGAAATGCCACCACATACTTTGCCAGCTGGGCAAATAGATTCGGTCCTATACCCTGTCCGAACTGTGAAGGTATGCACAGTCAGGAATCAGAAATCCAAGCAATACACGGTTGAATGCGTACGAGATCCATAACGTTTGGAAAATTCTAAATCGTGTCTCGGGGGTGAAGCCGCGACGGTGGACAATTGTAGCTGGAACCCGACGTGGTGGATTGGAGGCAAGTACGCAAGCGTTCCACAGGAGGCCACGTGAGACCAATCGCGATCTCCTCTTCTTCTCACCCTCTTCTCCAAAAATCGGCAGTGGTTCATCATGGCTATGCGGACAACAGCACAAACACTGGCTCCTGCAAAGTCTGGATCAAACGCTGCCTTCAATGACAAGGTCTGGTTTCTCGCGAAAACCTGAGAGAAATGGCGATTGATCTGTATATGTGGGAACTAGGGCAAACCGATGGAGGTGAGGTTATCGAACATGGTTGCTGCTAAAGGTGCGTCCGAATGGCCGACAGAATACCCTGGCTGAAAGCTGACTTTGTGGTCATAACACAGCGATCAGCGATGCCGTCAGAACCTCACTCGGTCCGAGGGGAATGGATAAAATGGTGATCTATAAGTCGCCTACTGTGTATCCTGTTTTTTGAACGCGTTCCCTATCAAGATCCAAACCGCCAAGGGGGAGGTCATTGTCACTAACGATGGAGCTACCATTTTACGGAGCATCCAGGCGCTTCACCCCGCTGCCAAAATGGTCCGTCTGACAGGAGTCTATACTCACCGGGTCAGAAGTCATTGAGGGCCATATTTTCCGTAGCTTGTCGATCTCTCTGCCGCACAAGACGTTGAAGCCGGTGACGGCACCACTTCTGTCGTTGTTCTGGCCGGAAGTCTTCTGGGCGCAGCGGAAAAGATGCTCAACAAGGGTATCCATCCGACCATTATCGCGGAATCGTTCTTAAAAGCTTCCGCGAGGGCCGTGGAGTACCTCACAGAGATCTCTGTTCCAATTAACTTGGATGACAATGCGGCTCTGCTGCGAGCAGCCACCACCTCGCTCAACTCGAAGGTGAGAGATCCCGTATCATCCAGCTGTTATTTATTCACTAACGGCATCCTTAGATCGTGTCACAATATTCCTCTACCCTTGCTCCGATCGCCGTTCAAGCCGTCCGTCGTCTCGTCACACCAGCCTCCTCGAATGTCGATTTGCGAGACATCCGCGTTGTTAAAAAGGTCGGCGGTACCATCGAAGACACCGAGCTAGTAGAGGGAGTTGTCCTCAACCAAAACGTTGTTGTCTCCGCTGGGGGTCCAACACGGGTGGAAAAGGCCAAGATCGGTCTCATTCAGTTTCAACTGAGTGCTCCTAAACCAGACGTAAGTGTTGCGCTTTTGGATTAGAGTGAAAGCCTCACATGCTATCCAGATGGACAACACTGTTATCATTAATGACTACAGACAAATGGACAAAGTTATCAAGGAGGGTCGACAGTACCTTTTGAATATGTTCAAAAAGATCAAGAAAGCTGGCTGCAACGTCTTGTTGATCCAAAAATCCATCCTCCGTGATGCAGTTGATGAGACCGCCCTGAGTTTCCTGAAGAAACTCAACATTCTTGTCGTGAAGGATGTGGAACGGGACGAGATCGAGTTCCTCACGAAGAGCCTGGGATGCAAACCGGTCGCAGATATCGAGGCCTTCACGGAGGATAAACTGGGTTACGCTGAACTGGTCGAAGAGACGAGCGATTCGGGTCCAAAAGTGGTTAAAATCACCGGTGTCAAACATAAAGGGAAGACGGTAAGCATCCTGGCGATGGGAAGCAACAACTTGGTGTTGGAGGAGTGCGAGAGGAGTTTGCACGATGCTCTGTGTGTGGTGAGGTGTCTAGTGAAGAAGCGGTCAGTCCACCGTCTAGCGTTGCCTGGAGCAATTGCTGAAGCTGAACGTTCTCAGTGCGTTGATTGCTGGTGGAGGATCACCCGAGATCCACGTTTCGCGATTGTTGGCGGCCTACGCTCACTCGTTGAAGGGTATGGAAGCATATTGTTTCCAGGCCTACGCGGACGCACTTGAGGTCATTCCGACGACTCTGGCCGAAAACGCTGGCCTCAACCCGATTGCCATCGTTACGGAGCTTCGGAACCGGCATGCCCTCGGGGAGAGGAACGCAGGGATTAATGTTCGGACTGTACGTGTCAGATCTTGGGTTAAATCCACCGTCCTTACGAACGACTGCAATCTCGTAGGGTCTGATCTCAAATATCTTGGACGAAGATGTTGTCCAACCTTTGCTTGTCTCCACAAGTGCGATAGAGCTTTCCACTGAGACGATTTGTTTGTTGTTGAAGATCGATGACTATGTACAAGCTCGGTAGATCCATCCACTCGTCATACAAGTCGATGAATTCTAGATTTCTGTACTTGCTGGGAGACTCACATACCATCGGTTTCCGTACCTTGTGGATGAGCAAACGTGTGAGCGAATTCCCTAAACGGAGGTTATCAGTTCGTCCGACCACACTTCCGTGATCTCGATTCCCTTGATCCCTCCTTTCATTATCTTCATCTCTGATTCACCGTTTTTCTGTTTCCACGAACGACCGGTGAAGGTATCTAAACAAACATGTCTGGAACAGGCCCGAGGGAAAGCATCTTTCCGACACGGATGGCGTTAACGAACACGAAGTTGAGGCTGAAAGGAGCTCAGACCGGACACTCACTCCTTGCCAAGAAGCGAGACGCCCTTACCACTCGGTTCCGGGCAATCCTAAGAAAAGTAGATGAGGTGCGTCTTTGCGTTCCCCGCATTGGTCACGGTCCGGATCACCCCAAACTTCGTTGCATCTATCGGATGCATTTGATTTGGGGTTCGAGATTTGAGGATGGACGAGAGCGGGTTTGATTAACATGTGTCAGCTTGTAGGCCAAACGAAAAATGGGACGAGTCATGCAACTCGCCTCGTTCTCGCTGGCGGAGGTGACCTACGCCACGGGAGACATTTCGTATCTCGTTCAAGAGCAAGCCAAGACTGCGACATTCAGAGTAAAGGCTAAGCAGGAGAACGTATCTGGTGTCATGCTACCCGCTTTCGAAGTAGATCGCGTTGCTGGAAGTGGTAAGGAATTGGAACCAGGATGCCTAGAGTTGGCGTCCGCTTATTGACGTTTATGACATGTAGATTTCAACCTGACCGGCCTCGGACGTGGAGGTCAACAGGTTTTACGAGCCAAAGAGGTCTACGCGAAAGCGGTCGAAACGCTGGTGGAACTCGCATCACTCCAGACCGCCTTCACAATCCTGGATGAAGTTATTCGGGCCACAAATCGACGGGTGAACGCTATCGAGCACGTTGTAATACCTCGTCTCGAGGGCACCGTCAAATACATCATAAGCGAACTTGATGAGATGGATCGAGAGGAATTCTTCAGGTTCGAATGCGTGACCTTGATCATAGAAGGCTGTACTTAATCCCGTCTAGGCTCAAGAAGGTTCAAGGAAAGAAGAAACGAGACGCAGGCCAGGCGGAAGCTGCGAAGATAGAAGCAGAAGCCGCTGGTGAAACTGGCGATGAGGTTGAGTCGAAGGAGGCACCCTCAACGACAGAATCAGTGGGCGACTTGCTGAACGAGAAGGATGAGGATGTCATTTTCTAGCTTTCCAAGACGATGCTTTTTATACCCTCAACGCTCATTTCAACAGAGTCTTGTGAGAAAAAATGCATACGATGCTCAAGTAATACATGTATATTATCATGTTGCACGGAGTCACAGATGCGTGGAACAGGGTGTTTACTGCAATCTGGGATGAGAACGACCAAGAAAACTAAAAACCGAAAGTCACTGACCTCATCAGCCTCGGCCTCGGCCTCAGTCGTGGACTTCTTGCGATCTTTTCGCTCAAGGATCGCCCGCCTGTCCTTGTCAAGCTTGAGAGAGGTAACAACGACGTTGCTTGGATGGACACCAATGGGAACCGAAGAGCCATTCGACTTGTCCCTCTGGACACGGTCGATGTGGATAACCCACTTTTTACGGTAGACCTGGGTAACCTTTCCCTCACGACCCTTATATTTTCCACGGACAATCCTGACTTCGTCATCCTTGCGAACGGGTATTGATCGTGTCTGGACAGGTGAAGAATATCCAGTCAACATGACCGTGAAGGTTGGGGCAAATTCTGAATGACAGGACGGACATTGTATTTTCCTCTCAGCTCCTTGGAAAGGGAAGATGACATGATCTTCCTCCGCACGGAGGACGGGGCGGAGAAGTGAGCCTTGCGCGACTTGCGCCTGGCGGAGGAAATGTCTGTATCAAGCACGGGGTCAGCAGGAGAGCGTATGAGCGACATTTCTGAAGCTGAAGCTAACCGGAGTTGAACTTCATCGTTGTCAGGGTCTTGAGGGATGGAGTTGTCGGTTATCGGTGAGACTGGGGAACCCTAACCTTACTGTGTGGTGGCTGACCCCGCTGCACAGTTGAACTTCGGCATTCTCCGAGGGCACGTTGCCGGCAGCCCATTGGGGCGTCGAAACTCCGAACCCACGCCTCGAACGAACGGCGAGCATAGTTGGGCTGACGCCCATAACGGCTTATTCTTTCTTGGGTTGAGGCTGCTCTTGCATGTGTGGTATTTGCACTTTGCAGGGACCATCACACGTTATGAACCGACTGGGCGAGTGATCGTTAAGCGCTCGTAGATCAGTTGGGTGTAACACGATGCTTCATCAACACTCGGAGCTGCCCATCACACGAGCCCGTTCGTTGCTGGGCTCGCAAGCCTTAGGTCTGTTTTCTGACCGCACTCTATCAGTTCTATCACGTCGGATCTGATCTGATATGACAGGGAAGCTTCGCCGCATAAAAGTACTCTCTGCATTATCTCGTGTATGATGTGGTGAATCAGGGATCGTTTTACATCTACATACGGATGGTAAAGCCGTCAACTTCTCGCTCTGACAACTAGCATGGTTTATGGTGTAACAATAGGGGTGTGCCTGGTGCTGTTATGAAGTTACTCCGCTTCTAGACTCAGAAGTATAAAGATAATCCGATTGTGATCCTCCAGATTATGGGACCCTCCATGCGCTTGCTGGTCCAGGTCGCAGCGCTTGATGTACATCAGGTGCTGGAACCGAACATACAAATGGGGCCTAGGTTGAAGGGGTGTCGAACTCATCGTGATCCCGACCAGTCGGTATTTCGGCAATATAGAGGAATGGACGCGTCCGTTATTAGGCTGACCTCGCGAAAGCGGCGTGGGCGTGAGCCTGATTCGAGGGTGCTGTGTTCCATTTCGCCGTTGGCCTTATCCACCCCCCTATGTGGGAGTGAGAGGTCTCGGTCAGCACTAGCACGAGGTCGGGCTAACTGTACAGCGTTCGACTTCTAGCCGGTCCCCGGATGATGAAGCGAGTTCGACGGGGAATAACCAAGAATGCGAATCCCTGTCTCGACGCATGAAACGGAAGTTGTGAAAGAAGTCGGCGAACCTTTATGAACGTGGTTGCAGTTATTGCAGTAAATAAACGTATAACAAACAATGGCACATGTCAGACACTTACCGCTCTCTCGTCGACAAGTGCCTCGGCGCCGTCTCTCGCGTAGAAATTTCTACAAACCTTTAGTGAGGTATTGTAGGCTTACGCTTGACGTTTGACATGGCTTGAGGAGTTAGTCTGGGCCTTCGAGACAGCTGTACGGAGAGGAAGAGAGCGTTCCCTCGCCACTTGTAAATTCTTTGGTCGTATCAGGCAAACACGGTACAATCTCCAACACGGCGCATTCCGCTCAAAGGGGCTTTGTACCCCACGTTACTCAATCTTGCGGGCTAGCGTTGTGGAACAAATGTAAGCTTGAGATGCAAAAATCCACAAAGGTCTCATCAAGCATTCCGAGAGGAAAAAAGAACATTGTTGAGCTCCCGTTCTCCGGCCTCTGGTGGAGTCACTAGGGGCATCTTGAAACTCGTCTTATAACGTCCTGGTGCTCGACACAGGCGTCAACTTTGGCGGTCCAAATATTACAATGCCCAGCTTCGTTGCGAACAGCCGCTGTGTTCGCTCTGAGTCATGGGGCAAGGTGTGGACTGGTGGATGAGCTTTCAATTCCAAGTGCTCTTAGAATGTGATGGGTGTCCCATGAGTGCCGTTGCTTGATCGCAAATGCCGAAATGTGCAGCGGCTTCTCGCCGACCACAGCCACTCAACCCGAAGCCTCCCCGATGCTTCCATCACGGCGTCGATCATATTTTGGAGCGGATTATTGGCACTCTGTCTGTGGGACACACTCCGTCCCTCGTACTCCAAATCGATCATCAGCGGGAGCAAGTGACAACGCCTTGGCGCCGTGTTTCAGTTACCCTCGCTTGAAGCACCCCAGCTCGAGGCCAGTCCTGCCATAGCCTGATCCAATCGAAAGGGGCCAGTGGACGGTGCGGGGTGTATGGTTGAACCCCCGAATGGTTCAGTATGCGGTGCAAGCCTGAGCTGCGGCATCATTTGGTAGCATCATTGTCCTGTCTCGTTCTCACAGGGGGAACATGTGTGAGGGGCCGGAATAAATACCCCAAGCCTCGGCCAGCTTCGTCCCCCAGGTTCCACCTCCCCCCTTCCTTTCTCTCATACCCTCATTTTCATTATGAGCTCTTCTAGTGAGTACATCCCGCACGTCGACCTGAGGAGCACGTATTCAACCCAGGTAGCCTCGGCCGGCCCGACCATGGACGAAATTTCTCCCTATTACGGATACATCCCCTCCCTTCCAGCAACGATAATTTTCACAATCCTCTTTACCATTTCCACCTGTGCGTGCAGCTATCCTGAAGTCCATTCTCCCCAACTTACCCGCGTTTTGTAGTTATTCATCTCGGGCAGTTTATGCAATACAGGCTTGGGTATCTGCTATACACTGCCATTGCTGCCGGGTTGTTTGAAATCTCTGGATGGGCCGCCCGCCTGTACTCCCACTATTATCCTGACAAGCTCGGGCCTTATCTTGTCCAGTCAGTTTTTTTAACCCCCCCGGAACCCAGCGTCTCTTACACGTTCTTTGCAGAACCGTCACCACCATCAACGGTCCAACCCCATTGGTCGCAGCTTATTTCGTCATCCTGGCGGAGATCATCAGACGTCTTGGGCCGTGCTATAGTCGTTTACAGCCAAAACTTTGTACGTTCCCTTCTAAGTCATTCGAAAGATAAGAGAGCAGGAGTTAAAACTCGATCACAGACACAATCGTGTTTGTCACTGCTGATCTTGTGTCTTTGAGTGTCCAGGGCGTCGGTGGAGCTCTCGCGGCGATTGCGGCTGGGAATCATAAAGACCCTGAGAAGGGCGGAAGAATCATGCTGGGTGGTATTGTCTTCCAGCTCTTCGCCATCACGGTTTATGTGGGATTGGCGATTGAGTTTGTCTATCGGTCCTGGCATAACAAACCCTTCGAGGGCCGTAACGACGTTCCCCCATCTGGTCGTCACTCATTGGACCACAATACGAAGCTGATGCTATTGGGATCTACGCTCAGTTCTCTCCTGATATACGTCAGGTGAATCCAACAAGTCCAACCTAATCCCCGCATTGCGGTCCTGATCCTCCATATAGATCGGTGTACAGAACCATTGAGCTGATCGACGGTTGGGATGGTAGGATTATCAAGAATGAACTGTACTTCAACATCCTGGATGGCGCCATGATCGTCGCCTCGATGTTCTGCTTGAACATTTTACATCCTGGACAGCTCCTTGGACATGGTGGTGCTCCTGCGAAGGGATTGCCGAGACTGAATTCGAGTACAGATACCCTCGCGAAGGTGAAGGAGGCCGGCGAGTGGTGTGATTGTGGTTGTGTGCCGAAACCCTCCAGTGATGAGCGCTCCGAAGTTTAAAATTCTACGTTGTTGTACATACTCAATGGTCTTTCTGGAATGGCCCTCACGTGCTCTTGTAAACCTAACTGCGTATTTGACCCCAGGGATTGACTTGGCCCGGGTCTGCCTCCAGCTTACGGGGGCCTGTTATTTGGGACTGCAAGGAATGGAATTTCGTACCGCCTTCGCCCAATCGAGAATAGCCTTTGCTGCTTTAGAATCCGCGGTTCTCACGATCACGTGCGCATAATTACTCGCGTCGCGACGCACCTCCGCTCCACTCACCCCTTTATCTGCATCGATGGGTTACACACATCACCCGGTGACTATAGCTGAAGCTTATCGAGTCCTGGGTGTCCAGAGTGTTTGTACAAGGGTATGGCACTGGATTTGATTCGATTCTGACTGCCCCACGTTCTGGTTTGTCGTTTAGGGGGACCCTCTGGACGTAGTTAGGACTGCATACAAACGGGTCAGTGGCTGCCTGCGAATCTCCGACTGCTGTACGATCGCTAAAGTTTTGCCAACCCTCGTAGCTTGCGCTTACGACCCATCCCGATAAGAACCCAGATAACCAAGGAGCCACTGAACAATTTCAACAAATCGGCGAAGCCTACCGTATCTTGGCAGCGCACCTCGACGAGTCAGCCCACAGACATGAATACTCCGACCCATTTGATTCATACAATAACGGTGATGATGGCGACAACGATGACGGGGTTCACTTCACTTTCGGGTTTGATTTCGAAGACCTCCTATTCTACCTGTGGGTGGTTCGTCGCCCCTCTTTTGGAACCGCTTACATACTCCCGCATAGATACATGTACGAACGGATGTCGGGTGGAGGTCACAGGCGCCCCCGCATGAGAAACCGTAATACCCTCCCAGTGGCTCACTTCCAAAAGCTGACATGCTGGCCACAGCATTCCCCAATGTCTATGATCGTTGCGACCACCGCAACTACACTCCTAGGCCCCATCGTCCTCGGGGGTCAGACAGAGAGGCACAATTCAAGCCAGACTATAGTCGGGACACCAGTGGTTCTCCGGAAGAAACACCGGAGCAGGCCGCGATCCGTCGAGCAGAGGAGACTGCCCGCGCTAGGGAGCGCATGAAACAACAGAGAGAGAATGGTATGTTCTTGGCGACCCTCGGTTGTGTGTTTCGGTGCCGACGGACGCCACCAGAGACGAAGGATGCCGCGACTCGCCAAAAGGAAAAGGCGGAGCGGAGAAGAGAAAAGGCGAAGCAGGACCGCCAGTCTGCGGCGAAGGTTCTCGCAACTCAGCAAGAAAAGATGCAGGCTCTTCGCTCGAATGTGTTCGCCGCCGCTAGGAGCGGAGAAACCGAGGTCGTGAAGAAAGGGGTTTGGGAACAAGACATCGATCCGTCCGGTGGGGAGATCAGATCTGGTTGCGACCATTTGGTCCGCCAGAAACCTGCAGATCCCCACGAAACGTTGTTACACATTGCAGCTCGACGTGGTGACAAGGACCTTGTTGAGTGGCTTGGCTCACACAGTCTGTTCCCATTCTCCCGTTGCCTGTCCCTACCGGTTGCTTATACTCAACATCAGGTGGTGATATGGAAGAGCGGACATCCGAAGATCATACTGCGTTTCACGTCGCATTGAAACATGGTCATATCCCAGTCCTCAAGTATTTTTTCGAAACGTATCCTACAAACGACAACGATACGAGGGGGATCTATTCCCTTCATGGGCCCTCTTCGCTCCTCAGTCTTGCGGTCGAATCCCGTGTCCCGGAGGCAGTCTGGATGATCCTTGACAACAAAGTTTTCCAAAGGAAGGAAATCGTTGATGTCTGGAAAAACCTCTCATCACCTGCAGGAACGGCCGCCTTCATCAATGGCATTCAACAGAAGAACGTAAAAAGCACGGCGAAGAATGAGGAGATTTTTGACGAGGTCATGAACCTTATCATGAATTTTGGTGGATTCACACGTCCCCCGACACCACCAGTTCGCAATTCAATGAAGTCATCTGACTCGGTTCCTCCTCACGAACCGCCTGCGACTTCATCTCCGGGTTCTCGAACCGGGCGGGATGTTCCATCACAACGCCATTCAGCACAACCTCATGTTCAAAGTGAAAACCCACCTGCAAGGTTTGATCAACGGAAGCCGAAACGGAACGCTAACGACCAATCCGCCTCCGATACTCGGCCCAAGGTAACCCAAAACACGCGTGGTGGTCGAGGTCGCGGACGGGGCCGTGGCCGGTCCTAATTACGATGGGTTTGATAGGGTTTGATCTTCCTCCCTCATCAGACATTGCATGTACACCATCCACAAAGCACTTGTAGCCATTTCTTATGACCTTTGATGTTCCCACCGCACTGCTTGCTGTCGTTCCCACGTAGGATATCTCAGTTTTCTTTCGACACCTCGCTTTTATTTTGTCTTTTTATTATTTCTTTCACCAGCCAATTGGTGATAATCAGAATCTTATCTTGCACGTAAACGGTTTCTGTTTCTCAGGCGGGGATAAGAGAGGGGGAAGGTCACCTGACCAATCCAGTCCGATTCGAGTTTGGAGGTAAACACGAACAAATTGGCGCCTATCTGTCCTTACACTCATCCACCGTCAGCCTCACTTCGTTGTGGTCACGGCTACGGTTCTCACCCAGCGAGGCGACATATCTCCACCGAAGTAACGGAAGACTTTCATAATCGCGGAGCATGGGCCGACTTGCGGAAATGCAGAGGAAGCTCTTGGAGGTGTGTAACCATTTCGGCTCTCGTGGTGGCACCCAACAACAGTCCAAACACCCGGCGACGAAAGCCTCGTTGTTGCCTGGCGGGGTTGTTGTGTTGTTTCAGTTCGTAGCTAATGCTGGCCACTCATCCCTCGTAGCAAATGATGGGCCCAGAAGCTATGGGCACCGCAAACGCGAACCTTCATTGGTCAGATGAGAAGGTTTGCAGGAACTTCTTGTGCGGTACATGTCCCCATACTCTCTTCACGAACACCGTACGTTTCGATCGCGTCATATACCATTCTGCCCACTGACTCGGACTCTTTGTTAATTTCACCAATGATTACCTCGTGTCCCCCACATCCTCGTCTGCCCCTGCACGTCCTGAACCGTACCTTGGGAATCATCACATGGAACCTTCTTACTTTAATCACGTTCGTTATTGATGTTGCCGACCTGATCCATTCATTCGGGCCCGGAACTTAACGATGCTGCATTGGGTGCTGTTTGTGGCTACGGCGGCTTACCCAGAAAATGGACCTTGGCGCCTGTCCTAAGTCACACACTGAGCGGCTCAAGACCGAATTTTTGGCGGCTAGGACAACCAATCCCGGTGACCCGACGTTCGCCCGGTTCCAAAAGGAGTACGAGGCCAATATCTTCCAGTTCGTTGACGAATGCGATAGACGCATTCGGGCTGCGCACAGAAGGTTGGAGAAGACACCAGAGGAGAACGCCAAGACAACAAACCTGGTGAGTGTGTACCCGGTGCCGGTCACCAGACATGGAGGGAAAGTGAAGATCGGGGATGGCTCGCATCAAGCGTCTAGACGGCCCATCTCACTTGGCGTATCAAAAACTCTCTTCGCCGTCGCGCTTCCTTCTCGTCTCAGCCCCTTGCTTGTTCTCTTCCGTTTACGTTTTGGAAATTACGATGCAAACCGAACGCTGACCCGGATACCACATAACCCTGTAGATGCGCGAGATTGCGGAAATCGAATTGGCAATTCAGGGAGGAACAGAAAAGATCGAGGTTTATGGTCCGTCCCATTCCCTTTCGCTCTCCCTCTGACGTTTCAGCAAAGGGAAACGCCGTCGTGCTTGTTGGATGATTACTGAATTGATGCGGCTCCGCAGGCGAACAAGGAAAGGTGGATGAATCCATGCGGGAGATGCAAGCCATCGAAGCCCTGAAGAGCGAGAAGGCCGACAAGGAGGTCAGTTTGAATGATTGGGACTCCTGATATACTGGCGGACTGCGTGCTTATTGATGGTATTCTGTTGTACAGCGAGAGCTCCAGCAACTGACGGATACGTCGGGCGCCTCAGGCCACCAAAAATTACGTGTATGCGATATCTGCGGTGCATATCTCTCAGTGTTGGATTCGGATCGACGGCTAGCAGATCATTTCGGTGGTAAAGTAAGTCCGAATTTGTGCAAATCGCAACGTAATCCGCATGAGGAGAATATCAAAGAACGTTTTTTGACGTGGTGAATTGATTATTTATTTTTCAGATGCACCTAGGCTATCACGAGCTGCGAAGTATGTTGCAGAAGTTTAAGGAGGAACGTGAAAAAGCGAAAGGCGCACCACCACCTCCCCAAACGATGTCATCCGGCCCTGATGGTTCTGGAGGCGGGCCACCGGGACGGTATGGGTCTGACCGAGACCATCGATCGTCGCGGGACGATTACCGGGAACGGGATAGAGGATATCATGGTTCCCGCTACGAGTGAGTGGCATGACGTTCTTTTGATCACGATAACGATTTTGGACACTCACACGCTTAACATTATTATAGCGACCGGCGGAGGGAGAGATCCCGTTCCCCAAAGAGACGGTACTGAAACGTTTGGGAATGGCATATATCGGAAGAAGATGTGGTCTTCGGCTACCGTGTGCAGGTACAGGAACTGAGTGACGGGGGCTTGCTAAGGACTTGGTGTATGTACGCTCTCGTGCGGGGGGGCTGGTACGGCCACACTGGATTTGTACGTCAGTTTGGATGGTATGAAGAACGAGTTGTGGTTATCACCGCCTGCGGGAGGTGGCTGTTGGTGGGACTGAGACTGATGGCATGCAGGAGGCCGGGTTTTCATTGGTGGGCACGAAGGTTAAATTTGTCTAGGTTGCCAGGGTGCATGGTCTCGACAGGTGTTGCGGGGTCACGCCTGCCTAATTGTAGACGCATCGTGGATCAGAATCCTCGCCGCTGGATGCAGATGACAGGGGAAGCAAGTTAGGGTTATTAGTAGGGGGACAGGGTCTATCGTCTATCAATCGCTGTACGTGAGCACGCGATCTCGATAGAGCACAGGTGGGCTGCCAGGCTGCTGTCTATCCGCCTCGCCCCCCTCACCCGCGACGGTGCGCGGTGCCCCGAGCTTCAATCAGTCTCAAGGGCGATTCCGACAAATTTAATATATTAAACTTTTTATTTATTTTCGGCAAAATTAAATGAAAATGCGCAAGGGTCTAGCCTCCCGTTCCATGAACGTGATGGGCTGTCACGCGTCACGGCTGACACCCCCCCTGCATTTTCCCAAATAATTAAAGTCGGTAGCTCGTCCCAATCGACTCGCCTCGCCGCCGTCGTTGTCGCGGTCTCCCTCTTCTCCATCCGACCCTCTCTCACCTCCCCGGCCAGCTTCGAACGTCCCAGTTTCCCTCATAGACACAGGTCTGTCTTACGACCAGAACCCCGGCGCGTCAGACGGCGCCTTTCACGCTTAGTCTTTCCCTCTGTCCGCGGTTTTTGCTTCCTTTCGCCTCCTGAGCTATCCTCTCCTTGCACCCGATTACGGTCAGCCAGAGCTTGCTTCCGCCGTCCACCCGCTTTCGTCTCCCTGCTCACGATTTTCCTCGTTTTTCTTCTCTAGTCGCGCATAAAACTACCGATCTCCGTCGTCCTCTGGCCTGAAGATCCGGCTGTCCGAGCATTCGAGCTCAAACACTCCCTCGACCTTCTTGATATCCACATGGATACCCTGACCGATTCACAGCTCATTGAGTCTGCGTCACAGATTAATTCCTTTGCCGCTGGAATTGTGCACGATGGATCTGCGCCTCTCCACTCTCAGATGTTGACCATGGGGCTCGATACCCTGTCAGTCATCCAAGGCTCCCCCCCGACAATAGAAACGGCCTCTCCAAGGGATACCTCTGGCCGGGCTCCCCCGCCAGGTTTGATTCCGGATTTCCCACCACCACCAGCCAATTTAACCGCTTCTGATGCAATCGATATGCTCGAAACAGCTGCCTCTCTTTCAACGCGTTCACCGTCTTCTACCAGTGCGGTCAGCACCGCATCTCACGCTTCGTCGTCCCCTGTCAACAGTTTGCCTCCTGGATTCGTTCCCGGCACATCGTCCTTAGCCTCGGCGCTTGACGACATGGTCATCAACAGGACTCGCACGAATTCCTCTGCTTCACCACCTCATTTCCTTGGCTCAACCCAGATTGAATCGCTCCCGGTCACAGATCCGGTTATCAAATTCTCTTCGGAGATCATTAGACCGGCTCCCGCGGCTGAGACATCTCCGATCCCGACCGGGTCTATAGTGCTCACAAAAGTTGGCCCACTCCAAGCGGTGGACAATATGCTTCAGAGGTCGGATATGTGTCATCCATGACTTAAGCATTTGTTCCTGATCGACAATTTTAGGGTTCAACAGTCTGTCTTCTCCGCGCGGGAGGCGTGCTCTATGGGTCAATCAATGGAAGCGAACATACGCGTTGAGGAGCTTGTAAGGACAGTGCACGCTGTCGCAGACCTTATCGCGTCAACCCATATCGTAGATGGTCCTGTTCCGTCTCCAAACGCGAACAGGACCACGACTGCATTTCAGCCTCCAGACTACCCGCCGCCTGGTACGAGTGAATCAATGGACTATGATCATAATGTTCTAGACCAAGTTGTCGATCCATCTCGTAAACGGTGTGCTTCTTCCCTTGGGCCGGAACGTGTAATAAAGGCACCCAAGTTAGAACCTCTTGATGATCCACCGTTGCACTCCATCCAGCCATCAATTGGGGTCGCTCCACTCCACTCCCTTCCAACCGTTTCTTCCGTTGTAAACCCCACTATCCCGGCTTTAAACCCTTGCCCCGTTCCCGCCTTCCCTTCATTTGGCCTCTCCCATCCACTCCCTGACTCGGTCCAGCTTCCCGCACCCTCCCTCCCACCCTCTCAGCCCGCCTCCCGCCCTCCTAGTGCCGGCAGCACCAACCCTACCCTCATTTCGGCCGGCCACATCCCCCCACCACTCTTACTGAAACAGCCAGGCAGCGGCGAGGTCCCGCCTGTTCCGTTCTCCTCTCCCCCCGTCACCTGGGCCGATACTCGGGCACCTTTCCCAAGCCGTCCCCAACATCAACATTCACTCTCTGGGAGTTCTATCCACTCAATCATCCCCATTTCAGAACCTCCAGCTCTCAACTACCCCCAGATCGCGAACGGCTTTTCTTCGACCTTACCTTCTCATCCGCCTTCCCTGGGCCCTACGCCCTCTGGGATGTCGGTGTCCATGGTTTCGGTGTCGTCGCCTCCACGCCCGGTCCATGTCGTCAGACCATCTCGTTCATCATCACTATCGAAGGTGTATCTCCCCTCCACATATGAAATGCATCCCAAGATGATCCAAGAATCCTCAAGGCCACAGACCCCAATTGCTTCCTCACCGGATGACGAATGTGATGAGTCGGACGGCGAAGACTACATGCACTCCCCGCCGTCGGCGATGTACGGAAGGAATAAGAGGGCCCGCACCGACGATCCTGGGTCCGGATCGGTATCCCGACCGAAGAACGCAAGGAGAACGTCGACAACGGATGCGAATGAAATACCCGCGGAATACAAGGTGGAAGTGGATAGGATCTTCTTCGATTTCTTGAGTAATATCTGTTCGAACTGTGGGTGTTCTCCTTACAACACCACACGTGTACATGCTGACAGACATACTCCTCCACTCTCTTTAGTGGATGCCACGGATGCCAAAGGCGAGGCGATCCATCAAACCTTGATGGCAAAAAAGATGCAGCGACTCGACGAGTCGCCGGATTTCCGACCTTTCAAGTTCAGGATTCAGGCCTTCACTAACGCCTTCCTCGAGGAGGTGGGTTGGGTGTTGGTTCTTATAATCTATTACCAACTAGTTCTTTTCACAGCTCGCCAGACAGAACTTGTCCGACGATAAAATACCCATGAAGAAGGTCCGGAATTACCTATGGAATCAACCCTTCATCTCGCGCTTCAACGAGGAAGGGAAGAAGACCAAGTCCAAGGGGAATCACATCTGGCACATAGATGCCAAAAAGAGCCAAGACGGCGGCTGGAAGTTCAGACCATTTCATCGCAGACTGGCTGGGTCTCCCCCGACTGTCGCATATGTTGGCCTGCGATGGTCGTGGCAACCACGTGTGTGGGACCCCCAGGGGGCCAAGTTCAGCGGGTCGGTCAGGTATGGTTCACCCTCGTTGCCGGCCTGGCTTTCGTGGAAGGATGATGTGCTGGCCGGGGTGCCCCCAGCGGACGCACAAAGCTGTGAGGTTACGGTGACCGCGGAGGCAGGTATTTCTCTCGGATGGGGGCTCAAGGGTTTAACTCACCCCGTCCCGCAGTTCAACGTTGATGGTCAAGACGAACTTCTGTCACAGACCATCCAGATCACCATTGCGCCCATGACAGCGATCGATTCTACGCTTTCCACTTCACGCCGCCCTTCTTTGATCGGTGCTGCAGACGCGAGGAGAGTCCAAAGCGACTCTGGAGTACAACAATCTAGTTCCTCTAACCAGACTTGGTACGTGTCACACTTGCTCATGACCGATCTAAGTTTTCGGCGCTAACGCCTGTGATTCCTCGTGTAGGATGGGTCAGCGCCCGCCAGTCTTGCCCCCTGCCCCTGCTCCACTTGTAACGCCCAACGCTCAAATTGTTCAAGTTTTGAATACTGCTGTCGAGCAGGTTTCCCAAGCTGTGCAAGAACAAGTCGTCGCTTCTAGGCACCCAGTCGAACATAGCCCAGAGCTTCAAGCGTTGGTATGTGACTCCGATTTCGCGCATTATTTTATGTTATTAACTCGGCGCCCTTGCCGTTTTGATCGCTCTCTTAGGCAAAACAACAACATGTCTTAAGCGTTTCGGCTCAGGCGCTCGATAGCAAAGGAACAAACCCTTCTGGATCTTCATCGGCTGCCAACGTCCTCGTTGCTGCTGCGCATCAAGTTGTCTATAAAGCCGCCGTGCAGGTTGCAACGACGAATTCTGTGATCCAATCGTTGCCGGTCACCACAACCCAATTATCCGTTCGGGACGTGTCGGCCGCGACCCTCTCGGCTGTTGCTCAAGCCGTGGATATCGTTGGGCCGTTGTCCAGTGAGGTGGATGTGATGATGACAGCGAGTTCCCTTTTGTCCCACCAAGCAGCTATAGTTTCTCCTGTCCCAGGTGCTGTTCCTACGTCGGGACCTTTACCGGTCGATCCCGCCGAGATGCAGCACTGATGCTAACCTCGTGGTATAACGGTGTTTCTTTACTATCTCCTTTATCTCCCATGGTGTCCCAGCTGCAGTTCGGACCATTTGGACCTCGTTGTTTACTTAATGATGCGGACGCAAAGCGCGCGTGCATCGCGGCGCACATCCCTCCACCTCACATCTTGTTGTTCCTGCTCATCAACCATTCATCTATACTTTCATCTTTCATCATTTGGGTTTTTCCCTTTATGTCTGCTTCCCTTTTCATTTGGTTACCTTCCTGGTCAGGTCTTTATGTTGTACCCATTCTCACTCGCGTGTTTTTGTCAATGGGATACGTGTTGTTGCATACTACTTTGTCGCATTGCTGAGTTTTCGTGCTTGTTGAATTTGCTTACGACGCTTAATCATTCCGTTCCCGCTCTCTTTCATCACATCTTCACACCCACACTGCACTTCCACTCATTCTCATCGTTTACGTTCGTTTCCTCCCTGTTGGGCCCCGGTTCCTCTCTCCGCGCAACACGTGCACACATACACTCAACTTCAAGAACGACAGGTGTCATTCACCGTTCAACTGTTTCAGTATATTCAGGCACCTTCACACTTCCCGCCAATCGATAACTTTATCCCTTCCCCTCCCCACGGTTTCTTCCCTTTTCAGGATCACTCCTTTCTATAGACGCGGACCGCGGGTGACTTGTCGGATGAGTCTTCCCCGTTTTCTCTCCCCACTACATTTTCCCTCTCGCATATGATCCCCCCTCTTCCATCAGTCCCCACCTCTTTCTTCATTCCCTTTTTCCCTCACCCTGTTCTTGTGTACGAATATTTGCAAAAAGAAGTCAATCGTGCCGTGTTTCAATATCACCCTCGCATTCTTTCTGCCTTTGCAGCAGTGAAACGCAACTAGTAAAGGACGAGCTGTATTTACTCTTGTTGCCCATCGAGACAAGAATGATGTACAGTAAACTGTATCCCAAAGGTATTACATAAAGCCAACAATGTCCGACGCAAGCAGAGAGAAAACAGTCAACCTTCGAGAGGATTGAAACATATCTGGCAGTTCTTATCCTGAGACGAATTATGGAACGTACACGCCGGACATGCCTTTGCATCCGTATCGTGAGCAGGGCTGGAACTGGGGGGATGTTCTATCCCCTTACCATTCGTCCCAGACCCGCCCAACGAAGGAGCCAACTCATCCGCATCTGAGCCTTCAGTGCCGGTTGTAAATCCACCCAACAGGGTTCCTCCAAACCCTTCAACCTCGTTGGCTCTGGGTTTTTGGATATCTTCGATATCGCTCGTCTGGTCGGTTTCTTGGTCCTGCCGAAGGTCGAGGGTGTCGTTGAGCAAGAGCCCGATCTCTGCTACGGTTGCGGAGCCATCTGCGAGCTCGTGGCCGTTCAGGAAGAGGGTTTGGTACACTGGTGGGATGTCGAGTTCTTCGTAGACCTGAGGGAAAGGATAGGTGGCACCATCAGGAATGAGGAGTGGTGGCGGAATGGATGGAGGGAAAGAAGACAGACCATCATCTTGATTTCCTTCACCCTCGTGCTCTTCTTGACTACGAGCCTTCGTTTCTGAACGCGGGACTTGCCATTCCTCAACCGCCTCGACTTACGGTAGGTAATGGTGCCGTCCGCGCTTCTGTACCGAGCGACGTCGAGTTTAGGTGCCCCATTTGTCGATGCCAGAGCAGGAACAGATTCTCCGGGGGCGTGGATGCGGATCGCGATTTCCGCCTCCTCATAATCCGTTAGTCTGTCGTTGAGTCTGTCAGCAAACTCCCCTTAGATGACGGCCATGGTAGCACACCTTCGAGTCCGACAATCGTGGCAGACCTCGATCTCATGCGCGAAACCAGGACATGCCCCTCCAACTGAAAGTCGTTGGATGGCGATTATCGGTCCCGTCATGTATAACCCTCGAAGAATCTCCCAGTCCGTCATGGTGACCACGGATAGAGAGTCCATATCCCCGGTGGAGTTCGGGTCGATGAGTAAGAGATTATGTTCACAGAACAAGGGAGCAGTGTCCACGGAGTTCGGCCGTGGAAATTCGGCCGGCCGGAAAAGCCATTGCTTCCAGTCCTGTAAGAACTCCTCAGGGATGATGCATAGGGGGGTATCTTCGAGGAGCGAGGTTTGGTTTGAGTCATGGTCGTACATGCGTTTCAAGCGACTCTGTACCGAGGAGTGTTAAGGCAGAACAAGCAATGGGGGTTAAGTTTACCTTCTCATCCTCCGCCCGCTTCCGAAGGTCACGGTTACTCTCACGCGATTTGGATGCCGAAGCCTGGCACACTGTACACACCCCAGCACCCGTAGATGGTGGGTTCCATGACGGGTATAAAATTCGGATGATTTGTGCGCCTTCTTCAGATACCCGTCTGCGATGCGCAATATTGGGACACAGGCCCCCATGTTCGCATCGCACGTGAACATCGTATTCAGGACTGTCTGGAGCTGGGTCATTTTGGTAGGGCATATGCATCTTTGGCCTCGCGAGTCTCCAATCTGATGGCACCAGACTCAATTTCTTTCGGCGGTTGGGGTCTGGAGGGACCGCTTACCTTTCAACCATGGCTTTGATATCCAGAACCCGGGCTCATCCAGAGACACCTCACAAACCTCGTTAAAAGCGGAGACCAAGCGGGGGTGCTCTTGTTGGTACTGCTTTTCTACACATTACGAGGACTTGGTGCCTGGGTACCTCTCGAGTGAACGTAAATCACGGACCTTGGTATGTTTGTGTGACGCAAATTGGACAGATATTATCAGTGTAGAGAAGAGGCGTGAACTTGCATCCGGCAGCCGAGATCTTCTCGTGGGCACCCTAAGCTTGCGATCTAGTTTCTGGCCCTAGCGATAGATTCTACGCTTACCTCGTTTATGCACTTCATGCGGTTAGCTTTGGATGGATCCAGAGCACTGTGTTCACAAAGAATATCTAAGACACATATTTCTTCCAGAACCTCCATGTCTTCATTGGGTTGTGGAAGATGAGTCTGGTTGCGAGCGAGCCACTTTTCCAAACCCTGCCTGCTCACTACGACAGCCTGGAGCACATTTAGGGAGGGGAGGTGAAGACAAAGGAGTCCCGGACCTTTGTAGGAGATGATGCTTCCCACGAACGATAAACATCCATGACTTGTTCCCGAGCCTGAGAGAACCGTTCCAAATGGGCCTTTTGTCTGTAAGACATGTTAATATCCCACCAAAGATCAGAATTACTCCAATAACCTCGTATTGTATTCTTCGCACTTCCTATGATAACGTTCATTCAATTCGTCGACGGCTGTCATGACGTGAGGTGGAGGTGTGCGTGCGACGGGTTCGACTGAGTTGGAACCTACATCCCCGTCTGAGCGGCGGACATAAACCAACATGTAGGCGTCTTTTGAAGAAACACGCCTAAGGGATAGTTAGTCGAAAAAAATCATGGCCGAATGCCCACGCGAACCTTGGGATAGTTGGACTAGATGTACGTTAGGGTTAGAACGAAAACGGGACACAGGATCAACACCCACTCGTCTTCGTCGTCGGATTCAATCCTACGTTTCTTCTTCCCTCGGTTCGGTGGCTGTTTTCTGGCAGCGGAGGTTAAATCAACTGATACTCTCAGAGGGGCAAGCCCTCACTTCATAGTCCCTTCCTCAGTGACATCAATCACATCAATGGGTTTCACCTTGGCACCCAATATCCCTATGTGTGTGACGACTTCATCGTTGAATTGATACCATGACTGGTTTCTGCACACCGTGGTTAACCCCGATGGCTGAGCGCAACACAGAACTTACAGCACATCAAAAACTTGGGCTTCATAGTGGCCATGGTAAGCGCTGGCACCTTTATGGAGCAGCACACCACGGAGATCGTAAATGAGAGGATCCGTGGTCTGTCGTTCGATTACGAGGAACTGGTTCATGTCGAGACTAAGGGGGAAGTTAATGGTATGTTTGGATTTCTTCCGCTCCATAGAGGTTAGGTCATAAACGAATCGAAGAATCGAAAAGTGTAAGACGGGGGGGAACGTATTGTATGCAGTGTAACGAGTGGCGTCCACCAAGCTTTCGCACTTGGAGCAGAAATATCTACACGGGGTGTGAACCTATGTGCGGGGATGAAAACCGGTCCTTACGCGTTGTCTCCACTGAGAGTTTCCGCTTTCAAGGAGGCGATTAACCGATCTTCCAGCGTAGCGCCGTTTTTCTGTGTACAAGATAAGGGATTGAAAATGGCGGATGGATACGGAATACCTCTATGTTGACCTCGATTTCAAGATAGTCACTCGTGCGGTTTGATTGGTTATTGCATTTACCACAGATTGTGCCGTAAACCTGTTCGCCTTGAAACTGTCTGAAGTTTAGTGTCGTTGTCGAGTGCGTGGGCGAGTTTGTTCAACCTTGTCTGCCACTAGGGTCCTTAGCCCAGGCTGAGATTGTTTTTGAAAGGCTTCGTCCAGGTGGGAGATGAAGAGTTTGGAGAACCTACAAAGTTCTCAGGGTTAACGATAAGCATTATTCGGTGATGTCTCACTCCTGAGCATCTTGTTGTTCTGTGGTACGAAGCTTTAGGCTTTCCACAAGTTTGACGGGGTTGAAGACGCTCTCGGCACTTTCTTGTAATGCCGCAAAAGTCGTCTGTAATTGAAATATCGGCGTCTCCTATTTTCGCGGATGTTATGAATCGCCCCACGCGTGCCGCCAAACGACCCACCTCGAATCTATCGCCAGAATCTGTCGGTTTGCAGTCGTAAACCCCGTGTCTAAAGTCCAGGTCTTGAAACCAGACCTTCCGTTGCCGTGTTCAGTGTTAAGCGATGGGTGATACAATTCTCCATACCTGAAGGAAGGCATTTGCGTAGCACGTCGCACCCAAATTCTACGCCAGGGATTAGATCACAAGGGTAGTGGTGCAGGTCATCAAATAAGCCAATACCTTCAAGCCAACTGGTTGGCCCGGTTCACGAACTCTGGTGATCGGGTCCGAGCCAAGCTTTATAAGCTTCAAGTAGGATTCCTTGGAGGGCCCTAGATAATTTAATGTCTAGTCACAGCGCGGGCCTTGAAAGCACACCTTCATCCTCCCACATCTTCTGACCAAGATAGTTCAGGCAGTAAGGGTTACTTTGACAGGACTTTTTGTCACAGATCGGTCCCTCGTCGTCCGACACAACGATGAGGTCACCATCCGAATCAGTCACCGGGGGCAGCTCGGGGCTCATGCCAGACGGTCCGGCATACTGATTGCGACAGAATCGGGGTCGAGAGTGAGGAGAGAACCCACAGGTCCTCAAGAAATGGTCCTCCGAGATGCTTGTCGCGTTCGGCACAGATGAGATCCAGCCCCAGCAGAGCTCTTCCCTCCCGGGAAGTTGAGCGCGGTTCAAAGTTTCGCCAGGAGCGAGCCCGTTAGGCTGGGCGGCCGTCCGTCGCTTCCGCTTCATGGTCATGGCTCCGTATGGCGGTTGGTGGCAGGGACACCTGTGGTGAGGATATCCCTTGAGGTCAAGTGGCCGAAGTTCAATCCGGGCTGGATCATATTCCCACGTTCGGATCACTTCTTCGACCGCCACCGTCGCCGGAAGTGACGAGGACCAAAGTTTCTCTTGCTCGCTGGCGACATGGCTCCAAATCTTCGCGAGATCCTGGGTCGACTGCGAACCCGTGTTACGGGTTCGAAACTGAAGCGTCGCAGGGCTCTAGATAACGTGACATGGACTCACTTCCCCAGACTCAAGATACTGCTCTTGGTCATTGGATACGTGTGGATGTTTTGCCTGCCTCTGAGAGATCTGAGTAGAGGGATATATATCGACGAGAATGCGCTGCAGCCTGGGGGGGTCTGTCTCGTTCAGTCGCATCATCTACTACCATTTCTAACTTACACGTCCACCAGGTACACGCATACTGGAATTGGGGAGACGTGCATCGGGCGGATTCATACCTCAACGAACTGGAGAAACTGCGCGACAGCAATGCAACCAGCGCTGAGTGAGTGGCAGCTGTTTCATGATTATCACCACCACTCATCGTTCCTAGGCGTGCAGAATACATTAGCCTCCAGTTCCAAAAACTACGGATACCAGCCTCCACCCAGAACTATAACTTCCACACAAGAAATGGCGTACGTTCTTACCTCCTTCGGTTACAAAAACTGGGTCTGCAACTCACCCCAGACTATTTCCGGAAGTAATGCCTACGCCATTCTATCTTCACCAAGATACTCGGGAGCAGAAGCAACCGTCATAAGCGCGTCGTGGTTGAGTAGGACGGGGGACGGAGATGGCACTCTCAACCTTCGGGGCGTAGCCATCGTGCTTTCATTAGCAGCATTTCTTAATCGTCAGTTTCAGCAACTGTCTGCCCGCATACCCAATTAATTCTTCTCAGAGTACTCGCTCTGGTCGAAAGACCTGATATTCGTGATCTCCGATGGATATATGGAAGGCATGCAAGCGTGGGCTAGCGCATACCATGGGCATACACAGTCAAGTAGGTCTCATGCGGTGCTCGTGTTCCTACACTAAACATTTCCCACTTAGATATGCATGCCGAGTCCTTACAGTTAACCTCCGGCGTGATCTGGACGGCACTTAATATCGACTACCCTGGTCACTCATTCTCTCATCTGGGGATTTTCTGGGGTGAGTAAGTTCAGGTAATACGGGTGTGCTTCAGTTAAGAAACTTGTACAGAGGGCCTGAACGGACGCCTACCGAACCAGGATTTGTTGAACTCGTTCCACATCATTTCAAGGAATACCGGCGGCGTGCCAGTGCTCCTATATGACAATCCTGATCCCGCCGACGGTAACTGGCGAGACCCACTGCCGGTATCGTGGCTTCCAAGTGCTCTGCGGAATAATAAGAGGGTTAAGGATTATGCATATCGTGCCCGAAACCTACTTCGCCACGTCAGTTACCAGGCCCGCGGCCATCCAAGCGGTATACACGGGCTGCTACATCAGTACGTGAGACTACCGTCTCTTGGAACACTCTCCTTACTGTCACCAGATTCCACATTGACGCTTTCACGATATTCGCCGTTCCAGCAACTGGTCCGCATGGCTTCCACGCAATTGGAAGGTAATCCAACCCGCTTACCCATTGGACTCTTACTCATTTTCCCGTAGAGTCGTCGAGTCAACACTACGAGCCTGCAACAATCTCTTGGAAAGACTTCACGCGTCCTTCTTTTTCTACTTGCTTCCAGAACCAGGAACTTTCACAAAGATTGGGAATTACCTACCAAGTGCAGTGGTCATCAGCACTGCGATTCTTTTCAGCGGCCTGCGGTCGTGGGTACAGGCAGGTTGGGTTGAGGTCCCCGTTCCAGGCAATAACAGCGAAGAGACGAAAGGCGGTCAGACCACGGAGTGGGAACGAAGGAGCCGTCCATCATTACAGGCCGTGCTTATTATCCTTGCAACGCACGCCTGGGGGGTTCCCTTATACTTCGTCTCATTATGGGAAATTCTCCCCAGATTGGTGCGTACGTCTTCTGCTCCATATGTCCAGTCTTTGACCCTGTCCCTCAGCTCGCTCTTCTTTGCCTGTGCTTTTCGGTGCTGCTGGCTCCACTGTTCATCGACAAGATCGATTTGGATACGAAGAAGGCTGCACCCATCTGGATGCTCTTAAGATCGTTCAATCTTTGCTTCGCATCGGCCATCATATCCGCTACGTCCGTCCTCAATTTCTCCCTCGCAGCCGTCCTCGCAGTTCTTCTCGGTGTTCCCCTGTCATTTTCTGGACCTACGGATGACGTGTTGACTTCCTTGACTTTGAGACTTGCGTATATGCTTCTGGCGGTTTTCTGGTTTACCCCAGCGTGGAAGGTGATGGACCAGGCGGTATGGGAATGGGAATTTCTTGGCGGTTATTTTGCTCCATTCATCTGCATCATTTACGTTCCCATCGTATGGCAGGCGGTCATCGTGTCTTCATTAACTAACCGACCATAGTGTACAATATATACCACACCCTAGTACTCTCAAACGCACAAAAATAGGGGAGAAGGCACCAATTTAACCGATCTCCATCATATCGTCTTGACCCTCGTCACCGAATAAATCATCTTCGTTATCCTCTGGGTCCACACTTGGACCCCTCTCAACATCTTCTGGGGAGATGCCCTCCCTCTGCAAGCGTTGTCTTTCCTTGGCTTCGTCACGTTGTGCCACCTTCATCTCCAGATCTGCCTTGAGCTTTCTCAAGGCGTCCTCGAAACGACGCTGCAAACAATTTGAGAAATCCGCAACGAGAGAGTGAGAAGCGGTATATACCTTGATGAGAGGATTCGAAGAACTGGCGATTTCGTGCTCCTTCTTCGCCACTGCTGCTGTCAGATCTCGGATCTCCTCGTTCAGCAGCTTCATCGACTGTGAGGTCTCATCATCTTCGTCCTCCTCCTCTTCATCACTGTCGTCCTCGTCGTCCTCATCATCCTCGTCATCCTCGTCTCTTTCTTGGCCTTGGTCACCCAAAACCATATCCAACTCAGCAGCAAGCTCCTCGTCGATCTCACCGTCCGGTTCATCGTCACTTCTGTCTCCACGGCCGTCGTCTTCACCCAAGTCGGCCGGCGTCGCGTGATCGCCGGCGTCCGAGGTTGGGCCTGGAGTAATTGGGTTGGCTACGGGATCACGATCTACCAGTTCCGAGTCTGATAGGTCTGGGTTGACATTTTCGAGTATTTCTTTAAAGAGGTTATCCAGAGTGGCCTTTGAGCAGCGGAACTCACGTACCGTACTTTACCTCCAACGCTTGTGCATCAGCTTCTAGCAACCGTTCGACCGCTTCTTCTACACTCTCGATCATCTGAGAGGGACACATGTTATTCGGTTACTGGGATCTCGTCCAGCCAAACGATCAGGCGCACTCTTTTGTTTATCCTTTTACGAAACCGTCGTTTCCTGACCCAATGCAATGGAGGCGTGATTCCGTGCGGCCACAGGAACTCGTCGACCTCGAACTTTCGCTCAGGCTGATGATGTTCATCAACTATCCGGTCTTCAACCACGAGCATCTATAGTCCCACGAGTCAACAAGGTTCCGAGTGAGTTTAAAACAACACCACGAAACCTGACAGATATCTGCAACCTTGAACATCTGCTTATTGTCCAAAGTCTTTTGTGATTCGATTACACACGGGAGGTCGACTAGTCTGGACGAGTATGTCGAATTTCCGATGTGAAAGATGCCGCGACGTGAATCTGATACCATACCCGAGCTCAAAATTGAGGTATACACCTTGAGTAGGGTTGACATACCTTTAAACTTGAACCAGACGTCGTCCGAGACCTCTCTTGACGAAGCAACCTTCTTCAACCGCTCACAATCCTCCCCTGGTGGAAGCCTCAATATAAACTGTTCTTCGAACACCAAGTCTTCGTCGTCGTCCGAGTCAAGTTCACGATCGTATGGCCCCAAGAATGACATCCCGGGTGCTTGAGCAGCAGCCTTCTCGCTCAGCTTCAGCTTCAACTTGGGCTGCATCTTGGCTTTCTGTGGGGCGCGTAATCTATCCGAGGTCTCGGAGATAATCGGGGTCTGGGCCATTGACGCTGCTCTACGTGGTCGCCCGGAGGTAGATACCGTAGACATGGGGGCTGCAGGCGTTGAGGGGTTCCCGTAGAAAGAACCGGGGTTTGTGGCAGCGTCGAGACCGGACCCGGATGGTTCGTTGTCATCGACAACTATCAGATCTTCTTGCATGACGGCGAACAGGTGCGTAGACCTGGAGGAGGTGGCGGAGCAGATCCAAGTCTTCGCGTCTGCAGCGCGTCACGGACAAACGATCGACTCTGGTGATCCGCGACTCCCTCCCAGATTTTGCCATCCTCGGTCTCGATGGAATGGCATTTTGGCCAGCTGATTCACGCGAAAACGTCCTGGTAGCCTCGAAACGCTCGAGAAAGGGGGTCAAGCAAGCGCGATGGGAGTATCCGTTTGTTATGGAGGGGTCTTTGGCGGCGACCACGCTCATAAACAAGGACGGAAAGTTCCTGTGGACACATGTACTACAAGATAAAGGTCGGTCCATTTCAACTCAGAGATGAATCCACCGCCAACAACTCTGTAAAGGGTTAAGAATGCACCCGAGGGGGAAACGCACCCAGATATTCCCTATCACAAGAAGCCCCGATCCGTGGGTGTGGGGGAAGTCACCCGCGAAACATCCGGAAGCAAGTGTGAGGAATGGAGTGGCTGGGACTGCATTTTCGCTCACTTTTCCTAGGCAGACTTCCTGCGGAAAGCGTATCCCGATGTAGACATCACAGCTACCCTCCTTGCGTCGGAGACCGCCGAAGACACCGAGGTCCTGAACGAGCGACAGGTATTTGACCCTCTTACCGGGAATGTTCTTGAGGTCCTGTATCGTGAGCTGGGCCCAAGGAGATGTTTTACGTGCCTGGCGTTTCCGATGGGGGACTCTGGGCGACAGCTGAGTTTGTGCTCTTCATTGTGACTCTGTTGTCGTAACCTGACGTTCGGTTACAGACGTATCTGCGTTTTCTTATTCTAAGAAAGACAAGCTTCCTATTTTCCGGCCCACGTCCAAACCCTTGTGCGAGTTTCCTACCCCAATCCTGCAACTCGACTCCCTGAAAAGTTCTCCCCATTCCAATTTATCGGGTAGGTGGTGGTTCCTCGGGGATTCTAGTCACTGAGGCCATCCCAGGATCCTTGTTAGCCGCACGAACCATGGGATACTCTTCTATTTCTAGTTTGAAATACAAGTTGGGGTTAGATTCGCTTCCAAATATCGTGGCCACGGAGGTCACCCGCATTCATCACGCGGAAACCGGAGGACGGCCGATCGTCGACGTGCGCATATTCGACACGATATCCGGTCCCGTAGCCCTCGTCATCAATGATGAAGGAACTGTTTTCCAGTCGACCGTGATGTCCAATACCCAAACGCTGTAGGCCTTTCCCCAGCCGGGTAATTTCTCATTCTCAAAGAGTGGATAGGTACCCTATCTACCAACCCTCCGAGACAAAAAGGGCAATGACGGGGGCGTCTCAGAGACTAGTGGTTGGGTCCACCTCATCGACCTGCTATATCGTATCTCCGTACCAAATTCAACAGTTGGATCTCAAGGTATGCAATCGTCGTGGAGTCCCCTGAAGTCCCTCTGATGGCGCATTAAGACACATAGTCCTATCCAACCCTTGTGGTCACTTCCCACTTCAGAACGAACCACCATTACTTCTGCGGAGCTACCCCTGAAGGGACAACTCTCCAATGTTGTCACTACGGAAGGAGTTTACTGGTTCGATGAGCGATACCCCGGCAAACCCGTTCTCGGAATCAAACACTACCGAGAGTTTGACAGGACCTTGGAGGCTCGTACCGCCTTGCTTCGTAATGGCGCTGGGGTGGATAGCCAGCCAGCGACCTTCTTGGCTTCAAGGAGGACAGGTCTGGTATCCATTTACGATGTCTCACGTGGAGAGGACGATCTTGTTCACATGAATGCCCCATTTCACTCTCTTCCATGCATCACTCCACATGGGGGCCTCCCTGTTGCGGGTTGGAGCTTATTCCAACACCCTCTCATGGACCCTTCGCACATAGATGTGCTTCACCTGTCATCAAGGGGTGGCATCAACCGGCTACATGCTCAACTTCACTCGGATAAGGATGTAGATTTGTTCGCCTCAGACCGGAGCCAGGGTTTTATGTGGAACGACGATGTGATGGAATTGGCGGGTGCTGGTCTGGATGTTACGGGTTCGGATCGGTTCACTGCTCGCGAGAGTTCTACGGTGAATCTCGGGCCTGCATACCAAGGTAGACCTCCAGTTCACGATGCTTTGCACCATCTTTACTCGTACATTTTCAAGACCTTTTCTTCCCCACTAAAGAAGAGGATGAGAGCGCAGACGCTACATACGATGCCCTGGACCGTCTCCCAACTTTCTGGCAGAATCTTGATGCCCCTGTAGATCAAGTCATGACGATGTCAGTTTTCCAAGTCCCGGGATGATTCATTCCCTGACAACACCCCTCGTAGAAACGACATCGCTTGTCGATTAGGAGATGATCCGCCAGACATCCACAGGGCAGATTTCCTCACACCCAACCCAATCACCGGGAAACGAGGTTATCGAGCTTGGAAACAAGGCCGAATCGACTCTCAGGGTGTATCTCGCGGTTCCAACTGGAACTTCGATCTTACAGGATTTCTTAAGTCCTCTACACCCGACTTTTCCGACGATGTTGACACGATTATGAACGGGCTCCAGTCCCACAATCTCCTGCTCGAAGATAACCGGACGAAGGAGTCGTTGAAACTCGAGAATGACGCTTGTGAACAGCTGGCGTTGGATCTTGGGATGTCGTCGCACGTTTTCGCGTCAAAAACCTTTTCGAGGCTGAACCCTACGTCGCTCCGACAGGCACAGACTTTCGAAGACGCGGTGGCGGATATGTCTCTGGCAACCGGCGCACTTTCAATCGATGCCCCAGGGCCTCCCCCTGTCCACTTTGGGTTCCTCACACCGATCACTGCTGGACCTGGGGATCATAGCCCAAACATTCGACCAGAGAACCCTGGTACACCTCGGACGG